>ERZ889078.764-NODE-764-length-27890-cov-8.419652_pt1 | contig 27890 bp, 27 predicted proteins | sample MGYA00521266_ERZ889078 | MGnify/ENA primary metagenome ERZ889078 (study PRJEB32303, sample SAMEA104408618) | aquatic metagenome | biome: Brackish water; feature: Pelagic; material: water | place: Baltic Sea | collected 2014-06-16T06:34:00 | depth 76,534 m ...
GCTCGTATTACATAAAACCTCAAATTATTATCAAGATGAACTTGATGGCTTTGAACAAGCCATGAGAGACTTAGGCATTACTGAATATGATATAATTACCGTAATGGAAACAGAACTCCGTTTTTTTAGAAACGGATTATATCCGCCAGTAAGAGGTTCATTATTTTCCTTAACGACAGATAGACATATCCTTTATACAAGGGGATCGGTGCATCAGTACGAAACTTATCCTGGTATGTACATCCCTGCTCCACTTGAAATAAGGATTGTAAAACGAGCATCCTCAATCAAAACAGTCTGTAAAGAAATTTTGGGCTTAACGAAAATGAACTGGAACAATACCCAGTTTGACAACAAATACCCAATAACCATTGGTTGTGCAAGAAAAGTCGGGGAAATAATGAAATATATTGGTGAAAATGAAACACCCAAAGAATCCTATGCTTTTTATATGTAGTAAATATTAACCCGATCCGCAACTATCTGATCCTAAACTAAACAAATCAATCATGCTCTTCTTCCAACCATATGTCTTTATCAAGCTTACAAGCAGGTTCAAATAATGCTTTAAGTTCCTGTTCAATAAGTTTTCTTCCTTTTTGTTTTAAACAGGTAGTGTAGTGGTGACCAACATTAAATCTTCTGAATCCTACGTCGCATTGGAGACACCCTGCACCGATTTGGCTGCCTTTTCAATTCTGGGGGTTTTACACATGCCGCAATCGCTTTACCAATCCGTTATTTTGAAACAGTAATCGTGGCAACCATCGGGTTGATTGTAAATATGGTAAGCGCCTGGTACCTTCATCTCGACTATAAGCACCACGACCATAACATCAGAGTAGCTTATCTGCATGTCCTTGCCGATGGGCTCACAAGCATTGCGGCTATTGCTGCCCTTACAGGCGGAATGATCTTCCACCTGCCAGCATTGGATTCTATCGGAGGGATCATCTGTTCACTGGTGATTGTGAAATGGAGTATTGACCTGATCCGATCCTCAGGTAAAGTGCTGGTCTGGTTTGAAAAGGTTGGTTAATAAAGTTGATTCGTTACATGTATCTGACAACAAGCAATGATAACCCAATCAACGCAACCATGAACCCAACAAATATTAACATGAAAAAACCAAAGCTGCTTTTGTGGCCTGAATTGTTTTCTGAATTACTTTTCATTTCCATAATGACTGTTTTGTTTGATTATTGTTTATATTGATATAATTCGACGATCGTTTTATTTATTTCCTTTTCGGTTTCTAACAAATTGGTCGCACTACTATAATAAACAGACAATTCCAGAATATATTCAAGGAGTGAAATCTCCCCTTTTTCCAGTGCTTTGTAGAGTAATTCTGTATTAACAAAGGATTGGAGCGAGGTCTGGTAGTCAAAAACCGTTTTTTGCAAACCGATAATTTTCGTATGATATGTTTTAAGTTGATTGTATAACTGTGATTTGCGATCCGCCTCCATGCTCTGCAAGGCGATGGTTCGGGCTTTTGCAAACTTCACCTTGTTTTTATTCTCCCAGAGCGGAATTGATATCCCGGCAATAATTCCTTGAAGTTGTTGATTTATTACCTTTTCGCTCATATATCCTGCGGAAAATTTAGGCAAGCTCAATGCAGTCGATAACTGTTGCTGTTTATAGCTGAACGTAATTTCGTTTTTAATCAAATTCAGTTCAGGAATCTGTTGCAATGATTGCTGATACCATTGGTCAAACTCCTTAGGGATAATTGAGTATGTATAAACTGTATCCGAAAAGTCAATAGGTACACCGGCATTATAGCTGGCTAATTCCGATAGCAAGGCCTCTCTGTTGATCCCACTGGTTTCTGCTTCTTTCCGGAGATTTAACAAAAACAACTGCGCTTTATTGAATTCCAGGATATTTGCTTCACCGGCATCCATCTTTTTTCTATAGGCATCGGCAATCAGTTGCGCTTGCAAAAACCTTCTATTTGTTAGCGTTTGTAACGCATTGGCATATATCAAATCAACAAGAATCAACCTTGTTCTTCGCAAAACAGAATTTCGCTGTTTTTGATAATCTATATCACTTTGATCGTTCCTGTTATTGGCAATTTGATTTTTATAAACATAGGCAGTTGGGAAATCAAAAGTCTGTTTGACATTGATGTCTATTCTATTACCAATTGTTGTAGGATCCCCCCATAGATAGTGAAATTCAAATTCAGGATTCTGTAGTGCTAATCCTGTTCTGTTTCCAATTTTTTCTGCTGTAATGTTGCTCCGTAAAGCAGAAAGAGTCGTGTTATTCTTTTCTATTTCACCTAGGATTTTATCGATACTGGTTTGAGAGATTAGCGAAGAGTGCCAGCAAAAGAGGCTGAATAGTAATAATATTCTTGATTTCATAACTTTCCGGGTTTTACAGATTCACGATTTTTCAAAAGACTATAAACAATGGGGACGATGTAGATGTTCAGCAGGGTTGAGGTTAGCAACCCTCCCAGGATGACTTTTGCCATTGGGCTTTGAATCTCATTACCCGTCAGATCTCCGTTGAGCGCTAATGGGACAAGCGCAAGAGCGGCGGTCAATGCGGTCATTAGAATAGGATTCAGACGATCGGATGAGCCTTTGATAATGGTTTCACGAATACTGACGCCCAGTTTCTGCAGGTTCTGGTAGTGCGAAATCAGGAGTATACCGTTCCTGGTCGCAATCCCGAAGAGTGTTATGAAACCAATAATGGCCGGAATACACAACATACCCGATGTGAAATAAATGGAAAATACACCACCAATTAGTGCAAATGGCAGGTTAAGCAGGATTATACCTGCCAGTTTCAGATTCTTAAACTCCTGAAAAAGCAACAGGAATATTATCAGAATTGCAATTATAGAAGTAATCAGTAGTGTTTGCGACGCTCTGGCTTCACTTTCAAACTGACCGCCATATTCGATACGGTAGCCTTTTGGGAGGGTTATTTTTGCGTTGATATTATCCTGGAGATCCTTGACTACACCTCGTAAATCTCGCCCAGATACATTGGCAGATACTACAATTTTCCGTTGAACATTTTCCCTGCTGATGGAATTTGGTCCTGTAACAGATACGATGTCTGCCACTTGCTCCAGCGGAACTTTTTTTCCGTCATAGGTATCGATTAGTGAAGAGCGGATTCCTTCGATCGTATTTATATAATCGTTATTTAACCGCAGAACGAGGTTAAAACTCCTTTGCCCTTCATAGATATTGGCTAATTTTTCGCCGCCCAATGCGATGTCGATAAATTCATTGAACTGTTCAATGGTTATTCCATAATTTGCCAGCATATCCCTGTTTGCCCGAATTTGAATCTGTGGAATTTCGATTTGCTGTTCAACATTTACATCTACCAACCCCTTTACTCCCACAATAGCAGCTTTAATTTCATTACCTGTTGAAAACATGGTATTCAAATCAGTTCCAAACAGTTTTATGGCAATATTAGCCCTGGTCCCTGAAAGCATATGGTCAATTCTATGTCCCAGCGGCTGCCCTATTGTAAATGCAATTGCAGGTATTCCGGCTAATTTTTTTCTGACATCATCAAGAAACTCAGTTCGGCTTCGATCATTGAGTTTGAAATTAACATCAATTTCAGCACTGTTTGTCGTTTGCGAATGTTCATCAAGTTCACCCCGTCCGGTTCTGCGGGCAGTACTTTCCACTTCAGGAATGAGAAGCAATTCCGTTTCAACTAAGTTTCCCAAACGGTTACTCTCCTCTAAAGATGTCCCAGGCTTACAGATGACCGATAACGTAAGTGATCCTTCATTGAACTCAGGCAGAAAACTTCGCCCCATCCGGGTGAAGGTCAGTAGTGAGATAAAAAATAGGAGCAGTGAAGAAACAAGGATAAGTCTTTTATGGTTTAAGGCCCATCCAAGCGAATTCTCATAATAGCCTGAAAGCTTACGTACAAGCCATTTATCTTTCTCGTTTTTCGAAAGATATTTCTCATTTGTTAAAAGTAGTTTGCAAAGCAATGGTGTCAGCGTCATGGCTACGACAAGCGAGATAAAAAGGGAAACTATAAATGATATCCCCAATGGTTTAAGCATACGCCCTTCCATTCCGGAAAGAAAGAATAGCGGGAGAAATGCTACCATTATGATCAGCGTGGCGTTAAGAATTGATGCACGGATCTCTTTGGAAGCCTCAAAAACGACAGTGAAAGAAGATTGACGTTCGTCTTTGTTTTTCAAACGGTTCTGACGAAGCCTCTTATAAACATTCTCAACATCAATAATGGCATCATCGACCAGGGCTCCGATTGCAATTGCCATCCCACCTAGGCTCATCGTATTTATGGTTAATCCCATTGCCTTCAAGACCAACAACGCACCAAAGAGCGACAGTGGAATAGCAAAAAGAGAGATAATGGTAGTACGGAAACTTCCCAGGAAGAGAAACAGAATGATGATCACAAAAATGCTACCCTCAATCAAAGCTCTTGTAACATTGTTTATGGATGTCTCAATAAAATCAGCCTGACGGAATATCTTGGTATCTAATTTGACATCAGCTGGTAGTGTTTTCTGTAGAACAGATAGGTTTGATTCAAGCTGTCTTGTTAATTTCAGCGTGTTGGCATTGGGCTGTTTTGAAACGGAAATAATGATGGCATTTTTGGCATTTTCAGAAGCGTATCCCATTTTAACGGCACTTCCTATTTTCACCTCGGCAATATCGCTGATTCTGACAGGCTTGCCATTGATTGACTTTATAAAAGACTTTCCAAGTGCCTCCAGATCATAGGTCCGGGCAATTCCACGCACTGCATATTCATTTCCGAATTGCCTGACTGTACCACCGGAAGAGTTCTGACTTATCCCTTTACACACATTCGCCAACTCACTAAATGAAATTTTGTAATACTTCATTTTCTGAGGGTCAGCCAATACTTGATACTGTTTATAATCTCCGCCGATTATGGTAACCTGTGAGACACCTCCGGTTGCTAGGAGTAAGGGCTTTATATTCCAGTCGGCAATCGTGCGTAAATCCATCATACTGGTGCTGTCGGACTGGATACCAATGAAAAACATTTCACCCATTACACTGGACTGTGGTGCAAGCATCGGCTGTCCGACCCCAAGAGGCATTTGAGATGATACGCTTATCAGTTTCTCACTTACAATCTGGCGGGCCTTGAATATGTCTGTTCCCCAATCAAACTCAACCCAAACAAATGAAAATCCCTGTGCCGAAGCAGATCGTACTCTGCGCACATCAGTCGCTCCATTTACTGCAGCTTCTAAAGGAAAAGTTACCAGTTTCTCAACTTCTTCAGAGGCCATGCCGTGTGCATCAGTCATGATCACAACTGTAGGTGCCGTAAGGTCGGGAAATACATCAACATCAATGGTCGTAGCGGTACGGATACCAAGTACAACCATCACAACTGCGCATAACAATATGAAATACTTATTATTAAGCGAAAATTTTATAATATTGTTTAACATGGTTGCAGTTTTTAATGAACGTGTCCGGCATGAGCATCTAAAGTACCTGTTGCCTGGGATAATTTTACCATGATGGCTCCATTGCTGACTATCCGCTCGTTTTGATTAATTCCTTGTCGAATCTCTGTTTTCAATCCATCCGTTACCCCAATCTTAACTTCCCTCTTCTCAAATAACTCAGGGTGGATCTGTATGAAAACAAAATGGTTTCCCTGTTCTTCCATTATGGATGAATTTGGTATAGTGAGTGCATCACTGCTTGACTGTGTTTTTAAGAAGAGTTCTACAAAACTGCCGGCAACGAAACTGCCCTTATTATCAATCTGGAGATTAACCGGGATCAAATAATTGTCATCATTGGTGTTCCGGCCATATGACAATACCTTTCCGTTTAACTCTTCCAGTGTATAGGTTTTATTATCCTGAAGTGTTCGGATATTCGCAGAAACGATGGATGCTAAGGATGACACATACTTCTGCTGAACATCTGCGCGAAGCAATAGTACTTTATTCTGTGCAACACTGATGAGCGGCTGTCCTGTTTCGACATACTGTCCATTCTGAACAAAAAGTTGCTTTATAAAAGCAGTCAACGGGCTGGTAACAGTTTGGCCTGTCGAACTAAAATTCTTGCTTAGATTATCATAGACTGTTTTAGCATTTTCATAATCATTTTTTGATTTAGAAAATTCCTTTTCAGATACAATCTTATCCTTAACCAATTCAGCCTGGCGGTCAAAGTCAGCCTTGGTCTTCTCGAAATTATTTCTAGCTTCCGAAAACCTTACTTCTGCATTCCCATCAGCCAGACCGCTGCCGGAAAGGGTAAAAAGAGACTGACCTGCCTTTACCTCTTGACCTTCCAGAATATTCAAACTGGCATACATTACCAGACCATTGGTTTTTGCCGACAAGATAACTTCATCACCCTGGGAAGGTTGAATCTTGGCTGTTGTTTTAATTATCCGGCCAAATGGCTGTATTACCGGCAATTCAGTAGCAAAATCAATTTTCCAGGATTGCTCTTTTGTAAAAACAACTGTATTGGTCCTTGAGTTAATCCATGTTGCGGCAGCGCTATCAACTGCTTTTTCGTCAGAATAAATAGATATATCCGAAATAATGACCTGGTATTGCTGTTGGTTTGTCACTATGTCATAGATGATTTGACCCCGACCCTGCACCTTAGGAGTTATGTCAAAACTATAGATTCCTTTTCTTGAAGGCTTTTCGAGAAATTGACTTACCTCAATCCCCCCGACAACTAATCTCATTTTCACACCTCCGGTAACAACCGGCTTAAAGTCATTCAGAAAAGAAAGATGTGATAAAACATTCGACATTTTCCCTTTAACAAATGGGTCTGCTTCTGCAAACACCTCTATATCATTGCTATAAGCCGTAAGTTGAATTTTAATTTTTTCTGATTCACCGTCATGATCCTTGTCATGTTCACCGGTGCAACCTGCAAATACGAGTGCAAGTAATCCCCAAAAGAATATTTTCCTTTTCATTTATAAATGGTATTTGATTTGAAAATGATTAACTGCAATGCATGAAGGAACGACGGTAAATCACAATTACCGTAATGCATTGGCCAGAAACGATGAGGTTAAGTCAGGGGAGGCGCCCTTAATCCATCACTATGATTTAAGAATCGAATATAAAAAGGTATGTAAAAATGCTGCTTGTGGAGAGAGAATCCAACAGGTTGCAAGGACTTTGTGAATTGTAAATTTAAAAAGCCGGTCTGATATTTAAATGAAAAAATCTGGATTTTGGAGTCAGACCGCAATAAAAATGCTGATCTGATGGAATTTTTAGAAACAAAAAGGTCTTGTTTTAAGATACATAATTGTGTCTGGCACTCACCGTCATCTTCATGGCCTGGATTTGTGCCCTGATGGCGATTAGTTGCATCATCCTTTGCGCAATGAGTATCCAGTAAACAAACCTGCTTTTGGTGATGGTGATGAGGAATAGCACTATGAGCCAATAAGATTATACTGGCAATAAAAATGAATGATATTCCAATGAATCGTTTTAGCATTCTATCGCAATCTGAACAATGCAAATGTAAAAAATAATTATTTCCTGTCAAGTCAACCGCAGTCCTTAAAATCCAACAAGCCAACCATCAGCAATGCTTGATGTTTAATTGACATCTTAATTTATATGACTGAGTAGTATTTTCAATCCAATTCCAATTAAAATAACACCTCCAATAATCTCCATTCTTTTTCCTAGTTTACCCCCAACCTTTTTCCCAAACAACATCCCGACCATAGAAACCAGGAAGGTAACAACCCCAATAATCAATATTGACCAATAAATATTTATTTCAATTAATGCAAAGCTAACCCCGACCACCAGAGCATCAATGCTGGTCGCTACTGCCATTCCGAGTAGCACTACAAGGTTTAATGGATTGAAATTGCTGTTTTCCTCGTCTTTTTTCAAACTTTCATAGGCCATTTTCATCCCTAGCACAGACAATAATCCAAATGCAACCCAATGGTCATAATTTGCAATAAGACCGGAAACCTGATTCCCTAAAATCCAACCAATGAGGGGCATCAATGACTGAAAAAATGCCAAGGTAAATGCTATTTTAACAGCCTGGAAAAACCGGATATGTCGGATAGTTAAGCCAGAGGAGATAGAAACAGCAAAAGTATCAAAGGACAGCCCCACAGCAATCAGAAGTATTGTTATTAAGTCCATAAAAGTTATTGTATTTACACCGGCAAATGTAAACTAATATTTTCCTCAATTGATGCTATGACTGCAATACCATTGTTTAATCAAACAATTCGTTAAGCCAGTTTTTCTTTCTTTGATGTTTGTAATAATCATGCTGTTTGTGATCATCAAAGTGTGGTCGGGATTGAAAATCGAGGTTATTGACAGGCTGAGATGATTTTTCGATAATTTTATCGAGTTCACCCCTGTCCAACCAGATTCCACGACAATTCGGGCAATAATCGATTTCTATTCCCTGTCTCTCGGACATCACTAATGGTACATTACATTTCGGGCAATTCATAAGATAAAAGTTTAAGTTATTGGTATATTATTATTTGTGAGTTAAATCTGTATCTGTTTCTGTCCATTATGGGATTGAGAAATCTTATATCAAGGATTGAACCTTTTTTTCAATCCAAATCATTGGAAAAATTAACAATCCGATACCGGCCGAAACCAAAATATCTCTTAAATCCAGAGAGGCTGTTCCAAATATTCTTTGCATAAAAGGATTATAAACAAATAATGCCTGAAGGGCCAGTATTGACCCAATCCCTATAAAAATAGTCTTATTACTGAAAATGCCAATCCTTATTAAAGAATCTTTTAGTGACCGGCAATTTAACATGTAAAAAATCTGAAACATAATAATAAAGGTTACTACAATTGTCTGAGACTTTGGCAATGCTTCCGCATTTGTAACACCACCTGACAACGCTTTTGAGTATTCCCAGTTGAACAGTATAATGGCCCCGGCTGTCATAATAATTGAAACGAAAATCACTCGAAACGTGACAAATTTGTTGAAAAGAGGCTCATCCGGATCTCTTGGAGGTCGCCGCATTACATTAGGTTCTTTTGCCTCGAAAGCCAGTGGCAGGGCAAGGGCTATGGCCGCAACAAGGTTTATCCAGAGAAGCTGGGTTGGCAGCATGGGCAACAAGAGTTCTTTCGTTAGTGCGTTGAACGGGAAAAACATTATGCCATAGATAAGTATGAGCGCCAGTCCGAAGTTTGTTGGGAGTAAAAACACCAGCGACTTAATCAGGTTGTCATATACCCTCCTTCCTTCCTCGACTGCGGCACTGATACTTGAAAAATTGTCATCGGCAAGCACAATGTCTGCCGATTCCTTTGAAACCGATGTGCCGGTGATGCCCATAGCTATACCAATGTTTGACTGTTTAAGTGATGGTGCGTCATTTACGCCATCACCTGTCATGGCAACAATGTGGTTGTTTCTTTGTAATGCCTTTACTAATTTAAGTTTATGCTCGGGGGCAACACGAGCAAAAATATTGATTTCATTTACTATTCTATGTAGTGTTTCATCGTCCATTTTTGATAGTTCAACACCTGTCACAACAGCCCCAGTTGCAGACAACCCGATGTCTATCCCGATAGATCGAGCCGTAGCGCGGTGATCTCCCGTAATCATTTTTACCGTAACCCCTGCATTATGGCAGGCTTTTATCGCCTCAATTGCTTCGGCACGGGGAGGATCAATCATGCCAATTAGGCCGACAAATTGGAATCCATCTTGCACATCGGTTTTCAATAGTTCTTTGTTGTCGTTATTCCAACCTTTCTGAGCCACTGCCAATACGCGCATTCCTTTAAATCCGAATTGTTCAATTTGATGGAAAATTAGATTGTGTTCCAGCGGATAACCTCCAAGGTGTTGCAGGCAGCGCAACATAATCACCTCGGGTGCACCCTTTATAATGATCATTCTTTCGTTATCCCCGGTAAGAGTGGCCATATACTGCTGTTCAGAATCAAAAGGGATGACATCTTTTCTGGGATGTTTTTTGCGTAATTCATCTGCAATTATTTTTGCCTTAGCTGCAGCAACGATAATAGCAGCTTCCGTAGGATCGCCTACAATACAATATTCATTTCCGGCAGCATTAATATTTGCATCGCTGCACAAAACCGCATTTTTCAATAATGTCTTAACATCGTTGGGTAAATCCTTCAATTCTTGTCCATTTAGCAAAAAAACACCGGATAAGTTATACCCGACACCCGATATTTGCAAAGAATTTTGGGCAGTCCATAGTTCATTTACGGTCATCTCATTTCGTGTAAGAGTTCCGGTTTTATCAGTGCAAATTACTGTTGTGCTTCCCAATGTTTCTACCGCCGGGAGTTTACGAATAATCGCCTTGCGTTTGGCCATGCGTTGTACTCCGATAGCAAGGGCTATTGTGACCACAGCCGGAAGACCTTCCGGAATTGCTCCTACAGCCAATGCAATGGCAAAAATCAAACTCTCTTTTAAAGCTAATCCTAACAAAATACCTTGTCCGGTTGAACGGATTGTACCAATTATCATGATTAACGCCGTAATTATGATAATCCCGATGGTGAGATAATTGCCGATGGTCGCCAACTTTTTTGTTAGTGGAGTCTCTAAATCAGTCGCTTCACTCAACATATTCGATATTTTTCCAAGTTCGGTCAACATGCCTGTTGCAACAACGACAGCCGTAGCAGTACCTGATGATATAAGCGTACCGCCATAAACCATACACTTTCGATCACCGGTTACTGCGTCAATGTTAACAGAATTAACTGATTTTTGTGCCGGCAATGACTCACCGGTAAGGGCTGCTTCTTCAACCAGTAAGTTTTTCTGGTGAATCAGCCTCATATCAGCAGGTACGCGATCTCCAGCTGCCAATTGCACCACATCACCAGGAACTATTTCGGATACAGGAATTGTCACAGGATGGTCATCACGCAAAACAGTTGCGTTTTCAGGAACCATATCGCTGAGGGCTTCAATAGCTTTTCCGGCTTTAAACTCCTGAATAAAACCTATAATGGTATTTATAATAACAACCGACAGAACTACTAACCCATCTGTAATTTTCCCAAGTAGGGTTGCCAATGTGCTGGAACAAAGCAGAACCCAAATGAGGGGATTATTTATTTGTCTCCATAAAAGCTTTAAAGGTCCATCTTTCTTTTTCCTTTTAATCTGATTTACCCCAAATGTCAAAAGCCTCCTTTTTGCTTCTGCTGATGTCAGCCCATTTTGCGAAGTTCCAAATTCTTCAAGAACTTCATCACATTCTTTTGCATGCCATTGTACCGCTTCAGATTTATTCATTTTCCTGGTTTTTGCTCACCTACACGATTTTTCTGCTAACCATTTGTTCATTTTTTCTGCAGGTCACTTACTCCAATAAACGGAACGGCACCACCGCCCGTAACCTGGGGCAGGATTCCATTCCATTTCTCTATTGCTTTGAGATTCGCCTCTATTTTTCTGAGCTCTATAAGGTCGGGTGAAATATTCATTTTCTGTAAACGCAATGCCTCTGCCTCTGCTGTTGCCGCAGCTACCGTTTGCTCTGCCTCAATCTTTATTCTATCCAGGTCTCTCTTTGCTTTTAGCGCATGTTGTTCTGCAGTCTGCTTGGCCTCAATAGCGTCCATAAATACCTTTGAGAAACTAAATGTAACTATGGAAACAGCATCAACTGCAATATTCGAAGCCATAAGTTTTTCAGTAAGGGCTTCTTTCATAGCGGTACTTACTGCCGGCCTCTTTGTTATCAGTTCTTCAGCCGAATACTTCGCTGATACAGCTTTGGTTACTTCTTGAATTGCTGGATCTATAATACGTTCTTTGAATTCAACCCCGATGGTTTGATAAACTATATTTGCCTTGTCGGGTATGATATGATAGTTAAGTGCAACCGATAGAGTCACATCCTGCAAGTCAGATGATGCCGATGATGCATCAGTCTGTGCCTTCTGAACCTTTACGTCCATTATGATGACTTTCTGCATGATGGGCATTCTGAAATGCATTCCTTCATTCAAAACCTTGTCTTGAACAGCACCAAAATTCAGGACAATGCCTCTTTCACCTGCACCAATTTGAACCCAGGGTTTGAATATCATTAAAACCAAAAACAGAACTCCTATAATGAGGATTGTCCTCAAAGGGCCTTTCCTGAATACTTTTTGCATCCCATCAATGTTAATATCCCGGTTTATCATACTATTTGTTTTTTGTTATCTTGTGCAATTGGCTCTGCGGAATACGCCCCGTTTTTTAGAGTGGTATCTGATCTCCACTTAACCATTGTTACCGGTAATGAATAGTTCTCATGTTACCTGGTTTCTTTGTCGATTTTGTCCTGCCTGCTTTTCCTTTTCATATACTAACCATGACAATCGCAATGGCGACACAAACAGTTGCTATTATTGCAATAGGTTTCAACTTAAATTCAAGTAGTTTCTTAACTTCCGGACCTATTTTTATTATCAATAGGGCCAATAAATAAAATTTTATTCCCTGGCTTATTAGCGTGGCAACACTGAAAACGATTATATTAATATCAAATACTCCCGATGAAATTGAGAATATCTTATAGGGTACTGGTATTAATGCTGCAACAAACAACACCCCAAAACCCCATGTCGTATACAGAACATGAATTTTATTGTAAATTTCTTGTGAAAAACCGGGAATATTGTTAAACATAAATTGTGCAAGTCCCGTGAAATCTCCATTCGAATTAAGCCAGGCAAAATGACCAATGGAATAGCCTGCAATTGCTCCAAATAATGTCCCGAATGTGCCAAATAACGCGTACTTGTATGCATTCGTTATATTTAACAATGCCAGCGTCAGGAAAAACATTGGCGTTGGCAAGGGTAAAAAGGAGGCGTCGGCAAATGCACAAATAAACAATGCCCATGCACCCCATTTTGTGGTTGCCCAATGCAAACTCCAAACATGTATAGTTTCAAACCAATACTTGATTTTGCATTTCAAGTGATTTAAATGGAATACATTGGATTCTTTCAAGATTTTGTTTCCCTTTCATAACTATCGAAGAGTTCTTTTTCGTCTTTGCCTTGTTTAATCCCATTTATCAGCAGAAGCAGCAGTTTCGGGATGTTATTTTCATTAAACCCAATTTTAACCGCGAAACTATTTGCTAGGCGAATTTCAGCCTTATTAATCGTACCGTCAGCAAGTATCATTTTCACCAGGTCATAAACTTGTTCAAAACGTTTGGAAAATTCATTCAGTGGAATACAATCTGCCTTTTCTGTTGTTTCGATTAAATTGCCTATATCTGAATCCGTAAAACCCTGCTTTTTACCAATTTTATAAAGCAACTCTGATTCGGCAGCACTTATCGTACCGTCTGCCTTTGCAATACGTATAAGAAGAACGAAATATTCAAGGTTCTGCTTTAATATTGAGTGATTTGAAAAATTCATGATTTCCATATTCTGTTTTTTAGGATAATGCACTCCATTACGCTGAAAGTTTTGTTTCTGTTTTTTTCAATTTGGCACGAATGGCTTCAATGACCATCGGCAACAATGACAATCCAATAATTCCAAACACTACAAGCTCAAAATTTTGTTGTATAAAAGACAAATTGCCAAAGAAATACCCCATTAATACCAGGCCAATTACCCACAAACAACCTCCAAAAATGTTATACCGAATAAATTTGGCATAATTCATAGCCCCGATGCCTGCAACAAATGGGGCGAAGGTCCGGACGATCGGCACAAACCGGGCAATAATGATCGTTTTCGGCCCATGTTTTTCATAAAACACATGTGTCTGGTCAATGTATTTTTGCTTCACCAACTGACGGCCTTTTATCTTCCATGAAATTAATTTTAACCCAATTGTTTTTCCCAAAAAATAATTTAGACTGTCGCCGAAAACTGCAGCGGTAATAAGCAGTACGATTACGATCCATAAATTTAATTCTGCTGTATTCCCCGCTTCGTTAACAACTCCGGCACAAAAAGTTCCTGCGACAAACAAAAGTGAATCACCTGGTAAGAATGGCATCAGAATTATACCTGTTTCAATGAAAATGATTAAAAACAGAATGGCGTAAATCCAAATTCCATAGTTCTGAATCATTGAAAACAAATGTGTATCTAATTGTAAAAAAAAATCAATGACTGAATTAACGATTTCCATTGTCAGTTGTGTGTGGTCTATTAGGAAAATTGATGCTCTTAATTTTTTCTTTTTGAGAATTAATTTCTTCTTCCTAAATATATCATGATGTAATACAATAACGTGGCCAGAGACCCTAATGCCGCAACTACATAAGTGTATGCAGCCCATTTTAAGGCATCCTGGGCTTTTGGTTGTGTGATATGGTCCGTTACACCGGCAGTTCTTAACCATGCCATTGCCCTCTTACTTGCATTAATTTCGACCGGAAGGGTAACAAAGCTGAATATGGTTGTAAAAGCAAATAATCCTATGCCGGCTAATAAAAGCTGGGGAAATACATTAATCACAAGTATTCCTCCAAGTAGTACCCATTGTACCCAGTTGGATGCAAAACTGACTACCGGGACCAATGTTGACCGCATTCGCAACCATGAATATGCACTTGCATGTTGAAGTGCGTGACCGCATTCATGAGCGGCAACAGCCCCGGCTGCTACGTGTTTTCCAAAGTACACATCGTGACTTAGATTAATGGTTCTGGCAGTAGGGTCATAATGGTCGGTAAGCTCACCTTTTACCGAAAGTATTTTTACATCTTTTATTCCATTATCTCTTAGCATTTTTTCAGCAACCTCGCATCCTGATAGACCATAATTCATCGGAATCAGAGCGTATTTCTTAAATCTCGATTTAAGCTGGTAGCTGATCAACCAACTGAGTAGCATAAATCCACCAAAAATTAAAAAATATGTTATCATGGCTTTAGAGTTTTATTCTTCCTGACTTCGGACAATACGAAAAGTGTAGTGTGTGAAAGGGGGTCAAGATTAGCAACCATCATTATATCAAACGAGATCATTTGCCGAAACCTTTCCATAGTTTATCCAGAAATACTGTAATGCTGTCTAAAATCCCCTGTAAGCCATTCTGGCTGATAAAGTAAGCGGCTTTCATAATTAGAGGAAACAGAACAACAACCAATAGAATTATTATCGCTATCACCACTATTACAGCTATTTTTGTAAATATTCTGATCGTTCTATTGGTCCTGTATTTCATCAGAAAAAATAGCCATTTTTGGTATGCATCACTTCGATGATATGCAGGGTGTGAATAATGTTGGTATCGATTGCCTTCATGATACCTGGATTGTCTGTAACCCTCGTGATACTTACGTTTGTTCTCAACAATGTCATCAAATTCCATATCGAAATGATTAAAAAACAATTAAAGAAATCAGTGAATACTAAAATTCAGGGATGCACAAATTCAATAAACATAAGGCATACCCTATGAAGGAACTTGTGAGAAAAAAAATATATTAGGAAATTTTTGGCGGCTGCCAGATAGAACAGGAGAACTTTAGAATTAATGAATAGTCCTGTGCAATTTGAATTGGTGAACTGAAGTCTGCAATGGAAAAGACCTCATTGGAATGATGGATTTGATCATCGTCAAATGTGTTTATTTCCGAATTAAACCGATTCTCGGCATTGTTTGTTCCTGCAGAAGTTTCAAGAATATATGGCCTTATCTGGGAATTAGAGTACACAGTTATTCCAAAGCAGGTGAACACTGCAAATAAAATGATTACCCTGAGAAATGTTTTTCTGTGTATTTTCATTGGTAGGCAAAAGTACTATTACTTCTGATATCTGCTAAGCGTTTCATGTTAAATAATTGTTAATTAATTCGAATTCACAGATATGCTTTATTATTTGCTGTATTATTTGCCTTTGCTTAAGTATTTAAGGATTTGTTCTTTTTCAAAGGTATCCATGGATACTTTTATTGTCATTTTTTCTACCCATTGATGCCACTCTGCTTTCGTGTACTTTTCTGGCAAATACAAAGTGTGACAACCTGCACATTTTTGAATATAAAATTTTCTTCCTGCCTGTAGTTCTGAAAGGCTGGCGGCAGTTGTTTCCTGGCTTGAAGAAGGAATGTACAATGTAGATGTACAGGAAAACGCAACTGTCAAGCCAATTAGACAAACAATCAGGATTTGTTTATTAAAACATATACGAGAATAGCAATCTAAACTGTACTTTTTCATATTCATTCAAATTAAGGCCTGAGTTTGTTGATCCTTTGAAAGAAGCGACTTGCGGCAATACCGTGAAGTTAAGCCAGAATTTATCCAGGGTGTAAGAAAAGCCAAGGCCTGAATAGAGAGCACTATGGGCTATGTTCCCGTCCAAAAAGACATTTTTAAATGTATTTTCCTGGGTCAGATGAAATCTTGGACTAAATGACCAGGCAAATGCAAGTAAGCCATCCAGTTTCTGTTCTGTATTCCATTCAAGCTCATTATTTTTATAATAGGGAGCAAATTCATGTTCATAAACCCCATTAAATGCAATGGTCAAATTGCCGATTTTCTTATCTAATATTAATTTACCTTCCAGATCAAATTCATTACTGGCGATACCCACCTCAGCGTATAGTGCAAGTCCGACAGGATGTGCTACAGGGTCGAGCAGTTTGAGTTTCCACTCATTGGAAAACCCGAATTCATTTTCAGTGGATAACGACTTGATTGAATCATCCATCATAGTACTGGTTTTAGAACTAAAGTTCAGATAAAAAGCGGTCTGCAGGTTACTGCCAAGTCCGATTTCATATTCTGTCCGGTTGTCGTAGCGAACATAAAAATCTTCCCTTCCGGTTCGTATGGTGTTCCAAGATTCCAGTTCGCGCTGGCCTTTATTTAAAACAGTACTTTGATAAGTATAGGTAAATAATCTGTCCTGCGCCTGTGTAACCATTATGCCCGATAGAGCAACAACAAAAACGAGACATCTCTTTATGGTATTATTTGCATTCATGTGACTGAAGTTTAAAATTAGAATGCAAAGGAACGGAGAGAAATCCGCTCGGGCAATCCCAATATGTTGGTATATTATCGCTGGAAATCGACCAGGTTATTTAAGGCAGCATAAAGGGTCAAACCAGGGATGCTCTTGATACCGAGCTTAAATGTGATATTTTTCCGATGGGTTATTACCGTATGGATGCTGATAAACAGTTGACCGGCAATTTGTTTATTGCTGTATCCCTGTGCAACCATCGTCAGGACTTCTATTTCCCGGTGTGAGAGCTGGTTGTCGGATTTAACATCGGATACTCCGGATAGGTATTCCATGAGTGTTTGATTAATCGTATCCAGGTTGTCGTGTACATAGAGAATATCGTCAGAGCATGAATCCAGTTTGTTGAAAAAAACCGCAGTTTCAATTCCGACAATTCGATTTCCATTCTTCTTTATGACCTTAGCGTGTTTCTTTATTTCATCCGAAAACTGAGTATCAACCATGATCAACATATTCTTCCAGGTATTGAGCACCGTATCTTCAGGAACAGCAACCATCACATCAGTAATCCCAATGTTTCTGGATAACAGAATACTTTTTAATCCCTGTTGAATAATGGGTGAACTATGGATGATAACAGAATTTCCAGTTTGCATTAGAACAGATTTAAGGAGCCTGCAAGGCAATAAGCCTGGGAATCAAAATTTTATCCTCAAACCTTGCATGGTCAAGTTGCTCTTTTTCAAAATGGGATAAGGTGTGAAGCAAATCGTTAATCAGGTTCATATCAATCTGCACGGGAATATGCCTTATGATGATGGTCTTTAGGTCGCTGAGCTCATTTTCGACGTTAGTATGTTGCTTGAAGAGTTTTTTAAGGTTCGAAACTTGAGTTTTTCCTTTAGCTTCAACCCTCTTCCTTACTAAAGGAAATACCTCCGTTTCTTCGTAATCGATATGTTTAATAAGTTTTTCGATGTATTGGTTCAAATAATCTTCAACAACGATCAGCAATTTTTCATTGGGCATCAATTGTTTCATCTGAACTATTAATCCTGATAACCGGGGAATTGTTACCTGCTTATGAAATTCATGTGTTTTTGTAAGAAAATCAATCAGAGGACATAGATCCATATCTTCCGGATTGGGAAGGTAATTGGCAGTAGAAAAAGTGTTTAAAATTCCAAGTGTAAATTTTACATCCCGGTCAAATAGGATGCAAATTTCACGGATGGTTTTTTCACCGATATGTGTGCTCAACCCCAGTCGATGTGTAATCGGCAACAGATCGATGTTCATGCTGATTACATCTGATAATTTATCTCTCTCTGTTATCATTTGGAAGCAATTGGATTGAATGGATTATTGATCTTCGGTTTAACAAGAAGATTCTATTATTTTCATAGGTGAATTTGTCGGAATAATGCGATTGAGTTTCAGTCCTGCTGATTCAAACAAAATCTTAAATTCTTGTTCAGTCCGCTCAGCGCCTCCTAACATCACCTGCATGTGCAAATCATAAAATAGCGACATAATTGTATAAGGCTCTTCAACAACCTGCTCTACAAGTATTATTTTACCTCCGGGTTTAAGTTTTTTGCGACAGTTTGTGAGAATTTTTATGGCGTTTTCATCATTCCAGTCATGAATAATCGTTTTCAGAACCATGCAGTCAGCAGAAGGTATGGAATCGAAAAAACTTCCACTGACTATATCAACTGTATCGGAAGCGTTTTCTAAGACATGTTTTTTTACAACACTTTCTATGTCAAATAGGATTCCTTTTGACCGTGGAGATTTCTCCAGAATGGCTTTGAGCAATAACCCTTGACCCCCACCAACATCGCAAATCGTGTCAAAAGCACTGAAGTTGTAAGATTCCGCCACAACAGGAGCAACCATGGCTGTCATCATTGTCATGTAATGATTAAAGGGTTTGCCAAATTTCTGATTGGTGTCTAGAAACTGAAAAAAGGGTTGACCAAAAACATGGTCGAAAGCAGGTTCGCCCGATTTCAGGCAATGCTCAAAATTCATCCAGCTATCGCGCCATGGCGGTGCGCTTAAAAAATTTGCCGAACCATATAAACTTCCCGGTGTGTTTTTTAGAAAACAAAGTCCTACGTCAGTTAGTGAATATTTATTTTCATTAATGTTCACCAATCCAATGAATGAGGCATATCGTAACGTCCTTGCTAAAACATTATAATTTAGTTTACATTTTGCTGCAAGTTCATCAATTGAGATAATTCCCGAATCAATTGCTTCAATGACCTCATTTTTAATAAGGGAAGAAAGGATAAATGAATTCATCATTCCTCCTATAATCTGAAATGCACGGATTGGTGCAGGTGTTTGATTTTCCATATTTTTTATTGTTTTATAAGGCACATCATCTGTTTTGTCAAAAATAATTTATTTTATAATTATGTTTTGAAGTTCGCAGCACGGTGTGGAATTAGGCATACTGTTACGCCTGGGGCTACTCGGTAAAAATAGAATTAAAATTGGTAAACTGTTTTATTTAGTGCAAATAATTACTCCAAATCCAGGCGCATTTAGCTTTTTAATTTCAGTGTTTTTAAAACCTACTTTTTGCGTGATGGTATCAACTTCATTTTTTGAATAGGTTTTACCTCCTGCCTGATGCAGAAGGTTTAATGCCATATATGATGTTGTCGCCTTTGACATTTGAGAATTACCACCTATACCTTTTATCTGGTCAAGTATCACATATACTCCTCCGTTATTGAGTGACTGGTAAACTCTTTGAGCAAGGGCTTCGTTTTCGGATGGATTAAGTCCATGAATAATGTTGAATGCAAGAATGATGTCATTGTTTTTAGGAAGGTCATCTTTCATAAAATCCAAAGCAAGAAAGGAAACGCATTTACCTGCATTGTGTTGATTAATACATTCGTCCGCATATTTTTTTACCGGAGGCAGGTCAATTATAGTGGCTTTCAAATCAGGATTTCGTTTACAAAGCTCAATACTGTATAATCCATGAGAACCACCCAAGTCCAGCATCTTCAAAGCACTTTTAGCTATGGGTATTTTCCCTGCGACTTCTTTATAATTTGTCCTTGATATATCTATCATAGCTCTTGAAAACAATTCCCACTCATAATCAGTCATTTCTTCAAGCATGTTTGACTGCGCTCGTTTGCCTAAACGAATAGTTTCGTCTAAATGGATATATCCTTTATACAAGTAATCGCAGAACAGAATAAAATGCCTGAAGTTATTTGGAGAATTGGGACATAGATTTCTGAAACCCCGTTTTGTAAAGGCGTATTGATTGTCTTTTTTTTGAACATATCCCAACGCATCTAAACAGTCAAGTATTAATTCTGTCCCGACTTCGCTTACATTGGCTGCCCGGGCAATAGTCCCGACATCATTAAATTCCATGGAAAGCTGATCGGCAATTTTTAGTTTCACGGCACTGCCCAATGCAAATCCAAGTCCTACAGAAAATGATGCGTCAGCAAACGGATGTGGTATTACATTGGTGGAAAGCAGAATTTTTTCAATGAGTGAGAATTTGTATATCATATTGCAGATGTATTGATGTGAATAATCTGCAAAGATGGTAAATGCGGTTGCCACTAAAATTGTATAATTCGGACATTTTGGATCAACAGATGATATGACCTGGTAAATTTGTAATTGATAACCGATACTCACCAGGTGTCAGGTCAGTATAGGACTTGAATTCCCTGATAAAATGAGATTGGTCGAAATATCCGGCTTCCAAACCAATTTGAGTTAGGGGTAAATCTGACTTGTGCAATAAGTGTAAAGATGATAGATATTTATTGTATAGTATAAATGTTTCCGTATTCATTCCTAACCACTCTGAAGATAATCGCCTTAAATGTCTGTCCGAAAGGGAAACTTCATTACAAAGCTTTTTAACAGTAAGGTCATTTATCGCTTTAGAAAAAAATAAAGCATGAATCTGATTAATGGCTTTGTAATAATTTGAAACGGAAATCCTTTGGGAAATCCATTTCATAATTGTTACTACTTGTTCGTTAAATGTTTTTTTAGAAAATAATTGATGGGTTAATGTGTCCAAAGATTTGCATACATGCGAACCTTCCAAGACGTTATTATTGAATTCCTTAACTGATACATTAAGCAAAATTTTCAGTCCAATTGCATTTAGTTGAATACCCAGAAATATCTGTTGTCCGTTTTTAATAAGGTTGAAGGGTTTAAAGTTGATGCCGTTAATGAAGCAGGAAGGCAGTTTTTTTCTAATTTCTGAAGCGGAATTACAATAAAAGATGTCGTCTGCGAGATTAAAGATTAACTCTACTGTTCCTTTAGGCAGTATTATCTCCGTCTTTTCCTGAATATTACATTCGTGAATTCTCCAAATACAATTGATAAATTGTTTTTCTGTTTCTCCAGACGGATGGTATACGTCAGTAGTATTGGTCATTGGTTAATGTCTGTAGTCGATCTTTTCACGCCATGTGAATAACAGCCAAATATAACTCGAACTAAGGATATTAAAGGTCATCTTCCTTCCAGCAAATATAGAAGATTATCTTCAACCTTGTAGAATAAAGGAACAACGGTTATGCCCGGATATACAGAACGCAAACGTTTTGCTTCACTGATTGCGAAATCAATTTCATCCCCAATTTCAAACATCGGGGCGAACCTCATAAAGTGCTCTTCTGCCCTTTCCTTGTCCCAGCCGGCATTATCTACCAATCCGTTTATAAACTGGCTTTTCCGTGAAAGAAGGTTCACCATTCCACAGTTATTGTGGACAATAATGGCAATATATCTGATATTTCCGACCGCGATGGCATATGATACCTTAAATGCACTATATCGTAAATTTGCTCCACCGGAACGGATAATAAATGCAAAGTTGTCGGGAATCCGCAAGTGTTTCCGGTTGTCCATACACATCCCGATTAAAATTTGCGCATTTGTGTAAGAATCCGGTCTGCGCAGTAAATTATGATATTCTAAAAGAAACCCAATTGGTGTATGAATGAGGCTCGGAAAAATATCTTTAGAAGTTTTAACGCTAATCAATCTATTCATCATATTTCACCAGGAGGTTCATAACAGGTAAAGAAGTAGGTCAAAATTAAAATGGCTCAAACTCTTTCGATGATTATTGAAATACCCTGTCCAACACCTATACACATCGTGCCAAGGGCTTTTTTTTGAGTTGATCGTTGTAACTGATAACAGGCAGTAGTGATGAGTCTGGCCCCGCTCATCCCCAACGGATGCCCAAAAGCAATGGCGCCGCCAAGCGGATTTATTCTGGGATCATCATCTGCCAGTCCCAACTCACGGATACAACCCAAGGCCTGGGCAGCAAATGCTTCATTAAGTTCAATGATATCCATATCATCCAGGGATAATCCTAACCTCATGAGAAGTTTCCTGGTAGCGGGGACTGGTCCCATGCCCATGATTCGTGGAAGAACACCCGCAGTTTCCATACCCAATAACCTGGCCATCGGAGTAAGATGGTATTTGTTAACTGCTGCTTCGGAGGCAATGATCAGGGCTGCAGATCCATCATTAATCCCTGAAGAGTTTCCGGCAGTGATGGTCCCGTTGTCACCGGTAAGTGGTTTTAATGCGCTTAATTTTTCAAGTGATGTCAACCTGGGATGCTCATCTTCGTAAAAAATCGATGGTTCTCCTTTTGATTGCTTGATAACAACCGGGATGATCTCATCCTTTAGCAATCCTTCTGCCTGGGCCTGGGTGCACTTGTTCTGGCTACGGTAAGCAAATTTGTCCTGGTCTTCCCGGGTTATTTTATAATCTGACGCAATGTTTTCCGCAGTTTCCATCATGGACTCAATGCCGTAGAGGGACATGAAATCTTTATTGATAAACCGCCATCCCAGGGTAGTATCGAAAATCTCCACCGATCTCGAAAAGGCTGTTGCAGCTTTTGCCATTACGAAAGGGGCCCGGGTCATGCTTTCAACCCCGCCTGCAACAATTAATTCAGCTTCGCCGGCACGGATTATTCTGGCTGCGGTTCCGATTGCATCCATTCCTGAGCCGCACAACCTGTTTATGGTTGCCCCCGAAACTGTATGGGGATACCCTGCTATGAGCAGCGCCATGCGTGCAACATTGCGGTTATCTTCGCCGGCCTGATTGGCACACCCCATGAGCACATCATCAATGGCACTCCAGTCAATGGCCGGATTTCTCTCCATCAATGCTTTTAATGGAATTGCAGCAAGATCGTCAGCCCGCACTGAAGAAAGAGAACCACCAAATTTTCCAACCGGTGTCCTGATGGCATCGCAAATAAATGCTTCGTTCATATTCAAGATTGAGTTTTATTGTAATTTTTCGAATTCAGGTTTTAATATCTTCAATCCTTTTAACACTGCCTCAGCAAGCCGATCCACTTCCCGGATGGTCAAAGCAGTAGAAAACATGCAGGAACCGGTATTGACCAGCAACATCTTCTCATCCAGAAAGAGGCGGTCGAGAAATGAATTGATCAGTTCCGTCTCCTTTTTTGTTTGAAAGGCTTCACGGTAAGATTGTGGTGGGGTGTCCCTTAAATGGAATCTGAACATGGAACCGCTCCCTGTGACGGATACCGGAACATCAGCTATCCTGATGGCTTCACCTATCCGGGCAATGGCCGTTTGAGTCAGGTCATTTAAATGATGAACGGCATCCTGATCAAATAATTTCATGGTCACAAATCCTGCCGTCATGGAGATGGGATTTGCAGAGAATGTTCCCGACAAAGAGTACCTCAGCGGGCTTTCCCTTTGATCCATAACCTGCATTACATCTGATCGTCCTGCCAATGCTCCAATTGGAAATCCCCCGCCAATGATTTTTCCAAGAGCCGTCAGGTCGGGTTTACAATTATAATTCTCCTGTGCTCCACGGTAGCTTACACGAAAGGTCACCACTTCATCGAAAACCATCAGTGCACCATGTTTGCGCGTCCATTTATATATTGCATCAATAAATTCGTTTGAAGCCGGAAATAAACCGATCCGATGCGGAACCGGATCAATCAGAATGCATGCAATCTGGTCCTGGTATTGATCCAGGATAGAAATAGTTCTTTCTGCATCATTGAACGGAAATACAATGACGTCATCCAAAACGCCCTGTGGCGTCCCTTTGACAAGTGGCACGCTATTGGGTTTGTTACTGTTTCCCCAATTTGCCGGGGATGATGTTTGGCTCACCTCCGCAAAATCATAGGTGCCATGATATGCTCCTTCGGCCTTGGCGATTTTGGACAGCCCCGTAAAGGCCCTTGAAGCTTTAATCATGGCCATAACAGCCTCCGTGCCCGAATTGACAAAACGAATTTTCTCAAACCCCGGAACCCTGTTACAAAGTAGTTCCGCATATTTAACCTCGGCTTCTGTGGCCATCATGTACGCTGTTCCTTTTTTAACCTGTTCAATCACTGATTCAACAACCGCCGGATGGGCATGTCCATGGATCAGAGAAGCCATATTATTCGCAAAATCAATGCGCTGAACACCTTCAATATCGGTAATATAACATCCTGCTGCACTGGCAGCATAGGATGGATACGGTTTCCGAAAGACGGTATTTCTGCTAATACCCCCGGGAATTACCTTACAGGCTTGTTGGAATAATTCATCACTTGTGATATTGTGTTCTTTTGTGCATTGTTTCGGTATTCCCATGGATGGAAAAATTTCTTGGTTAGTTTTCAATAGATTTCTGGTTCACAGATAAATCGGAATAAAGATGAACTGCGGCGCCGGTGGATAAACCATTCCATTTGACCAGTCTCCGCCGATCCAAATTGACCACCCCTATGCCGGTGTAAAAATCGGTTCACGCCGGGGCAAATTGACCACCCCCTGCCGATTCAAATTGACCACCCCTTAAGAACGATATTTTCCTTGCTTTAAGGCAGGCATTTATGATTATGTTGATGTGTTATTAACATATCATAAATGTCAAACAAACTAATTGTTATGAGCAAGGTAAGAAACATTATCAGGCTATACACCGAAGGTGTAAGCAAACAGTCCATTGGGGATCGGACAGGACTTCCCCGCAACAGTGTAAAAAAGTATATCCGGCTGTTCCTGGCCTCGGACAAGTCTCCTCAGGAGCTTGAACAGATGAGCGATACGGAGTTGGAGCAGTTCTTCATGGACATGGTCCCGCGCCATTATGTTGAAGATGATCCCCGGTATATCGCAGCAGTAGAGTTTTTCCCGGGGATGGAGAAAGCCCTCAAACACCGTGAAAATACCAAGGAGAAGCAATGGCAGCAATATATTGCGCTGCATCCCGATGGTTACCGCGTGTCTCAGTTCAAGGGGTATTACCTCAAGTGGCTGAAGGTACGCAACCCGGTGATGCACATGGAACATAAGGCCGGAGAGAAGATGTATGTTGACTATGCCGGCCAAAAGCTGCATATTATAGACCCTGAAAGCGGAGAGATAATCCCTGTCGAGGTCTTTGTCGCCATCCTTGGCGCCAGCCAGTTAACCTATGTTGAGGCCAGCTACAGTCAGAAGAAAGAAGACTTCATCGGCTCCTGTGAAAATGCCCTGTATTACTTCGGGGGCGTTCCCAATGCCATTGTCACCGATAATCTGAAGTCGGCTGTGATAAAGGGGAACCGTTACGAGCCGACTCTCAACGCAGCATTCCGTGACTTTGTAAGCCATTACACGATGTCTGCGCTGCCTGCAGCACCATATAAGCCCAAGTACAAGGCGCTGGTAGAAGGGGCCGTGAAGATCATCTATCGCACCATTTACGGCACGGTAAAGGAACGAGTCTATTCGAGCCTGGAGTTGATCAACCAGTCTATTCGTGCAGCTCTGGAGGAACACAACAACAGGTTGCTCAGGAACAGGCCGTTCAGCCGCAGGCATCTGTTTGAAGAAACCGAGCGTCAAACGCTACACCCATTGGCCACTCACAGGTATGAACTAAAACACCGGGTTATCGTTACGGTGATGAAGAACAATTACGTCAACCTCACTGAAGACAAGCATTATTACAGCGTTCCGTATCACTTCATCGGCAAGAAGGTAACTCTTTTATACAGCCAGAGTGTTGTTGAAGTGTATCACCGCTATGAACGCATTGCCATACACAACAGGAGCAGGCAGCCGTATGGATATACGACGGTCAATGAACACATGGCTTCAAAGCACCGTTACATGAGCGACTGGAACCCAAGCAAGTTTATTGAGCGCGGGGAAGAGGTTGGACCAGAAACAAAGCAGTACATCATCGAGTTGCTTAATACCCGCCAGCACCCGGAACAGACTTACCGTTCGTGCCAGGGGGTGTTGAGCTTTGCTGCACGGGTAGGCAAGGAGCGGCTTAACAATGCATGCCGGCGTGCCCTCCAATATGGTGATTACGGGTACCAGACCATCAAGGCAATCCTTGAACGGGGGCTTGACGGGAACGCAGATGAGGTAGACCCCGGCAGTGATCAGCCATTACCCCCGCATGATAATATCCGGGGTAATAACTATTACCGATAAAATCCCTCCGGTACTTGGACCCGGGCCCGGTTCCGGGTCCCTGACGCCGGATATTGTTTAACTTAAAACCTGTAAAAAAATGAACGAACAAACTCTTCAAAAAATGAAACAGATGAAGTTCTTTGGCATGGTCAGGGCATTCCGTACAAACATGGAAAATGGCAATATGGACAAAGTGACCAACGATGAGATGGTATCCATACTGATTGACTCAGAGTGGGATGACCGCAACAATCGACGCATTGAAAGGCAAATGCGCAACGCCCGGTTCCGGTACAAGGCTAATGTCGAACAGTTGCACTTTGATATCGATCGTAATCTTGACAAAAACCAGTTGATGCGTCTTGCTGAATGTGCCTTCATTCAACGGAAAGAGAACCTGCTTATAACTGGCAGCACTGGTATCGGTAAGAGTTACATTGCCTCAGCCATCGGGAACCAGGCCTGCACACTTGGATACAAAGTACTTTACGCAAATGCAACCAAACTGTTTTCCAGGTTAAAGATGTCCAAGGCCGACGGGTCCTATATCAGGGAGGTCGCTAAAATAGAACGGCAGGATCTTCTCATCCTTGATGACTTCGGCCTTCAGCCCTTGGATGGATATGGCAGAGCTGTTCTTATGGAAATCATTGAGGACCGGCACGGGAACCGGTCAACCATCATTACTTCACAGTTGCCGGTGGCCCAATGGTACGAAGTGATCGGAGAGCAAACAGTTGCGGATGCTATCCTTGACCGGATTGTTCATGATGCTCACAGAATAGAACTGCTTGGAGAATCTCTGCGCAAGACGCAGAGAAACAAAATCACAGAAGATGTTGAAACAGTCTAAAACTATCTAATTTTGTATAACGTCTAAAAACCAGGAAAATGATCTTTCTTAAGAAGGCAGAAGTGGGGTGGTCAACATCGTCGGCAGAAAGGCGGTAAAATGAATCGGCAGAGGGTGGTCAATTTGGTCGGCATATCCAATTAATGCCAGCAATTAATTGTTTGTTTTTAGGAATATTTTTTATTACATGGAAATTTGTTACCCCATAAATGGAGTCACCCTTCAAGATAAGTAACCCTGAGCCTAAAATATTTGATACAAAATTAGTATCAATTAATTCTATTGAAATGGAAACTCGTTTAAGAAGTTGAGCTCTTTCAGGTAGTTTATAAAAAGTATAATTGTTATATTCTTTAATTTGTGAGTATAATGTGGAGTTTATAGTAATAGCAATAAAAAGCGTAATAATTTTTATTATTGTTTTCATACTCTTGAGATTAGTCAGAAAAAAAATATGATATTTTGGTTTTGATGTCATTGTGTTTGCATCTGATAAGCCTAAATATCTCAAATC
>ERZ889078.765-NODE-765-length-27873-cov-7.304407_pt1 | contig 27873 bp, 26 predicted proteins | sample MGYA00521266_ERZ889078 | MGnify/ENA primary metagenome ERZ889078 (study PRJEB32303, sample SAMEA104408618) | aquatic metagenome | biome: Brackish water; feature: Pelagic; material: water | place: Baltic Sea | collected 2014-06-16T06:34:00 | depth 76,534 m ...
GCATTGGCGTGATGGTCATCTTGAGCTTCTCCATCCTCTTTCACGAGCTAGGCCACGGCTTTGTGAGTCGGCACTTCGGCCTGGAACCACACATCGAGCTGGTCGCCCTTGGCGGCGTGTGTTTTCACCGACCAGCCTCGCGACCTAGAGATCAGTTCCTCATCAGCGCCGCCGGCCCCGCCGCAAACTTCCTGCTGGCGATCATCTTCCTGATCAGCGCCAACTTCGCCGACGGGATGCTCCGCAACATCCTCGACAATGGCTTCTGGTGGAACACCGTGCTCGGCCTCTACAATCTGCTGCCGATCTACCCGCTCGACGGCGGTATGCTGACGCTGATTCTAGCGCGAAAGATCTGGAAACGCGGGGTGAAAGCGGACCGCATGGTCTACAGCCTCGGGTTTGGCCTCTCCGTTCTGCTCGCCCTCGTCGGCCTCGGCACGTCGATGATGCTGGTGACGTTTGTGATGGCCTACGCCGCTGTTGAGAATTGGCGCGCGTTGCAGGAGGTCCAATCCTCGCCGCAGCAACATGAGACCGAGCAGCACAGCCGCGTGCGAGAGCTGCTGGATGCGGCGCACGGCCACTACACCGACGGGGATTACGACACGGCCATGCGCCTGTGTCACCAAGCCCGCGCCGAGCCCTTCTTGAGCGTCGATGAGATGCGACACGTCTGGCAGGTGCTGGCGCTCTCCGCTGCCCGGCTCAGCAAGTGGGACGACGCCGCCCGCTACGCCGAACGTGTGCAGGGGTCGGCTGAGATGGCGCAGGTGCAGGCGGTGTGCATTCTCGCGCTGAAAGACGCTGGCCGCGCGCAGACTTTCCTCTCCAGCCCGGCCGCGCAGCTCATCGAGCGACGCCAGCTTGAATCGCTGCGGACGTTGGCCCGTTCGTCGTGACGGGTTGGATGGGGTGGTTGACAGCCCCGGGCAACGGGCCTGATCATCCGCCCTCTTTCCAGCCGGAGGACCCGCCGATGATCAAGCCGCGCTCGTTCGTAGTGACACTGACAACGCTCACCGCCCTGGCGTTTGCCCCTGTCTTTGCGACGCTCGTCTCTGCCCCTGCCGCCGCCGCGAAGCGCAAGCCCGCGACGACCAAGGCCAAGGCAGGACGAACCAAGAAGGTGGACCGGCGGGCTGATGCGTTCAACACCCTAAAATCCGGGCTCAAGAGCGCGAATTTCCACACGCGCGGCATGGCGTATGTGGGGATCGCGTACAACAAGAAAGACAAAGAGGTGAAGGCCCTGCTGAAGGACGGCACCCAGGATCCGCAGTGGGTCGTGCGGGCTGGTGTGGCGCAGGCGTACATGCACCTGAAGGACAGCGCGTGGAAGCAGCTGGTCCGCGACGGCTTGATGCGCGCCACGCTGGATCCCCGCGAGGTGCTGCCGGTGCTCGACGTGCTCAAGGACAGCGAGGCCGTGGCGGCGGTCATCGCGGTGATCGCCGACAAAGAGCACGAGCGGCAGAATCAAATCGTCGACGGCATGCTGGCCCGCAATCAAGATCGGCTCGGCCTGTTTGTGGTGACGGCCCTTAAGAGCAAGGACGCGCTCGTGAACGCGGCGGGCGTGCGCATGCTCAAGCAGCTGACGCCGGTCATGCACGGCCGCCACCTCGCGTTCATCGCCGCGAAGCTCGGCAAGGACAGCGGGGTGATCGCCATGTTGGTCGCGGTCGCGAACAAGGCAGAGACGACGAGCGAGTGGGGCTATCTGAAGTCGCTCAAGCCCGACAAAAAGGACGTCGCCCTGCAGCAGAGTCTCGCCATGGCGCGTGCACGATACGGCGACCGGACGGTCGGTTCGGCGGTGCTGGCCATCGCCGCGGCGATGAAGGGTGACGCGCAGATTCAAGCGTTGGAGGCCTACAAAAAGATCGCGAGTAAGTCCGACGTCGCCAGCCTGAAGAAGCTGCTCGACGGCGAGCCCGACAAGCGTCTCATCTTCAGTGTTTACGAGATCCTGGCCCTTGTCGGCGATCGTTCCATGAGCGGCGAGGCACAGAAGCTGGCGAACGGCACCAACGTCGATTTGCGGCCAACAGGTGTGTACTACCTCGGCCGTGTCGGCGGCGCCGGGCAGCTGCGGGCGATGCACACGTATCTGAAAGACGCGCTCCCTGAGGTCCGGCTGGCGTCGGCGCGGGTGCTGGCCTGGATCGCGTCCCCCGTGTCGGTGCAGCCCATCCGCGAGACGCTCGACTACGAAAAAGACCGCGAGATTCGCAAGGCGCTCATCTTCGCGTTGGCGTCGATCAAACATAAGGACGCTGTGCAGGCGTTGATGTTCTACACCCGCGAGCCGGACATGGAGATGCGCCGCCGCGTGGTGCGCGCCCTGGCCGAATCCGGCGAGAAAGAGGCGCGCCAGGGCCTGCAGACCGCGCTGCGCGATCGCAGCAAGGAGGTGCGCGTCGAGGCGGTGCGCGGCTTCCTGATGAGCGACAAGGCCAACTCTGTGCGGGTGTGGAACCGCTCGCTCGGCTGGCTGCCACGCGGCACGCTCATCGCGTTCACAGCTGAGTTCAAGGAGACTTTTGAGAGCTTCTTGGAGCTCGCGCTGTTCTCCAAGCGCGTCGAGATGCGCGAAGAGGCCCTCGAGGCCCTCGCCTTGCTGCCTAAGAATCAGCCTGCCCTGTTGCGTAAGGTGCTGCAGTCGACCGACGACGACGACCTGCGCGTGCGCGTGCTCAACCGCCTCGTGAAGCTTGAGGGCAAGAAGGCGGGCACCGAGATCAAGAGCCTCGCGCTGTCCTCTAGCGCGCGTGTGCGCGTCGCCGCGATTCGCCACATGGGGCTGCTGCTCAAGGACAAGGAGGCACGCGAGCTGCTCGAGCGGTTCCTCGACGAGCCGAATCAGGCCGTGCGGGTCGCCGCGGCGCTGACCTACGTCGGTGGCTAAGGGATGATCGCATCGTGGTTTGGGTCGCTGAACGGCCGGTTTTTCAGCGGTTTGTACGCGACGAGGCGACCGACTTGGCTGGTCCTGACGGTCGCCGTCCTCGCGCCAGGATGCGCTCAGACCGCGGCACCACCGCCGCTTGACCCGGTCGTCGCCAGCCGTCTGCTCGTCCTCGGCACCGGCGCGCTCTGCAGCAAGGATCAGGAGTGTGGCGAGGGCCGGACGTATGGCGCGTGCGTGTTGGGCACCTGCTTCGGCCTGCTCACCAGCGAGAGCCAGCCCGTGCGGGCGACGTTGCTCGAGCGTATCGCCGCGAGCCGTCCGCCGGTGCAGGCCTCCATCGTGCAACAGCTGCTGCAAGCGCTGAATCACCCTACAAGCAGCATGACCACGCGAATCGGTGCGGTGCAGGGCCTCGGCGTCACGCTCTCGCGTGGCGACCGGTGCGCTGCGGCATGTGAGGCGCTGCGCCGGGCTGCGAAGGAATCCGAAGAGCCCGTCGCCGTGCACGCGCGGCTGGCGTTGAGCCAACGCGCTGATCTGGCTGCGTTGCCGGGCCTCTTGGGGGATGCGCGGGAAGGCACGGAGCATCTGCGGTGTTCGGCAATCCGAGCGCTGGATGCGTATCTGGCCGCTGGTTTGGCGAAGCAGGTGCTGCCCGGATTGCTGCCGTTGCTCGACGACCGAGCGCCCGGTGTGCGCCGCGCCGCCGCGGAGACGCTGGTGGGTTGGCGGGCGCGTCCCGACGTCGCGCGCGCGCTGGATAAGGCCGCGATGCGACACCCGGGAGACTTGCGGTACATCGTTGAGAGCGCACGCCTCGCGGCGGGAGAGGGGTCATGACACACACGCGCCTGCTCCGATTTATCACCCTGGCGACCACCCTGCTGGCGCTGACGAGCTGTGGCAAACCTCCGCCGCCTGAGGACCCGAGGCCCGTGGCGCGTCCGATCCCAGCGCCACCGGTCGTCACGGCGGAGGGCGGTCCGTACGTGCTGCGCTACTTTTCTCCGACGACGGGCAACCTGCTCGTCGCCAAGAAGGTCGTCGACGTGCCCAAGGGCGCGCGGGCCCAGGTGATCGTGGTGCCAGATGACCCGAAATTGCAGGGTCCATGGCTGTTCGTGGCCGACATCAGCGCGGAAGGTGGCGCGGCCACAGCTGCCCCAGCGACAGGCGCCCAAGCGACCGGCGGCCAAGCGACAGCCGCCGCCGGCAAGGATGCCCCCGCCAAGACCGCCCCCGCCAAGGACGCAGCAGCCGCGACCAGCCAAGCTGCCGGACAGTTCCCCTGCCGGACGGTGGATCGCTACGCCATGGAGCGTGAACGCGCCGCCGAGGTCGCTGTCGCAGCAGCGAGCGCCGCGAAGGCCGCACCCGCAGACGACGAGGTGGTGCTCTACAAGACGGCTTGGTGCGGCTACTGCAAGAAAGCGGCGCGGTACTTAGAGCTGAAGGGCGTGGCGTTTCAAAAGCGTGACCTGGAGACCGATCCCGGCGCCCGGGCCGACATGATGCGGCGCGCCAAAGAGGTCGGTTATCCGGCGTCAAAGCTGCAGGGCGTGCCCATCTTGTACATCAAGGGCCACATCCTGTCGGGCTTCTCGCGCGAAGCCATCGACGCCGCGCTGAAGGGTTGAGTCGCTTCCCCGCTCCCGAACAGCCGTCGTTTTCTTGACCCCGTTTGGCCCGAAGCCATGCTGCTTTGGCGCGCCGCATCCTGCGCCGCCCGGAGGAAACATGTCGTCGAACAAGCCCGCGTCAACATTCGACCAGCAGCCGCAGGTAGCTAACAACGTGCTCGACTTCGCCGATTGGCGCGTGCGATTGCGTGGCTGTGCCGGCGACGGTTCCGACGCTGTGGCGTGCCACGTGCGACGGGTCGATGAGACCGGCCTGATCGTCGATACACCCGCAGAGCTCGGCCGGTACGCGTGGATGGAGGTCGATCTGCCTGACGGAACCGGCGTCTCCGTGCTTGGCGAGGTCGTACAGCGCCGCAACCCCGTCGAGTTGGCCGTCGAAGTGCGCTTCAAGCACCTGTTTCCCGACCACCGCGCCCGCCTGCTGAGCGCGCTGGCGCTTCAGGCCTAGGGCCGGAGACGAGCGCTGAGTGGCGGCCGAGATGACCTGATCGCAGGCGCGCCGGTCAGTCGATCTCAAGTCCTGCAGCGTCGAAGTCGCCGTGCATCGGCGGCGCTGCTGGCGCTGCCTTGGGTGGCGCAGGTCGCGCTGGCGTAGGCGCATCGCGACCGCCCCGGCTCGAGGCTGACCGCCCGTTGACGGCCGCCTCCGCCGCTGCAGTCGCGGCCGCCGTCGGATCGCGCATCACCGACGCACGCACCGCCGGCGCGCTATCCTGCGCGGTCAATCGGACCTCGTTGCCGTCCACGCCACGGGCGTAGACATGGTCGCCCTCCACGCGCAGACGACTCAGCTCCGCCGGGCCGCCGCGCCCCTGCAGCTCTCGAATCAGCACCGGGAACTTCAACAGCACCAGCTCGGCCACGGCGTCGCCAGTAGAGACCGGGTCCGCCATCGCCGCCACGGGGCGATCTACGTCCACCATCGCGGCCAGCACAGCGGCGGTGATGACGGCGAGCTGCGCTGGGTCGTGGTGCCCCGTCAGGATCCGCGCGATGTCCGCGATACCGCCCACAGCGGCGCGAACCTGCCGCTCCGTGGACTCCGACATGTCGGCCCGATCGGTCTGGCAGCCGATCATCACGGCGCCATTGAAGTTGGCGTCGACGAGGTTGGCGTCTCGCAAGTCGACGTTGACGAGGACCGCACCGTCGAAGTTGGCGCGAAACAGGCCTGCGCCGCGCATGTCGACCCCGCACATCACCGCGCCCGTCAAGTTGACGTTGTCGACCACCGCCCCGCCCTGCCGCGAGTCCGTGAACCGGCAGTTCAAGAGCAGCGACTCGGTCATGTTGGCGTGGTTCAGGTCCGAGATGTCGAAGTGGCAGCCCGTCATCACTGCGCGCGAGAAGTTGGCGTTCGTCAGCGCGGTCTCCTGAAACTTACAGCCCTGTAACACGGCCCGCGGCCACTGCAGGGCCATCGCTTGCGAGTTGCTGATGCTGACGCTGCTCATCTCCGACCCCTCAAAACGAGTGCCGTTGAGCAGGACGCCCCGCGCGAGCCAGCGGTCGACGCGCAAGTCCCGAATGGTCAGCCCAATCATCTTGGTGCCGGTCATCCGAACGTGGTTCCACGACGCGGGGCCAAACTCGTTGCCCCCGTGTTGCCCGAGGTCACATGGGCCGACCTCGACCCGATGCATGCGCCCAGTGCGGAGTTGTTGGATGAAGTCACGCGCGTTGGCGATTTGATTCAAGTCACTCATGGGCCGAATACTAGACCGAGGTCCCGAAACTGAGCAACGCACCAAACGCGCTTTTACTGCGGTGCATGGCCAGCCGCGCTGTGGCATGATACGCGCGGCCAGCGTTCCCCTGTTGGCCCGTCAGAACGCTGCGCCCCAAGTCGCCCCCACGCCGCACACACGCTTGAACGAATCTACACCAGCATCCAAACGCCGACGCCGGGGCTCACGCAGTGAGCTCGACCCGATCCTCGGCCAGATCATCGACGGCGAGTTTGTGATCGATCGGCCGATCGGCTCCGGGAGCCACGCGGACGTATTTCTGGCAAGACAGCGCTCCGTGGGCGATCGCCCTATCGCGCTGAAAGTGCTGTGCCGGCCGTACCTGAGCCTCCGCGAGCCCGACTTTCGCCGCGCCGTGATCGCCCTCCTGCGAGAGGGCAAGCTCCTCGGCGCGCTGCACGCCCCCTGTTTTATCGACATCATCCGCACCGGCGTGCTCGACGACGGCCGCCCGTACATCGCGATGGAATACGCCCACGGGCCGAATCTTGCCGACGTCATGGACGAGAAGAAGGACCTGGGCCTCACGGTTATCCGAGACATCTTGCTGCAGCTCGGGGAAGGGCTCGCGGAGCTCCACGGCATGGGCTACGTGCACCGCGACATCACCCCGGCGAACCTGCTGCTCACGCACGCGAACGAGACGACGACGCGTGTGCGGATGGTGGACTTCGGCACGGTCACGAAGATCAGCGGCCGTCCCGATCGCTATCGCGTTGGCTACGATCTGGATCATCCTTTGGGCACACCGGCGTACATGGCGCCAGAGCAGGCGACGGGCGGCGTGGTGGACGGACGCGCTGACCAGTTCGCCGTGGCAGGGATTGTGTACGAGGCGCTCACGGGGCGACGCGTGATCAGCCAGTCGGAGCCCGGCGCACGCGGGATGTTGATGAGCCTGCGCGCCGACACGCCGCTGCCCGAGGCGCGATTGTCGCAGCTGCGAACGGACCTGCCGTCCGGCGTCGCCGACGTGATCGACACAGCGTTGCGGCGGCAACCAGAGGACCGACATCCCGACATGGACACATTCGTGCGGGCGTTTCGCGCCGCGGTGGACGGGGATCCCATTCGGTCAGGGCGGCGCCGCTCCGGCCTGCTGGGTCGATTGCTCGGTCGTGAGGGGACATGAAGGCAGCTGTCGCGGTGATCGCGATCGTGTTGGTGGCCGTGTTGGCGATGCTCGCGGCGGTGCAGATGCTGCGCTTCTACGTCAGCGCGCTGCGCGCCACCGGCGGACGATCGGACGCCTGGGACGCCCAAAGAGGCCAACTCGAGGACGCGCGACGGCGCAGCCTGCACAACCTGCACGAGGTGCAGTTCGACTTCGACACGGGCAAAATCGACGACAAGGACTACACCTTGCTGCGCGCGCGGTACACGCAACGTGCCGTTGCGGCGATGAACGCGCTGGACGCGATGGCTGAAGCCGACGTCGCGGACGCAGACAGCGCTGCGCAGGCCACCAGGACCGACGGGACCGACCGATGAGCGCGCGGCGAGACAAGCCTGATTTTTCGGGCGTTCAGCGCGTGCTCCGCGGCGCCGGGCTCGCGTTGCTGGCGTGCGTCACGCTGCTGCCAGGCGCGGCGTTGGCCGAAGCCGGCTGGCAGGTCCAAGTGGTGGATGTCGACCCGGCCGGGCTCGCCCAGGCCGCCAGCGAGGTCAACGTTGAGCTGGTGACGCTCACGGCGGGCAGTGATGCGCAGCCAGCCAAGCAGGTGTCGGTGCTGAGCGTGAAGACGGACGCGGCGGGCGGACTTCGGCTCGCGCCGCCGAAGCAAGGCCAACTGCTGCAGCTTCGCTTCCGAGAAGGCGGCGCGCTGGTGAACGCACCCGTCACCGCGACAGGCCAGATCATCGGCCGGTACAGCGCCAAGTTGGCGAAGGATGACGTGGAATTGCGCGTGCGCAGCAATCTTGAGGTACGCGACAGCGGGCTGCGAGTCTGGTCGCTGTACACCTTTCAGACGGATCGCCCGGGCGTGATGCGCTGGCGGAACGAGACCGCGATTGCGCTGCCGTTGCTGGCGCCGATCGTGGGGGACGTCGTGCTCGATCGGGGCGCCATCCCCAACGCTGCGCGCCACATGGACGTGGTCGTTGATGGCGACGCCACCGTGGAGCGACGAGACGGCGCGCTGATGCTGGTTGGCGCGGTGGCCCCTGGCCGGCCGATCTCCGTGCGTGTGCGGTACCCCATCGGGAGCGCTGCGGCGACGGTAGCGTTGGGGCTTCGCGGGGTCGTCGGCAAGACCCACCTGGCGGTGGCCGTGATCGGTGTGCGACCCAGCCGACCGCGCGTGGTGGCCGCCGTGCCCGCGCGGGGTGGTCGCAACGACGCGGGGCGCGACCGGATGGCAGGGCTGGCCATCTTACAGCCCGTAAAATCCGGCGAAATCGCGCGTGTTTGGGTGACGGACCTGCCAGTCATCGCCGCTTGGCCCCGACGCGTACTCGGTGGCGCCGCGCTGCTGCTGTCGTTGTTCGCGTTGGCGGCGGTGCTGCGGCGGAGAGGCTGACGCCATGGGCAGGGACCCTGCACCAGCCACCGTCGTGAAACCCGCGGCCGCGACAGGCGCTCAAGCTGCGGCCGCCGTGCTCGTCGCGACCGGCGTCGCGTGGGCGGCTGGCGAGCGCTTTGTGCTGCTCGACCTTGAGCTGTCCGTGCGTGCCGGTGAGCTCCTCCTCATCTCAGGCCACAACGGCGCCGGCAAGACCAGCTTGCTCTCGATCTTGCGCGGCGCGATCGCACCAGCGCGCGGTCAGGTCACCCTCGCAGGCGTGCCGCTTGAAGACGTCGCTGCGGACTACCTAGCGAACCACATCGCGACGCTGCAGCATCGGCCCGGTCTCTATTTCGATTTGACCGGGCTGGAGAATCTGGCGCTGCTCTCAAGCTTGGTCAATCAGCCGCTGACGGTGACGGAAGCCAGCGCTTTGCTCGACCGCGTCGGTCTCCCGCGCGAGGCCCACCAGCGGCGCGTGCGGCACTACTCACGGGGGATGCAGCAGCGCACCGGTCTAGCCCGCGTGATGGCGTCGGGTGCCGCCGTCTGGCTGCTCGACGAACCCTCGACGGGCCTGGATCCGGCGGGTCGGGAGACGCTGTCGCGCGTGCTGCGTGATGCAGCCGCGGCCGGCACGGCGGTGCTCGCCATCAGCCACGATCCCGAGCTGCTTGCGTTGGCGGACCGACATCTCGAGCTGCGCGACGGTCGCCTACACGAGGCCGCATGACCGTCGCCCGCATCACGTGGCTGCTGCTGAAGAAAGACCTCCGTATCGCCGCCCGATCGCGCGAGATGCTGGGGTTTACGCTGCTGTTCGCGGTGCTGTGCGTCATCGTCTTCGCGTTTGGTTTCCTGCAAGAAGGCGCGGCGACGGCGGGCTACGTCCCGGGCGTGCTGTGGGTCACCCTGCTCTTCTCCAGCTCCGTGTCGCTGCTGCGTCTCTTTGCGCCCGAGGAGGAGGGCGGCACGTTGGACCTTGTGTCGTCCACAGCCGCCGGCACGCTGCCGCTGTTCATCTCCAAGGCGACCATGCAGCTGCTGTTCACTGGCCTGGTGACCGTCGTCGTGCTGCCGCTGGTGCTGCTGTTTTTCAACACGGAGCTCAAGGGATTCGGACAGACCGCGGCCGCCCTCGGCCTCGGCTTGGTCGGCATGGCGACGGTGGGCACGCTCTGCTCGGCGCTGCTGGTGCACGTTCGCTTGCGCGAGGTGCTGCTGCCGCTGGTGCTGTATCCGACGGTCGCGCCGCTGTTGATCAGCGGGGTGAAAGTGACGTCGATCGCGCTCGCGGAGGGCGAAGGGACGGGCGATTGGCTGACCCTGATGTTGATCTTCGACTTGTTGTTTGTGGTAGCGTCGCCGTGGTTGCACGGGCGTGCGCTGCAGCGCTGATCGGCGACGCAGCTTGGCCAGATGCACCCCGGAACGAGTCGGCGACCTCGCGCGTGAATCGACCAGCACGCTGCACGGCTCCCGCGACAGAGCGCGCCCCGAACGCCCGGCCCATACCTTGCCTCAACCCTCATGACACGACGCGACAGCCCATGACGACGCCCACGATCAGCCCGACCACCTCACCCGAATCGCCCGAGTTGGCCGCAGCGCCGCGCGCGCCCGTGGCCATGGCGACCCGCGTACCGGTCCGCACGCCCGCCGCGCTGCTGGTGCTGCTCGGCGTCAGCCTCGCGCTCATCGAGGTCGCGCTCTGGTGGATCGCCGCGCGCACACCGTCCGACATCGTCCTCGGCCTCTCGCAGAAGATCTTCTACTTCCACGTCGGGTCCGCGTTCGCGATGCTGCTGTGCCTGACCAGCGCGTCATTCCTCAGCCTCGCTGACCTGCTCCGGCCCGATGATCGCGCCGACGCGTTGGCACAGAGCCTGCTGGAGGTTGGGGTCATCTTCGCGCTGTGCATCCTCACCAGTGGACCGCTGTGGGCGCGGAAGGCGTGGGGCATGTACTGGACGTGGGAGCCGCGGCTGACGCTGACGCTGCTCGTCACGCTGCTGGCGGTGTCTGTCATCGCGCTCCGTGCCATGTCGGCCGATAGCGGCACCGGTCGTCGCGTCGGCGCGGCCATGGCCGTCATGGGGGCGCCCGCGAGCTATCTCATCCACGTCGCAGTGAAGTGGTGGGGCGGCACACACCCGCAGGTCATCCAAGGCGGTGGGATTCAGAACGCCGACATGCGTATCGCGTTCTGGCTGGCCGTGTTCGGCCTCCTCACGTTTGCGGCGGCCCTGACCGCCACGCGGTACCGCGATCTACGACTGAAGCAGCGCGGCCGGGCGATCCGGCTCAACCTCTCCGCCCATCAACTTCGCCAACGACGCGCCTAGGCCGGCGGGCCGCTAGCCCGCGCCTCGATACCGCCGTCGCCCCCGACCCTGCTCCGGAGTCTCCACTATGTCTCACCTACGCGCCGCGCTGCTCCGCCTTACCGCGGCGACCCTGCTCAGCTTTGGCCCGGTCTGCGCCGCTGAAGCGTCAGCGCCTGCAGCGCCTCCAGCGGCCGCAGCTCCGACGTCAGCAAATCCAACGGCAGCGGGAGCGTCAGCGCCGGTCAGCACCTCGGCCAAGCGTGATCTGTCGCGCTACAAGGAAGAGAGAGTGCCCGGCGGAACGTTCATGCTCGCGGCCTACATGGTGATGTGGGCGTTGGTGGCTGGCTTTGTTGGACGCACCCTCCTTCGGCAGGCCAAGGTGGAGGCGGAGCTGACGGATCTCAGCGAGCGCGTCGACGTGCTCACAGGTCACGACGGAGACGCGACATGACAACGACGCACATCTTCTTCATCCCGGCGATGCTGCTCGTCGGCGCGATCGCAGGCTGGGTGCAGGGTCGCAAAATGCTGCTCGCCGAGCAGGAAGAGCAACGCGCCGCGGAGGCCCGCAAGGCCGCTCGCCGGGCCGAAAGCGCCTAGCGGAGAGGCTCAGGTCGTCGGTTCAGCATCCGGCTCGGGGCGTTTGCGGCGCGAAGCCTGCACGCCACCTCGCGTGCTGCCGGTCATACCAAGATCGCTCATCGTCACCATCTGTTTCTTGACCCGCGGGGTGTAGGGCTTGAGCCGCCACTGGATGTTGGCCGGCTTCACCTCAACGACTGGCTCTGCCTCCGTCCGCATGACGCGCGTCGTCACGGAGATCTGACCGACGCGCGGCAAACTCGTGATGCCGTCGATCAAGTCAGACTCGTGATCATCCCCAGCTGTCGCGTTGTCGCCGTCCGTGCCAGCCGCTGTCGTCGTATCCTTCGTCGCCATGCGATCTCCTCCACGATTCGACCCTAGCGGTCGTCGCGGCTGTACGTCTGCCCACTACCCACCACGGACGCGTTCTTGCGTGCGGCGAGACGCGCCGATCGGTCATCAATCTCGCGCTGATGCTCCACGAGCATCGGCATGAACGCATACAGCACACGCGTGGCGACCGGGTGGAACACGGCGCGCAGGCGTGCGAGGTGGTCGGTGTCGATGCGCACCACCTCAGCGTCGCGGCTCGCAAAGACTTGGTATGGCGCCTCGCGCTGATCGAGCAGGGACAGCAATCCGGCCGTCTGCCCGGCCTCGTAGCTGAACAGCTCACGGTAGATGCCCTCGCTCTCGACACGCACCGTGATGGTGCCTTCGGTCACGATATACAGCCACGTCGCCGGCGTATTCTGCTCTTGGATCACAGAGTTGCGTGAGTAGCGCCGGACCTGCGCATGACTGAGCAGCTCCGTCGCGGCGACGGCGCCCATGTCGCGGATCGCGTCGTTTCGTGTTGTTAGCCAGGGGATCAGGCGTGTGGCGTCCTGATCACGGCGCGTACGAAGATCGCTGCTCATGTGGGTCCTCCCTTGTGCCCTATGTTCGCCGGGGCAGTGCTAGCGCGCAAGCGCAGAATCAGGCGGGCTGTTGTGCGAACGCAGGATCAGGCGTGCGACGGCACGCAGCACCGAGGCGTCCGTCTCAAGCGCCTGCACACGTTGTAACGGAACCCACTGCACATCGTCGACCTCGTCCGTCTCTGCGAGGGTCCAGCGCTCGGCGCGATAGGCCATGCGCAGGTCAAAATGGGCGTGTGCGAGGTCGCCGCCATGAGCAGGGATCAGGTGAACGTCGACGTCGAATAGGCCCGTGTCTAGTGGCTGCAACGCCGTAATTCCGGTCTCCTCGGCGACTTCGCGGCGCGTGGCGGCGTCGACGCTGGGATCGTCGGCCTCGAAATGACCGCCAGGTTGGAGCCATCGCTGCAGCTTGCGGTGGCGGATCAACAGCAGCTGCGACTCGTCTGGGCTCAACACAAACGCGCTCGCGGTGAAGTGGCCCGGCGCGATCCACGCTCGCGAGAACGGGTCACCAGTGACGCCGGCCAGCCTGACCATCTGCGCCTGAAACGCCGCCTCCGCCGCGTCGGCGGTGGTGTAGTCAGCCAGCAGTCGCTGCGTGTCGGCGAGTCGGAGCGCCGCCGTCACGACCGGCGCTGTCGTGACACGCGCGCGGGCGTCGGCGGTCGGGTTCGTCGAAGTGCGCTGCGGTGTCATGGTCATCTCCGGTTGCGAAGATCAGCGTACCGCAGATTCGCGCGGCACAACCATCCCTGCGACGGTGCCCTGGCGCGGAGAACCGGGCTACGCTGCGGCCATGACAGAGACCAGCGCCGCCACATCGCCACCCCGCTCTTCACGCACAGGGCTAGCGTCGGTGCTGCTGGTCGCCGCGGCCACGTTCGCCCTGGTTGGGCCCATCGCCGGGGCGACGCGCTACGCAACTGGGGCGCCGCCGTGGGTCGCGTTGGGGGCGGCCGTGTGCGTTTGGTTGGGCATCGTCTGGCTGGGCGGGGCCTCGTTGCTAGGCGCCTGGCTGCGAGGCGCCGGGCGAGGCCGATTCAGGGCGGGATCGCGCGGCCGCGCAGCCTGTCGCACGTCCGATGCCGTGGCGCTGCCAACCCTGATTCTCGTCACCGCCTGGGTGACTCGACGTGCCATGGCGCTGCCAGGATTCGACGATCTCGCCACGATCGGCGGCGGCGACGCAGGCAATCACCTCGCCATCGCGAGCGCGTGGGCGACGACTTTGCCCCGAATCTACCTCGGGTTTAGCGGCGAACATGCGCTGCTCTTTGGGCTCGATCGGGGTCTACGCCACGACATCGTGCACGCCTTGAGCGACGCCCACCGCCTCGGTCTCTGGAGCGGCCTCGCCGGGCTCGCTGTGGCCGGCTGGGGCGTGCTGAGACGGCGAAGCGAGACGGCCGGACGGACGAGCCCGCCGCGGTGGCGCTCGGCCATCGGCTTGGCGATGGCCGCGACCGCCGCGACGATCGTCACGTGGCATAGCCTCGATCGGACGACGCTGCTGCTCGCGCACTACCTGCAGGTCGAGGGCTTCTTCCCGCACGCGTTCGCCTTGGCCCCACTCGCGTGGCTCTTCGCCGCCGCGGTGTGGGTGCGACCGTGGGTGGCGCGCACCGCGGCCCTGGCCATCGGCGTGGTGCTGCTCCGGTTCACCTACGGGCTGCAGCTCGGCGACGCGCTGCTCGGCTGCAGTGTGCTCCTGGGCGCTGAGGCGGTGAGAGCCGGGACGGGTCGACGCAGGTGGATCCAAGCCACCGGCTCGCTGGTGACCGCCGCGGCCGGCGTCGTTGCCCTGCTGACGCTGTGGGGCCGCCGCCTCAAGCCCGGCGGCGTGCAGCACTTCGACCCAACCACCGTGTTGATCGCGCTCGCCTTGCTCGCGGTGCCCCTGCTCGGCCTGCTGGCGCTCGGTTGGCTGGCTCCACGACGCGCCGTCGATGCCAGCGACCCTGATGGCGACGCCTCGCAGCGGCGACCAGCGGAGGCCGTCGCGGTGCCAGATGAGCTCTCCGCGACGGCGCGGGTGGCGTGGCTGGGTCTCGGCTTTGTGGCGCCGAGCCTGCTCATGCTGGTCGTCACCCTTGATTTGCCGGCGTCTCAGCGCGGCTACTACCTGTGGAAGTACCCCATCACGCCGCTCATGGTGCTCGGTGCGTTCACGCCGATCGCGGCGGCCGTGGGGCTGCAACGCGCCGCCATGACGCGGGGGCGACGCGCTTGGCTGGCGATCGCGATCGCGGCGGTCGGCCTGACCGCCGCCTGGCAAGGCGCGACACGGGCAGCGCAGGCCAACCCCTTCGTCACCGCGACGTGGCAGGAGCGGCACACCGCGTCACAACCGATGCAGCACCTCCAGCCCTTGCTCGACCGACATGTCCTGCAGTTCATCGCCCATCAGGTCACCGCCCCCGGCCGCCAGCTCGCCGCGTTTGTGCACGACAAGTGGCCGCTCTACAACGCGACGATCTCGGCCTCGCAGATGTGGCGGCCGTCTGAGCTCGAGCGTGCACCCCAGATTCAGGTGCAGCGCTTTTCTGCGTTTCAGGCGGGCGCCGAACCGGGGCCCGATCGCTGCGTCGTATGGATGGCCACCCCCGCCCGATTTCAGCGTCTGGTGCGCAGCCACCGTCAGCGCGAGAGCCCGCTGGCCGATTGGCTGGTGCGGTGGCAGCACGATCCGCGGCGCGTGTGTGAGTCGTATACGCCGCACTGGAGCGCGGTGGTGAGCGCCCGGTTGCTGGGGCACACGCTCGACGATGGTCACGGCCACGCGCGCCTGTCACGCTACTTGCCGACCATCGAGCGGGTGTGTGTGTTGTGTGGCCCATGACCGGTAGCGGGGCTCGCTGACGAGAGAAAGCGCAATCAGCCCTTGCGCCGGGTGTGCAGGCCCGCTACCAACACCCGCTCCACATGCTGGGGGCGCCGCGCGGTACTGGGCCGCACGGCTGAGATGCACCCCTCGAACCTGATCCGGATCATGCCGGCGGAGGGAAGCAAGATGACTTCTACAAGTAACGGAAAACCCGACCATACGGGCACACACGCGAGCACGGTGAGCTCTGGTCTGGACGCGATCGGCGATCAGGTTGTGGGCGCACGCGCCGCCGAGCGACAAGACGCGATCGGACCCGTGGAGAGCCACTTCCCCAACTCGTGCAAGGTCACGAAGGGCGAGCTGGCCGTGCCGTTTCGGGAGATCACGCTCTCCGATGGCACCCGCTGTGAGGTGTACGACACCACCGGGCCCCAAGGCATCGACCCGCGCGTCGGGCTGCCCAAGCGGCGGCAGCCCTGGGTAGCGGCGCGTGCAGGCGTGGCGCGACCGACGCAGATGTACTTCGCGAAGCAGGGCATCATCACCGAAGAGATGCAGTTCGTGGCGCTGCGTGAGGGCATGGACGCCGAAGAGGTGCGCAGTGAGGTCGCCCGCGGCCGCGCCGTGATCCCGGCGAATGTGCATCACCCGGAGCTGGAGCCGATGATCATCGGGCGCCACTTCCTCACCAAGATCAACGCGAACATCGGCAACTCCGCGGTGACGAGCAGCATCGAGGAAGAGGTCGAGAAGCTGCAGTGGAGCGTGCGCTGGGGCGCCGACACGGTGATGGATCTGTCGACGGGTAGCGACATTCACGCCACCCGTGAGTGGATCGTGCGCAACAGCGCGGTGCCGATCGGGACAGTGCCGATCTACCAATGCCTCGAGAAAGTGAACGGAAAGGCCGAAGATCTCACGCTTGAGCTGTTCTTGGAGACGTTGGAGGAGCAGGCGCAGCAGGGGGTCGACTACTTCACGATCCATGCTGGCGTGCTGATGCGCTACATCCCGCTCACCGCGAATCGGCTGACTGGCATCGTCAGTCGTGGCGGCTCGATCATGGCGAAGTGGTGCTTATCCCACCACAAAGAGAACTTCCTCTACACCGGGTTTCGCCAGATCTGCGAGCTCATGGCGAAGTACGACGTGACCTTCAGCCTGGGCGATGGGCTGCGTCCCGGCTGCATCTCCGACGCCAACGACGCCGCGCAGATGGGCGAGCTGAAGACGCTCGGCGAGCTGACCAAGATCGCTTGGGAGTATGACTGCCAGGTGATGGTGGAAGGCCCCGGTCACGTGCCGATGCACAAGATCAAAGAGAACATGGACGAGCAGCTGCGGCTCTGCCACGAGGCGCCGTTCTACACGCTTGGGCCGCTGACGACCGACATCGCGCCCGGATACGACCACATCACCTCCGCGATTGGCGCGGCGATGATCGGCTGGTATGGCACCGCGATGCTCTGCTACGTGACCCCGAAAGAGCACCTCGGGCTGCCGAACCGGGATGACGTGAAAGACGGTGTGATCACGTACAAGATCGCCGCACACGCGGCTGACTTGGCCAAGGGGCATCCCGGCGCGCAGCGGCGTGACGACCTGCTCAGCAAGGCGCGTTTCGAGTTCCGCTGGCAGGACCAATTCAACCTCAGCCTCGATCCGGTGACGGCGAAGTCGTTTCACGACGAGACCCTGCCGTCGGACAACGCCAAGACAGCCCACTTCTGCTCCATGTGTGGACCGCATTTCTGCAGCATGAAGATCACGCAAGACGTGCGCGACTATGCGGCGACTCACGGCATCAGCGCTGAAGACGCGCTGACGGTGGGGATGGAGGAGATGTCGGATCGTTTTGCCGAGGAGGGCGCGGAGGTCTATCTGACGCCTGAGGCTGTCGCCGCTGGCACGACCACCCCGCGGTCGGCCGGCATCGCCACAGGCGGCGCCGCTCCCCTAGCCGCACCGGAGGATTGATGCGCATCGCGACGATTGCTGGGCTGCGCTTGGCGCTGATGGTCGGAGTGGCGGGCTGCGGAGGCGGTCAGAGAGCCAGCGTGGCCGCGCCGAATAGGCCGAAGACCGCACCTGCACACGCGGCTCAGGCTGAGCCGGTGACGGCGACGAAGGCTGAACCGGCGCACGTGGCCAAGGCCGCAGAGGTGGCAGAGAAGCCGCCGGCGCCGCTTTCGCCCGGGGAATCCAGGCCGCCAGCTGGTCACAGCGAACACCGCGAGCAGATGTTGGCGCACGGCCACGGGGCGGACCACAAGGTTCACAGCGCGAATCATCGGTTCAAGGACGCGGCCAAGTGGGCCAAGATCTTTGAGTCGGAGAAGCGGGACGCTTGGCAGAAGGGAGACGCGGTGGTCGCGAGCCTAAAGCTCGGCAAGGACGCGCGTGTGGCGGACGTGGGCGCAGGCACCGGCTACTTCACGGTCCGCTTCGCGCGGCAGCTGCGGTCGGGCGTTGTGTACGCTGTCGACATCGAACCGACCATGGTGGCCTGGGTGGTGAAGCGCGCCCAACGCGAGCGACTGGAGAACGTCGTCGGCGTGGTGTGTACCGCGTCATCGGCCAAGCTGCCGGGCGCGGTGGACGTGATCTTCGTCAGCAACACCTACCACCACATCGGCGAGCGACCGAGCTACTTCACCAGGCTGCACCGCAAGCTGCGCAACGGTGGCCGCGTCGTGATCGTCGACTTCAAGATGGGCAAATTGCCCGTAGGTCCGCCGGATTCGCACAAGATCGCGCCGGATCGCATCATCGCTGAGATGACGACCGCAGGCTATCGCTTGGTGCGCCGCGACGACACAACGCTGCCGTACCAGCACTTGTTTGAGTTCGTCGCCAAGTGACCCCAGGGGTCCAGCTACCCAAGCACGCAGCGACGCACGGACGCCACGTTCGTCGTGGCTAGGCGCCTGTCCTGCATCGGCATGCGGGTCACTGAGGTCGGCTAGCGTCCGCAAATCCAGGCGTTCCGCTACTTCGCGCAGCCGCCTTTGGGCAGCTCTCCGCCCACGACTACGTCAAACCGCGCGACCACCGGCTCGCCGTGCACGCGCGCGATCGCCAGCAACGCGGTGCTACCTGTGGCCTGTGGCACAAACACCGCGGCGGTCTCCTTGGGCAGTTTCGTGAGCACGGTCGCCGCGTTCGCGTCAGTCGCCGCTGGTGGCGTGACGAACTGCACGTCGTCCAGGCCGGGGCGCAGCACGACGTAGGTCACCAGCGTCGGCGCGGGTGGCGCGACGGCCTTCACGTCCGGATGTGCGATGGGCTTCGCGGCCGATTTCGCCTGCGCGTCGACCTTGTCTGCGACCAGGGGCTGCAGCGTCAACGGCTTGCCGCGTCGCGTCCACGTCGTCGCGATCCCTGTGGGTGTGCATACGTCGATCAGCGGGTTGCCGAGCAGCTTCGCCTGTAGGCCTCGCGGCCCCTTCCACGTCTCCTGCGCGCCTCCGGGCGGTCCGTCCGGCAGTCGCTTGCCCTTCACATTCACATACGACGGCATCATCACGCGCGCGCCACCCACCGGTTGAAACACGAACAGCAGGATGTGCGGCCCCGCGTGGGGGAACGTCACCGCGAAGGTGTGCGTCGCGCCATCGGTACCGTTGAGCTTGGCCGGCGCCAGCGTGCTGACCCACGACAGGTCGGTGCGGGCCGCGATCAGGATCAGGGGCGACCCCGCGACGGGCACCAGGGCCTTGATGGGTCGGCCGCCGTCTTCGATCGCCGTGGCCCGCACCGTGGACGGTTTACCCGCGGTCGGCAGGGCAAAGTCGGCGCTGCCTGCGTCGGAGAAAAACAGGGCAACGGAGTCCTCTCGTTTCGTCACTGTCGCGGCGACGGGCAGCGCCACTACGGCCTTCGGCGGCGTGGGGCCGTCAGCGGGGCCAACGATCGGCTTGGCCGCTGACGCTGGCGCCAGCGGATGCGCTGCAGCCGGGAGATCAGGTTCAGCCTTGGCGGCCGTCGCCGGCGATTTCGCGGGTTTTGCGGGTTTTTTGGTGCCGCATCCGATGGACGTGATGGCGGCGCAGAGGGCAACCATCGGGACAATGAGACGCATGAGCAGCTCCTGGGTCAGTGCGCTGGCCGCGGTCATCGCGGCGTCCGCGGCCTGACAGTGCCTCGAACTGACTAGAAGCGGAACAACGCAGTCACGCCTGCGCCATCAGCTGGCCCAGTGGGTAGCAACGCGGCGGGCAGCAGGGCGGTTCGCGCAGCGCCGTCGCCGCGCATCGCCCACCACGCGGCGACGCCGGCGCCCACGGCGCCGACACCCACGAGCCCCCAGCCAACGCCGCGATTCAGCGAGATGGCCGCGCGGTCGTCGACGAGCTTGTCGCTGCCGCCCGAATAACCGTAGTCCCCCTTGGCCTCGGCGGCGTCCACGTCGGTCGCGGCGCTGCTCGCCAGATAGATCAGCGCGCCACCACCGATCATCGCGACGACACCGCCCACACCGACGGCCGCGGGAAGCGCCAGGGAGCGAGGACTCCCGACCTGAATCGCAGCGTCAGATTCGAATGTGGGCACCGCTGGTGTGGCTGCCGAGGCCGCTGCGCCGGTCGCTACCGGTGGGCTCGACGAATCGGCGCCCGCGACGCGCTTGTCGGCGCCCGCGACGCGCTTGTCGGCGCCGCTGGACGCGCCAGACGCGGCCCCAGCTGTCGGCACCATCGGCGCTCGCCCCATGGCCGCCGCCGGCTCCTGTTCCGCCACCATTCGGGCTTCAAGGCGGGCGATCCGTGTCTTGGCGTCTTCGCGGAGCTTGGGTGTCGATGCACGCTCGAGGTAGCGCTTGAAGCAGTGCAGCGCCCGGCTGTGCATGCGGGCCTCTTCGTAGGCGCGCCCAGCGTTGCGGAGCCGGATCAGCTTAGCGGAGTCAAGGGCATAGGCCTTCTCAAACAGCTCCGCCGCGTCGCGGTACTTGTGCTGGGCAAAGAGCTTCGCGGCCTTGTCGCTCATCTTCTTGGCGCGATGCTTGATGCTCGCCTCAGCGTGCCGCGGCGTCGCGGTCAGGCCCACGCTCAGCGCCACGCTCATGGCCACGACTACGGTCATCCGACTCATTGCGTGTCTCTCCTAGCTGCTCGCGCGGGGACCGGCCTCACAGCGCAGCGTCGCCGTCGAAGGACTCAGGCTTGGCGCGTGATCCGCGTCTCGGTTTGGCGGCGCGTTTGGCGGGTGCGCTGGCCTTCGGCGCTGGCGCGCGTGTCGCCGCGACGTGCGCCTTGGTCGGCGGAAAAGCGACGTAGGCGGTGACCGACTGCGCGTCTGGGAGGTCAGAACGGAATCGCACGGTCTTCGCCACGGCGGCGATGCAGGCGCCGAGCGCGCCTTCGCCGGACTCGCCGTTGACATCGACGCTGGTGACGATGCCCTTGGTGTCGACCTTGATGTCCATCGAGATGCGGCTCACGGCCTTGCCTGGGATGCCGTGTTTGTGAACACACCGAATCATCGCGGCGTCCTTTCGATCGAGGGCTTTGTCGATCTCCTTGGTGCTCAGCGGTTCGTTCTTGCCGCCAACGCCCTTGTAGCGCTCGGCGTGAAACTTGTCGGTCTCGGCGCGCAGGGCGGAGTCCTGCTTGAGTTTGGGTTTCTCCCGTTCCCGCGTGCCGATACGCGCGGCGAGCGGCTCCCGCACCGTCGTGCCGACTTTGGCCTGGAGGTCCGTGGCCACCGCCTCCAGCACGTCGGCGGGTTTGTCACCCTTGCTGGCTGTCCAGAACCACCAGCCTCCGCCGGCGAGCGCCAAGATGACCAGGGTCGCCATCACGAATCGGCCGCTGCCCGAGCTGCGATCAGGGATACCGTCGGATCGATTCCGGCTCGGTCGTGAAGGCGTCGACGGCACCAGCGAAGGTTGTGCGGCGCCCTTGACGAGGCGTGTATGCAGACCCGGATCTCCGCCTCCGCCGGGCGCATCCGCGCTGTGCTGCCCAGCGTTTGGGTCAGCCTGCTTGGCTTCGCTCGGCGTCTGTTGCGTTGACGTCTCGGGCGGATCTTTGCGTGTGTGGGTGTCGAGCTGCACGAGCGCCGGCGCCGGAGTCGGGGCCGGGGCCGGTGCCGACGTGGCGGCGACTGGCACCAGCTTGCCCGTGTCGATGCGCAGCGTCTGCGCCTGCTGCGCCGCTTGACCACGGAGCGCAGCGCCGGCGGCCTGTGCGGTCAACGCCGCGGGTCCGGGTGGTTGGGGTGGCGACCGATTCTCCGCCGTGGCGGCCTCACCTGTCGCCTCCGTCGGCGGCATGCCCAACCCGCCAGGTTCGTCCGCGGCCGGCACAGGGATCGCCCGAAACTTGGCCGAGACCGCGCGGCCCCGCTCCGCAACGGCGCGGCCGGCGCCCTCGAGCACCGCTTCGAGCGCGGCGCGCATGTCGTCTGCATCCGAGAAGCGGTCCCAAGGGTCCTTGGCGAGGCTACGCATCACGACGTCGTTCAAGCCGGCTGGCAACGGCGCCGCGAGTCGCTCCTGCACCGCGACCGGCGCCTCCTGCAAGTGCTTGACGATCATCGCCATCGCCGAGGACGCTTTGAACGGCACCGAGCCCGTGAGCGACTCGTAGATGATGATACCGAGACTATATAGGTCCGACCGGCCATCGAGCGGCTCGGCGCGGCCCTGCTCCGGGCTCATATACTTCGGCGTCCCGACGGCAAACCCGGTCTTGGTCAGGTCATGTTCCGGATCGTCGCCCTCGTAGCTCTTGGCGATTCCGAAGTCGATCAGCTTCACAAAGTCAGGTTCACCGTGGATATCGCACAGGAAGATGTTGCCTGGCTTCAGATCGCGGTGCACAAGCCCGGCGGCGTGGGCTTCGGACAGGCTCTTCAGCACACCGATTGCGATGTGGATGACACGAAATGGGTCCAGCGGCGCGTTGGCTTTCACCACGTCGGCCATCTCCTGACCGTTCAACCGCTCCATCGCCATATACAGCTGTTTGTCGGGCGTTTGGCCGAAGTCAAAGACACGCACGGTGTTGGGGTGCGTGAGCTGGCAGGCCGCCTTCGCTTCGTTGAGAAAGCGCCGCAGCTGCACCGGATCCTGCGCCATGTTCGCGCGCAACACTTTGACGACGAGCTCTTGGCCTGTGAGCGAGTGTCGGGTCGCATAGACGGCACCAAATCCGCCCTTGCCGAGCAACGCATACAACTCGTAGCGATCGCCCAGCGTTTTGCCGACGAGTTCAAGGTCTGGATCCGGGGGATAACTGATGATGGCCGTCGCCTCCGCTTATGCTGCTGGCGACCATGCTAGCTCGGCAAAGCGTGATGCGACAACCACGTCGCGGCCGGTTCTGGCGGCGTCTGCAGGTTTGACGCCGGCATCGTGACGCGCGGGTCGCGGCGTGATAGTCGATCAGGCCAGATTGGCGTCCTGATGGCGCGGACAGAGGAGGCACCATGACCACGGCAAGTGAGCGTTACGACGTTATCGTGATCGGCAGTGGCATCGCCGGGTTGACGTTCGCGCTTGAGTTGGCCGACTCGGCGCGGGTGGCCGTCCTGACCAAACGGACGTTGGCCGACACCAACACAGCCCTGGCACAAGGCGGGTTTTCGGCCGTCGTCGGTGACGATGATCAGTTCGATCTTCACGTGCAGGACACGCTCGTGGCTGGCGCCGGTGTCTGTCGAGAAGACGTCGTGCGCATGGTCGTGGAGTCCGGCCCCGAGGCGGTCCGGCGCCTGGTTGAGCGAGGCGTGAAGCTCGACCGTAACCCCGACGGCAGCCTTCAGTTGACGCGGGAGGGCGGCCACAGCCGGCGCCGTGTGACGCACGCACGCGACGCCACGGGCTGCGCGATCCAAGACGCGCTGACGCTGCGAGTTCAGGAACACGCCCAGATCGAGGTGTTTGAGCATCACCACGCCGTCGATCTCATCACCCGCGCACGGTCCGCGAAGGGGCGGGGCATCGGCCTGCCTGGCAGCCGAGAAGACCGTGTTTTGGGCGTCTACGCGCTAGACACCACGACTCAGACGGTCCGCGCGTTGGCGGCCCCAGTGGTCTGTCTGGCTACCGGAGGAGCCGGGCGGGCCTATGTCTATACCTCGAACCCGAAGGTGGCGACCGGGGACGGCGTCGCCATGGCGTACCGCGCCGGCGCGCGCATCGCGAATATGGAGTTCTTTCAGTTCCACCCCACCCTGCTCTTTCATCCCACGGAGAACAGCTTCCTGATCTCCGAGGCGCTGCGAGGCGAGGGCGGCATCTTGCGGACGGCCGACGGCGAAGCCTTCATGGCGCGATACCACCCGCTGAAGGACCTCGCGCCGCGCGACATCGTCGCGCGGGCCATCGACCGTGAACTCAAGACGCGCGGCGACGAGTCGGTGTTTCTCGACATGACGCATCTGCCAGCTGCGTTTCTGGAGAGCCACTTCCCGACCATTCACGCGCGCTGCATGAGCGTCGGCATCGACATGCGCACGCATCCCATCCCGGTCGTGCCTGGGGCCCACTACATGTGCGGCGGCGTGCAGGTCGACATGGACGGACGCTGCAATCTGCATGGCCTGCTCGCGATCGGCGAGGTCTCCTGCACGGGGCTGCATGGGGCAAACCGGCTGGCGTCCAACTCCCTGCTCGAAGGCGCGGTCTACGCCGTGCGTGCGGCACAGGCTGCGCGGACGCTCTTGAAGGAGACCGCGTCGCCGCCGCTGTTGGACGTGCCGTCGTGGGATGCAGGGGACGCACGCAGCCCCGACGAGCACGTCGTGATGAATCACTGCTGGGACGAGATCCGAAGTTTGATGTCGAACTATGTCGGCATCGTACGCAGCAATCTCCGACTGCGTCGCGCTGAGCGTCGCCTCGAGTTGCTGTATGGCGAGGTGCGCGAGGACTACTGGCGCTTCCTGCTCTCGGCGGATCTCATCGAGCTACGCAACCTCTGCACAGTCGCGCTGCTGATCGTGCGGAGCTCGATGATTCGGCAGGAGTCGCGCGGTCTGCACTACAGCATCGACTACCCCGAGACCGACGACTTGAACTGGCGCCACGAGACGGTGTTGCGGCGGCCTGCGTACGAGTGAGCTGCGGGGGCACCAAAAATCCATCCCGCGTTCCGCCGGCTACCCAGATGGGGTTGCCTGTCGCGGACCGCGCCTGCCCAATGTCTTGACTACTCGCCGACCTTACGCACGGGTTTTTGTGACGACAAGTCGTCGCCACACAAAAAGTTTCACACTTCTCACAACATAAGGAAGATACGCTGTAAAAAACTTAGTCCGAGTTCGTATCAGCGACGCCTTCAACCTGCGCGGTCGCCCAGGCGGAATAGGCCGCGGCCACGTGGGCGGTTGGCAGCGCGATGATCTCGGGCACATCGTAGGGGTGCAAAGCCGCGAGCGCCGCCATCAAGGCTGCAGTGTTGCGAACGGGGACTTTGATGAGCAGCAGCTGCTCCTCGTCGCGCTGAATCGCGCCCTCCCAGCGGTACGTGCTCACCACGCCAGGCAAGATGCTGACGCAGGCGGCGAACCTGCCTTCCACCAACGCGCTGGCGAGGCCATCGGCGGCGGCAGCGGGGCAGCTCGTGAGCACGACCCGCATCTCAGCGACCCTTGGTGAGACGGGCGACCAGCTGCCCCATGACCGTGCGGCACTCGACCGAAAACCAGACATCGACCAGCGCCTCCAACTGCGCGGCTCGTTGCGTCTCCATCGCCGCGGCGCGCGCCCCGCGGAGCGCAGACTTGGTCAGGCGACGGGCGATGGGAGGGACGGAGAGTCGCCGTGTCAGCTCGTCGATCGCCGCTTGCCGCACGTCAGCCTGCGGCACCAGCTCGTCGATCAGACCGATGGCGAGCGCCTCATCTGGCCCGACCATTCGGCCTAGTTGTAGGTTCCGCTCGGCGGTTCGCTGGCCGACCAGCGCGATGTACGGTGCCGCCAGCCACTCGGGCACCGCCAAGCCGACGGCGACCTCGTTGAGGCCGATTTTGTAGTGTCCCTGGGCCATCACCCGATGGTCGCACAGCATGGCGAGCACGCATCCACCGGCCGGGGCGTGGCCTTCGATCGCGGCGACGGTGACGAGCGGAGAACCGTAGAGCCGCGGGATCAGTCCGCCGAAACGCGCCCAGAAATGGGTGACCGCCGCGCGATCCCGGGCCTGCAAGTCGACGACGTCCAGCCCCCCAGAGAACATCCCAGGGTTGCCCGTCAGCAGCAGCCCGTGAATCTCCGGGTCCGCCTCCAGCTCGTCGAGCGCGGCGTGCAAACCATCCACCAAGCTGAGTTCTAGGGCATTTGCGGGCGGCCGAGCCAGTCGCACCTCCGCCCAGGGGCCGTGTCGTGTGCAAATCACGGACATCGAATCGCTCATCTCACCTTCAGCTCCTCGGCGCCTCGCGCCCTCCGTGTCTCGCGCCGGACCCTATCAGAACTGAAAGCGTGGCATCGCCCGGCGCGGCGGCAAAAAAAGGGGCGAACCTTGCCTCGCGCGACTACGCTTCGGCCATGGACCACTTACGCCAAATCCTGCGCCATTTTCCTGTGCTCGAAGCTGACCGCGCCGAGGTGTCGCTCCGACCCATGGCGGGCGGCCTCATCAACGACACGTTCGCGGTCGGCGACGACTGGGTGTTGCAGCGTCTGCACCCGATCTTCGCGGCGGAGGTGAATCACGACATCGTCGCGCTCACCGCCCACCTCGCCGCCGCCGGTGTGGTCACGCCGCGGTTGGCCCTTGCGTCGAGCGGCCAGCCGTTCGCGGAGGTCCAGGGCCCGCGTGACGCTGGCGTGGGAGGGGTGTGGCGGCTGATGGGACGCTTGCCGGGGCGGACGCTGCATCGCTTGGAGAGCCCGGCGCAGGCCGCCTCCGCCGGCGAGTTGGTCGCGCGCTTTCACGCCGCGTTATCGGGCGTCGCGCACACGTTTCGATTCAGTCGCCCCGGCGCTCACGACACGCCCGCTCACATGCAAGCGCTGCAAACCGCGGTGCTCACGCTGCCTGCCCACGCGCTCTACGACCCTGTCGCGGCGCTCGCTGAGCAGATCGACGCGCTGTGGTCCCTGCACGAGGGCGCGCCGTCGCTCCCGCTCCGCATTGGCCACGGCGACCTCAAGGCGAGCAATCTGCTGTTCGATGAACGTGGCGCCAACGCCACCGCGATCCTCGATCTGGACACCATGGCGTGGATGACGATGGACGTCGAGTTGGGCGATGCGCTCCGATCTTGGTGCAATCGCGCCGCCGAGGATGCGCCGACTCCGGCGCTCGACGTCGACGTCTTCGCCGCGGCGATGCGCGGATATGCGGGCGGGGCGCGGCGCTGGATCACGGGAGATGAGCGAGACGCCATCGTCTCTGGGCTCCTGCGTATCAGCACGGAGCTGTCGGCGCGGTTCGCCGCGGACGCCCTGCGCGAGTGCTACTTCGGCTGGAATCCAGACGTCGCGCCTTCGCGTGGCGTGCACAATTTGATGCGCGCTCGCAATCAGCTCCAATTCGCGCAGCAGGTGGCGCTTGCCCGGCCAAGACTCGAGCGGCTGGTGCGAGAAGCGTTCGCGGCCGCAGCGTGACTCACGGTTCGAGTGAGGCCACTTCGGCGATGTCGAGCGGCGGCGGGGGCGGGGTGAGCGGCAAGGCTGGCCACTGGGGTGCGGGTTCGAGCGTCGACGGCGTCGCGGCGACCTCGGACACCGCGGCCTCGGACGGCGCGGCCTCGGACAGCGCGACCGCCGCCTGCATGGCCTCATCCAGCGCGACCTCGCTCGCATGCAGCGCGTCAGCGCCGATCTCGACGATGATCGGGTCGTGATGTCGCCTCGCGCGACGCAGTGCCGCGTCCACCGCGTCAATCATCGCGCCGGCATGCAGATGGCGCGTCGCTTCGATCACGGCGTTGGTCAGGCGACCACTGCGCAGGGCTCGGCTGAGCACTGCGGAGGAGAGCAGCGGGGCGATGGTCAGCAGCATCCACGGCAGGCAGGCGGGGTTGAGGGCGATGGCCTCAAGCACCTCGGGACGACTGAGCCAACGTGGGCGCAGCAGCATCGCCCAAAGCGCATACGGGTGCTGCGGCCGCAGCGCCATCAGCCGCACGGCGTCGAGATCTCGCAGCCTCGGATTGCCGGCGAGCAGCGTCACGACCGACGGGTGCGTCTCCACCAGCAAGGGCAGCAGCACAGAGCGCTTCGAGCTGCGGGCGCGCTCCCGGCGCACGCCGAGCGACAGGTGTTCGATGGCGATGTTGGGCGCCAGCATGCGCTCGTCGCCCCGGTCGGGCAGCCGCCACAGCTCGCGGAACAGAGTCGCGGTGTAGTGGGCGTCGAGGCGTTGCGCCGCGCCGATGATCCGAGCCACGCAGACGGCGCTTGGCCAGTCTCGTCGGGGTTCCTGCACGAAGGGACCCGCCTCC
>ERZ889078.767-NODE-767-length-27823-cov-12.436366_pt1 | contig 27823 bp, 25 predicted proteins | sample MGYA00521266_ERZ889078 | MGnify/ENA primary metagenome ERZ889078 (study PRJEB32303, sample SAMEA104408618) | aquatic metagenome | biome: Brackish water; feature: Pelagic; material: water | place: Baltic Sea | collected 2014-06-16T06:34:00 | depth 76,534 m ...
TGCAAGACTCGCTTCCGGCTGATGGTCAGTCTTTACCGTGTAGGATTGTTTACCTACTGGGTATCTGCGATAGGTTTCAAAGAACGATTTCATCCCCCTATCATGGGTTTATCTTGGCGCAACGTACTTCTAACTTTGTACTTACTTTCTAACTTTGTACATTTACCTTCGTACTTGCTTTCTAACTTTGTTCTTTGTACTTCGTACTTTACTATTTCGTTATGAAAAAAATCGTTGTTCTTTCCGGTGCCGGCATCAGTGCGGAGAGTGGGATTAAAACCTTTCGTGATGCCGATGGTCTTTGGAATAACTACCGTATTGAAGAGGTTGCCAGTCCTGCTGCATGGGCCCGGCATCCCCAGTTGGTACTTGATTTCTACAACATGAGGCGAAAACAGCTCTATGAAGTTGAACCCAATGCCGCCCATTTTGGCCTTGCGAAAATGGAAGAGGATTTCGACGTAGAGATCGTTACCCAGAATGTGGATGACCTGCATGAGCGGGCAGGGTCGACGAATGTGTTACATCTTCATGGAGAGATCAAGAAAGTGCGTTCAACCCTGGATCCGGATATCGTTTTCACCCTCGATGGCTGGGAATTGAAGCTGGGAGACCTTTGTCCTAAAGGATCTCAGCTAAGGCCCCATATTGTCTGGTTTGGTGAAGAGGTTTCCAACATCATGGTTGCCGGTACGATTGTCCGTAATGCAGATATCCTGGTGGTGATCGGAACCTCTCTCCAGGTATACCCTGCCGCCGGTCTGTTCCACCATGCGCATCAAGATATTCCCAAATTCCTTATTGATCCGAATGCCGAACCCGATCCGTATGTCCGGAACCTGTCGGTAATTCGGGAAAATGCGACTGTTGGAGTACAGCAACTGCTTGAGCAGTTGCGAAGTACAAAGTACGAAGTTAGAAGTTAAAACGCAAGTAAGAAGGACAAAGTACGAAGTTAGAAGTTTTTTAATCGAGTTTTAAAAACGTGCGGATCGTTCGAACTTCTACGTTCTACCTTCGTACTTGCATTCGTAAATCGTAAATCGTACTTCGTACTTTACAGCAGGCCTTGTTCCCTGAGAGCTACTTCCAGCTCTCTGTAACTTATCGGTTTTGCCACAATCTGCTTGTTCCGGTCGAGCAGGAACATGGTTGGTGTGGCGTAGATATTGTACAGGTCGGCCGACTTGCCATCAAAGCCTTTTAGTTCAGAAGCGTTTATCCAGGTTAGTTTTTGATCGTTCACAATCTGCATCCAGTCTTCGCGGCGGGTGTCGATCGATACGGCCAGAATTTCATACCTCTTTGGGTTTTGTGCCTCGTAGAGCGCCTTTGCCTTTGGCATCATCTGGGTACAGTGTCCGCATTCGCTTGACCAGAACATAAGCAGGGTATATTCAGAATCGATTTCGGAGAGTTTTACCGGTTGGTCACTGGTATCTGGAACTTCAAAATCAGGAGCCGACTGGCCAATGGCTATTTTTTTGAATGTTTCCAGTTTCTTCTGAAGGGCAGATTTCTTTTCCTGGTCTTCACACGCGAATGGATCCTGGAAATTCTCGGCCATATAGGTGATTACATCTTCAAAGTGATACTTGTCAAAGCCGCTCACCAGGTAGTCGAGCAGGAATTTGAATAGTTCGGGATTGTCACCGGCAGCACTTAGCATCACTGTTACTGCTTTGATGAATTCCGTTTCCAGCTGTTTTTGTGTGAACCGATTGTTGCTGTATAACGCCAGGTAGGATATCGCTTTATTGGCCCAGACATTGGATCGCAGAAGATCAGTATCGTTGAAATCAACCAGATCGAAGTAGTGCTGTTTCAAATATTCCAGGCGGATGTTTGGGCTCAACGAGGCCGGAAGGAATGGGCTGCTGTAAAGTGAAAGAATTTTTACGGTGTATGAGTCGGGAAACATTCTCTTTAATGAATCCAAAAGGATTGCCTGTTTTCGTTGAATCCTTTCGTAATTTGCAACTGCATTGAAATAAAATGAGTCTTGTTCGGGAAAGTAATCTACCACCGGTTGAAGCAGCTCAAGCTTGGTTTGGTTGATTCTGTCGGCCATCATGAAATCAAAATATATCCTGTTTTCAACAGATTCCGTGATCTCAAGGTTGTCGGCAGGTTGGTTGGCATCAGTATGAAAACGGATATTTTCCCGGTTATAGACAAGATCCACAAATTTTTCCTGTCCCCAGCTGACCCGGAGTAAGCCAGGAGCCAGTGTTACAGGCAACTCAATGGAAAATGTACCGTTTCCGTCTGTCAAAGCAGAATCGAGAAGGGAGTTCTTTTCGCCATAGAAAGTTAGCAGATAAACTGTCTGATTAGGAAGGCTGTCCAGTTGGCCCTGAAGTGTAAAAGTTGATTGGGCCATCCCTAAAAACGGCCCAATCAACAAGCAAGTCAGCATGATTTTTCTCATGTCAACGATCTATAAAGTTCGGTTATTTCGCCGGTCCGAGTAACTCTTCCAGCTTGTTTAACAGATCTTCGCCACGAAGGTTACGTGCGACAATAATTCCCTCTTGATCCAACAATACACTGGAAGGGATGGAGCGTACTCCGTAAAGCTTGGAAACTTCATTGTTCCAATACTGAAGATCCGACACTTGATTCCATGTGAGGTTATCTTTCTGTATAGCTTCGATCCATTTGCTGCGATCCTTATCCAAAGAGACACCGAGGATGTCAAATCCTCTCTTATGATATTTCTCCCATGCGGCTACAACATTCGGATTTTCAGCTCTGCAAGGGCCACACCAGGATGCCCAGAAATCAATTAAAAGCACATTGCCTTTCAGGGAGGATAGTGTCAACGGAATTCCAGCCGTATCGGCCTGGGTGAAATCGGGGGCTGGTTGTCCGATCTGAACTGCTTTCAGGATGTAGATCGCTTTGTTGAGCTCCTGCATGTATGTGGAGGAATTCAACACAGTGTCCATTGCCTGGGCTGCCTCTTCCAGGTCAGTGAGATCAAACATATAACCGTTGCGGTATATCAGGTAAGGAGCCACAACACTGGTGTTGTTCTCCTTTGCAAAAGCCAGTATCTCATCTTTTTGTTTTGCCTCAACCAATTCGTACAGAGAGTCAGCTTTTGCCATCGCTACTTCGTCGTCTGCCTCCTTTGCTTTCCGGTAGTCCGAGTAAGTGGCATTCATCTCTTCGTTGATCGGTTCCATTTGTTTCAGGTAGTTTTGATAAACATCCTGGGTTTGTGATCCTTTGATGGAAGTTCCGTCTACACTGTCGGCCAGGATATCGACCGTAATGACTGAATTCTCCACAAAAAGAGGAATATAGACTTTGGCATCCTTCACACTTACATACCACAGCTCCGGACTGTCAATGGTCCCTTTAAGGTTAAATTTTCCGGAAACCAGTTCAGTAGAATCAATGATCTTCCATTCTCCGGCTTCCCGCTTTTGCAGGTATACAGTACCGGAATCAATTCCGGTAACGGATCCGACGATTTTGTATTGGTTTTTCGGACCGCAGGAGGTGAGGCCTATTACAGCCAAAGTTACTAGTATTAGTAAATTTCTCATGTGTACTTCTCTTTTTGGGGGTTGGGAATAGGTTGATTTGCCGGGCAAAGGTCGCAAACTTTCGCTTAACTCTCTTTGTTATAGCTGAAAAAAACTGGATTTAGCCAGATTTCTCTATTTTTGTTGTAAGAAGTATCTAGCCACCAAAACACCAAAACACGGAATTTCACTAAAAAACTGTTTGCTTGCTTTCCTTTTGTATATTTTGGTGTTTTAGTGTTTTAGTGGTACAATTTCCAGATCAGAAATGAATCACTTATGAAAAAACTCTACGTCGTATTATTACTTTCTATCGGGCTTGGTCTTTCAGTACCTGGATTATCCCAGCCTCACCAAAAACCCCGGTATGATCTCTCCCGCACTCCCGTTTTATATACGGTTGGATATGCTCACCTTGATACCGAGTGGCGGTGGGACTATGAAGAGACCATCAACCATTTCCTGAAATCTACGATGGATGATAATTTCGATCGCCTGGAGAAATTCCCTGACTATGTATTCACCTTCAGCGGGGCCCGCCGGTACCGGATGATGAAAGAGTACTTTCCGATCCGATACCAGGAGCTGAAAAAATGGATCTACCGCGACCGATGGTTTGTTGGGGGCTCCTCCGTGGATGAGTGTGATCCAAATGTTCCCTCTCCTGAGTCGATTATCCGGCAGGTTCTTTACGGAAACAAATACTTCAGTTCTGAGTTCGGGAAGGAGAGTGTCGATTTTTTGCTGCCAGATTGTTTCGGCTTCCAGGCTCATTTCCCAAGCGTGTTGAATCACTGTGGATTGAAAGGCTTCTCCACCCAGAAACTGGGGTGGGGATCGGCTGTCGGCATTCCCTTTAACCTCGGAAATTGGGTTGGTCCGGATGGGAAAGGAATTGTATCAGCCCTCAATGCCACTACGTACACTGGCCGAATCCAGGAACGGCTCGATACTTCCGGGTACTGGTCAGACCGGGTTTTCTTAAACGGCCGGAAGTATGGTGTATTCGCCGACTACCGTTATTACGGTGTGGGTGATGTAGGGGGCGCTCCACGTGAAGAAGATGTGCTCCATGCGGTGGGCAGTATGAACCATCCCGACAGCAAAATTCAGGTATACCTCTCCTCCAGCGACCAACTCTTCAGGGACCTGACCTCAGAGCAGGCATCTAGGCTTCCCTCCTACTCCGGGGATTTGTTGCTGACCGAACATTCATCGGGATCTATCACATCCCAGGGATACATGAAGAGGTGGAACCGCAAAAATGAACTGCTTGCACAGGCCACTGAACCACTGGCGGTGATGGCTGATCACCTGGGTGCCATCCCGTATCCCAAAGAGCGTTTGAATGAAGCCTGGTGGCTGGTGCTGGGTTGTCAGATGCACGATATCCTTCCCGGCACCTCCATCCCATCGGCTTATGAATATGCCTGGAATGACGAAGTGCTGGCCATGAACCTGTTTGCTTCTGTGCTTGAAAGCTCAGCCGGTGCAGTAATCCGGGCGATGGAGACCCGGGCGGTAGGGATCCCTGTTGTGGTCTATAACCCTATTTCAATTGAACGGGAGGATATAGTTGAGGCAGTACTGAATTATCCGGATGGTGTTCCGGATTATATCCGGGTGTATGGCCCGGATGGAAATGAAGTTCTAAGTCAGGTTACAGGTCGTACCAAGACAACCATTCAACTCCTGTTCATCGCACAAGTCCCTTCGCTGGGCCTCGCCTGTTATGATGTGCGCCAGGCCAAACAGCCTTCCGAACTCACAGCCGGACTCCGCTCCGGACGTCTCAGCATAGAGAATGACTTTTACCGTATCCTGATAAACACTGATGGTGATATCCACAGCATCCTGGATAAAATGCTCGGCAAAGAGTTGCTTTCAGGTAACATGAGGCTCGAGTTCCTGAAAGAGCATCCACGGTATTGGCCTGCCTGGAACATGGACTGGAACAACAGGAAAGAGCCTCCAATCGGATACGTGGATGGCACTGCTAAAACCACGCTTGTAGAAAACGGCCCTGTGAGGGTCACCTTCAGGATTGAACGACAGGCAAGGAATTCGAAAATCACTCAATGGGTCAGACTGGCTGCAGGGCATGCCGGGACCCGCATTATGATCGACAACGAAGTAGCCTGGCAATCGAAGGGTGTGAGCCTGAAGGCGTCATTTCCGCTGACAGCAGTTAACGGTAAGGCTACGTATAACCTTGGACTCGGTACAATTGAACGGCCAGTAAACCACCCGAAAAAATATGAAGTCCCCTCTCGTGAATGGTTCGATCTCACTGACCATTCGGGTAGTTTTGGAGTTACGATCCTGGAAGATTGCAAGTTCGGCTCAGACATGCCCAACGACTCCACCCTTCGGCTTACCCTACTTTACACACCCACTTCCAATGAGTATCATGATCAGGCAACCCAGGACTGGGGGACGCATTCATTCACTTATGGAATCCAGGGACATGCAGGTGACTGGAGAAGGGGACTGTCTGAGTGGCAGGGACGTGCTGTCAACCAGCCTCTTATTGCATTTCAGGCAACTTCGCACCCCGGCTTCCTGGGAAAAACGATCTCCCTTGCATCCATCGACACCTCACAGATTGCTATCAGGGCCATGAAACTTAGTGAGGATGGCAACGAAGTGATCATCCGCGTCCAGGAACTCTTCGGAGAGTATATCCACGATGTTGAACTTGCGATGCCCGGAAATATCGTCTCGGCCAGTGAAGTTGACGGTCAGGAGAGAACACTTGCTGCTCTCACACCAGAAAAAGGGGGCCTGAGATTATCTCTCTCTCCATTTGAGTTGAAAAGTTTCTCCCTCATCCTGGAGAGAGGCTCAGACACACTTATACCACCGGAATCAATACCAATCGCTTTCATTTACGACCAGGATGTTTTCTCTTCAGATACAAGCCGCCTCAACGGACGATTTGGGACGACAACTGTTTCTCTCCCAGCCGAACTCTTCCCTGAAGAGTTATCTATCGACGGGATCAGGTTTATCCTGGGTGGTGTCGCTGAAGGGCAACTGAATGCACTAAGTTGCTCTGGTCAGAAGATTGAACTTCCAAAAACCGGTCAATACAACAAGCTCTATATCCTGGCTTCTGCCGACAGAGATACTACAGCTATTTTCAAAACAGGGCGTTCCAAAGAGATCCTTCGGATTCAGGGCTTTTCGGGGAATATTGGTCAGTATGATAATCGAATCTGGGATCAGCATGGCCAGGTTAGCCGGATTGACCCGGGATTTATCAAGAGGGACGAAATTGCCTGGTTTGCCACCCATCTTCACAACGACAGCGTCAACATCCCATATCGATATGCCTATCTCTATAAATATGAGCTTGTTGTGGACTCGTTAACAGGCTCGGTTCAGCTGCCGGAAGACCCTTCGGTAAAGATCTTTGCCATGACTCTGGCCAACAATCAATTTGATGACATCCTCCCAGTACAACCTCTTTATGACGACTTCACAGGGAGAAAAGCACTTAAGCTGAACCTGGAGCGGCAGTATGTGACTGATGATATGGCATCAACAGCTACTGTTAAGGCAACACGCCGAAAAACTGTGGAGGAGTTGCCTGTGAAAGTTACAACCAGGGATTACGCCAGTGTACTGATGCCAAATGGAGTTACCGCCATGTACCTGGGTAGCGAATCAGATGATCCAAAGCGGGCGCCGTGGTCACCCATCCCTCTCTCTGTAATCACCGATGGCATGTTCGACCTCTTGCCTGGCGATTCGGCGCGCGATGCCTGGTTTTCGGAGGGAGAAGGGCGATTGGTCATGGATCTTCAGAAATCTATCGACATCGACAGCCTGCATATCTTTTCTGCGCTTGATCTCTCGCGTGGGGCTCAGTCCTTCTCTGTCTGGGGTTTTCCCGACAAACCAAATCCTTCGTTCAATGGCAATCCGGCCAAATCAGATTGGACCTTCGTCACATTTGCAAAACCTATCGACCTTTGGGGTGGAGGTAAAGCTGCATACCAGATTCTCCTGAACCCTCCCGGCAACTTCCGCTACCTTATGTTTGTAAGTGAAGGGAGCGGGCACGGACCAGTGTTTTTCAGGGAGGTGGATGTTTTTGAAAAACAAAAATAACGGATCACTTGTTCTCAAAAAGATTACCACAATAGGCACATTAGGCCACATTAGAACACATTAGTATCCTTTTGTCAATTGAGCGTATAATTCAGCTACCAGTGTTTTTTGTCCTTCCTTAAAAATATTGGTACAATTGAAGTTCAATAGAATTCCTTTAGGTTTCTCCAGAAGCTTTAGGTAAGTCAGTAACTGGGCTTCAAATATGGGCAGCAAACAATCGACGGCTTTTATTTCAACAATAATAGAGTCTTCGACCAAAAGATCTAAGCGTAGATCGCAATCAAGATAAAGTCCTCTGAAAACCAAAGGAACTTTCTGCTGTGAAAGCAATTGGAATCCTTTCTGCTTCAAAACATGTGATAAACATTTCTCATAAATGCTTTCAAGTAATCCTGGCCCAAGTTCTCTGTGAACTTCAATCGCAGAACCAATAATGGTATGGGTCAACCCGTTTAAATATTTCTGTGTCATAATAATAAAATTTCTATTGTGTCCTAATGTGCCTATTGTGGTAAAAAAGCTAAATGAAAAACCTTCTATTAATCCGTTAAAACACCGAAAGGTTATATCTTTATTCAAATTTTTTACATTATTGACGCATAATGAGCCTTAATAACTCTACCGAAACGTTCCTCCACAAGCTTGAACGTTACTGCTCCTACCAGGACCGCTGCAGTCGGGATGTGGAGCAGAAAATGGCCGGATGGAAGATACCACAGGCATCAAAGGAGAAGATGATAAAGCAGCTGAAGGACGAGGGATTTATCGACGATCAGCGATTTACCAAGTCGTTTGTGCGCGGCAAATTCAGAGTGAACAAATGGGGCCGTAACCGGATTACATACGAACTGAAGATCAGGCAGCTTCCGGGATCTATGATCTCTGAAGCTCTAAAGGAGATCGCTGAAGAGGAATACCTGGATACGATCCGGGCATTGATCATGAAAAAGAGTGGGGAAATAAATCCGGGAAAAACATTGAATAAACGGGAGAAAATCATCAATTTTGTTGTGGGAAAAGGGTTTGAATTAGACCTGGTACTCCGAATGATACAAGAAACAAAGATCTGATATGGCTGATAAGGAAGAAATTAAAGATTTAAGTACAAGGGTGGACGCTCTGAGGAGGTTCCTTTGACATCGACAGGAAGATTACCGAAATTGAGGAAGAGGAGAAACTGACGCAGGAAACTTCGTTCTGGAATAATCCCAAAGAGGCCGAGCAGAAAATGAGGGCCATCCGGAACAAAAAGGCTTGGACGGATGCCTATCAAAAAGCAAATCAGAGTTTTGAAGACCTGAAGGTGATCTTTGAGTTCTTTGAAGAAGGGGAAGGGAGTGAGCAGGATGTTGACATTCAATATAAACAGGCCCTGAAACTGGTTGAAGATCTGGAGTTCCGTAATATGTTGAGTGGCGAGGAGGACCGGCTGAATGCCATCCTGCAGATCAACTCTGGGGCCGGTGGTACTGAAAGTCAGGACTGGGCGCAGATGCTGATGCGGATGTATATCCGCTGGGGTGAACTGAATGGCTATTCCGTGAAAGAGCTCGATTTCCAGGAGGGAGATGTGGCCGGGATCAAACAGGTAACCCTGGAGTTTGAAGGGGAGTATGCCTACGGATATCTGAAAGGTGAAAATGGCGTTCACAGACTGGTGAGATTATCTCCTTTTGATGCCAATCATAAGCGCCATACTTCATTCGCTTCTGTATATACATACCCTGAGATTGATGATGACATCGAGATCGAGATTAACCCGGCCGATATTATTTTTGATTCATTCAGGTCGAGCGGACCAGGTGGCCAGAATGTAAACAAAGTGGAGACTGCGGTCAGATTGAAACATGAACCCACGGGTATCGTTGTTGAATGCCAGGAGACACGGTCGCAGGGGCAGAACAGGGAGAAGGCTCTGCGGATGCTTAAATCACAATTATACGAAATTGAGTTACGCAAGAAACGGGAGAAGATTGCTGAGATTGAGAGCTCCAAGAAGCGCATTGAGTGGGGCAGCCAGATCCGTAATTACGTGATGCACCCGTATAAGATGGTAAAAGACCTGCGTACCGACCATGAGACTTCGAATGTACAGGCTGTCATGGATGGCGAACTGAATGATTTTATCAAAGCTTACCTAATGGAGTTTGGCAGTAAATAACAGCCCGGGGTGAAGCCCCGGGAAAACCAATTCACATGATCCGAATATACCACAACCCAAGATGCAGAAAATCGAGAGCCGGACTGCAGTATCTGCAGCAAAGAGTCGATGATTTCAAGCTTGTGGAGTACATGAAAAACCCTTTGACTGAGAAAGAACTTGAGACCTTACTTGTGAAACTCAACCTGAAGCCCGAGCAGATTGTCAGAAAACAAGAGGAATATTACAGGAAGAACCTAAAGGGGAAGCAATTCAACGATCACGAATGGATTCTTATCCTTTTAGAAAATCCAAAGCTGATCATGCGCCCGATCGTGGAACGCGATTACAAAGCCGTGATCGGTGATCCGGTTGATAACATTGAAACTTTTCTATCATAACCATCTGATAAACCAATAAAAGAGAGTACCATGAAAGTACGTATTGAAAATGACACAATGGGCCAGGTAGAGGTCCCTGCCGATAAATACTGGGGAGCCCAAACCCAGCGTTCTGTAGGAAATTTCAAGATCGGAGAATCCGGATCTATGCCTAAAGAGGTGATCCGTGGGATGGCTGTTCTGAAAAAAGCTGCCGCGATTGTTAATTCTGAACTGGGTGTTCTTCCGGAAGAGAAAAAGGATCTGATTGTGCAGGCTTGTGACGAGATCCTGGAAGGTAAGCTGGATGACCAGTTCCCCCTTGTCATCTGGCAAACCGGTTCGGGAACCCAGACAAACATGAACCTCAACGAGGTGATCTCCAACCGTGCACATGTGCTAAACGGTGGAATACTGGGTGTCGGAAAATCTCTTGTTCACCCAAACGATGATGTAAACAAAAGTCAATCATCCAACGATACCTTCCCAACTGCCATGAGTATTTCTGCTTATGCGATGGTAATTACCAATACCATTCCGGGAGTTGAGAAATTGATTGGTGTCCTGAAAACCAAGCAACAACAATTTGCCGATATTGTGAAAACCGGCCGTACACACCTCATGGATGCTACTCCACTGACACTGGGACAGGAGTTCTCAGGTTACATCTCACAGCTTGAGCATGGGATCAAGGCGCTGAAAAACACCCTTCCGCACCTGGCCGAACTGGCACTTGGAGGGACGGCAGTTGGTACCGGACTGAATGCTCCTATAGGGTATGATGAACTGGTAGCCAAAGAGATTGCAAATCTCACCAGCCTTCCCTTTGTCACCGCACCCAACAAATTTGAGTCCTTGTCGGCTCACGATGCGATGGTTGAGACCTCCGGCGCGCTGAAAACCCTGGCCGTTAGCCTGATGCACATAGCCAGCAACATTCGCCTGCTGGCTTCAGGTCCGCGATGTGGGATCGGAGAGTTGATCCTTCCTTCCAATGAACCCGGATCATCCATCATGCCGGGAAAGGTGAATCCCACACAACCCGAGGCGCTCACCATGGTTTGTGCCCAGGTTCTGGGTAACGATGTAGCTGTCAATATAGGAGGCATCAGTGGCCATTTTCAACTCAATGTTTTCAAACCTGTGATGATTAAGAACGTGCTGGAGTCGGCCCGGCTTATAGGCGATGCGGCTGTCTCTTTCACCGACAACTGCGTAGTTGGCATAGAACCCAATCTGCCGGCCATTAACAATAATCTGCAGAACTCATTGATGCTGGTCACCTCCCTCAATCCTCACATTGGGTACGACAACGCAGCGAAGATCGCCAAGAAGGCCCACCAGGAAAACACCACCCTGAAAGAGGCTACCCTGGCACTTGGTCTGCTCAGCGAAGAGGAGTTCAATAAAATTGTGGATCCACGGAAGATGACAGGACCTAAGTGAGTAGGGAGGTAGGGAGGTAGGGAAGTAGGGTATGAGAGTGTGAAGGTATGAGAGTATCAGGGTATAACCTCATGACTCCATGACCTCATGACTTCATGACTCAATGAACCTATGACCGTTTATTGATCTTTTTCCGGTTCATCTTGAATAACAAAGTTGTTCTGAAGGCTGTCGAGCTTACGGAGATCATACTGGACCTCTTTTTCCCGATCCAGCATTTTTTGCGCCTCCCGTACAATCATTACTTCAATACTGACTTGCTCTTCTACAGCATTTTTCCGCAGTACATTCATCCACTCGGGACTGTTGTGAATCTGCCGCTGGAATATGAGGAGACGCTCACCATCCGTATTGGCCTCTTCATTAACTCCAGATCGCTTAAACTCCATCTCTTCCTTCAAACCAATCATCCTGTAGACGTAAACTTTTCTCACCAGTTCATCTCCCCGGGTAATTTCAATGGTATCCGAGGGTTGGATCACCGTAAAGAGGTCTCCATATAAGTTCCGGGGATCTTCGAAGTCATCACTGAGTGCCAAATAATAAACATCCATTCCGAAAGGCAGATTGCCCCGCTCCTGGTTGATCCAGTGATATTTATGAATACGGTCCAGGCTTCCTAATGCATATACCCTATGTCCGGTTTTCCGCCCGATGTAATAATCATAATTGGCAGCCGGGAACCAACGAAAAGTGAAAATAGGTGCCTGGGCGTCGATAAGCAGGAGTTCGCGGTCAAATTCGGAGATGAGAGCAAATTTCTCTCCAAGCTGTCTCCAGCCATACATATCAAGGGTAAAATCCCTGGCTCCCCATTTCGATAATGGGATCCATCCATAACGAATCTGACCTGCAGCCAGAGTTATGATTGTGAGCAGAAGGAATGAAGCGATGGCGACAGGCTTTGGAAAAAGCTTTAGCCGATACCTTGTTTTGCTTCGTTCCGAAAGCCAGGCCGCAGCAATTAGAATGAATCCCAGGTAGGCCGGGCCAGACCAGTGAGGCAAGGTACTTGCAAAAAGAGCGAAAATCAGGAAAGTCACTACCATTGGAAGACTTATCCAAAGGATCAGGCGGGTATATTTTTTTTCCAGGAACCCGGAGCCGCGACCCAGCGCTATAATGGCCATTACAATCAGTACAACATTGACAGGGTTATTGTAAAAGAACTGGCCCAGGAGTTCCACAACGAGATATTCAGGATGTAGCCAGGGACCGCTCTCTGTGGTTGTTCGGGCACTGTGGAAAGTAAAGCTGATAAATTCATTCTCGATATTCCACAGGATTACGGGGAGAACGATCAGAATAGCCAGAATAAAGGCATACCAGGCTTCTTTTACAGAAAACCATTTTCGGTTATAGAGCAATAGATAGATGAACGCACCAGTTAGCAGAAAAGCTGAATGGTATTTCGAAAGAAGGGCCAGTCCAACAGTGATTCCAGCAAAAAAGAGAAAATTTCGGCTTATCCGGCTACAACTGGCATCCGGCAGGGAGCGGAGCAGAAACCAGAGCGTGAGCAACCAGAAGAGGCTTTGAGGTCCGTCGGGCATGATGAAAAGTCCGCAGATTAAAAAAGCGTAAAAAGAGGAAGTATAGAGAAATGCTGCATACAATCCAGTTCGTGGATCTTTGATGAAAGATCCAATCTTGAAAATGACCCATGTATTGATAGTTCCAAAGATTACTGCAGGTAACCGGATAAAAAATTCATGATCGAGCCAGAGGTTCAGGGAAAACAGCTGGATCATCCATCCTACCATCGGAGGGTGATCAAAATGGCTTAAGTCGGGGAAGAGAGCATATGTATAGTAATAGACCTCATCGAACCCGAACTCGATAAAACCGGCAACAAAACCTCTGATCAGGGCAGAGACAATCAACAGGATTATCAGTACCCGGTTTATATTCCGATTTTCGTTCATGCGCCCACTTTTTTGATGCCCCGTTTTCGCCATTGATATCGGAAAATCAGCCATAGACCAACTGCAAGGGAGCCGAACATCATGACCCGGAAGATCCAGGTCCGTTCCCAATTTATAGTGGCAGTCAGCCTGTTAGATGGCGGATCCCCATTATACCGGAATACCGGATTGAGATAGAAGATCGTTCCGGGATGATTGTACTGACTGAAGAAGACAACCTCGGTACGGATATAGGTATCTTCGGGTTGAAGTTTGTACCACCCGGCATCGGTTAGATATTGAACCTTCCGCGGTTTCCCATCCTGACCGATAAAGGTAAACTTCATGGCTATGGTATCAGTCCTAACCCAAAGCGTATCATTCTGTATCCTTACATCAGTTATCTTCGGGATCCATTGTACCTGCTGCTCCTTCTCTTCGAATGGCTCATTCTCACGCATATAGATATCGGCTCCGAAGGCATTCCCTGATTTGAGGTTCCTGATCAGGTCATCGCTGTTCCTTGTAGGGGAATTGATGTAAGTACAGCGCCGTCCCACCACATAGGGATCGGATATATCGTGACCGTCATCGTCGCCCAGCATGTAGACCGGTTTACCGGCCGACAGAGCAGCATCCCATTGGGGGAAGGAGCGCCAGTTGTTGTCCAGTACCTCCATCAGGTCATAGTTGGAGAGGTACTTCATATCCTCTTTTGTATAGCCATTTTCCCAATCGGGGTGAGCAACAGCAACAATCTCGCTATCATCACGAAGGAGATTGAGAATGTGTTGTTTATGGTTGATATTCTGTATAATAGAGTAGTCGAACCACAGAACATCTCTTGCCCCTATCAGAATCTGATGCTTTTTCCTGATGCCAAATCCATGTTCATAAGTGGGAATGTAATAGGGAGAATCCTTCTGAAATTCTGTGATGTGCTGATAGTGTGAAAGAGCAGCCACTGTATATCCTAGCCGGTTGAACTGCTCGTAGCACTCCTCTTCTGTTCCTGAACCTGAGGTGACCCCTGCCCATCGCTCAGTATGAAAGTGAAAGTTAGCCCGTCGCCAATTCCCCGTATCTATGTCGTGATAGGGATTGTACCATTGGTCACCTGAGAAGGGTTCGGGTTCCTGGAAGTCATAAATCGGTGCCAGGAAGTAGATGATCATTTCAACAAGGAGCAGAAACCCAAGTATCCAGAGGATCAATTTCAGAAACCATTTCAGAATTTTACGCATCAGCAGAAGATGTTCAGATGAAACAGAGCGGATGCAAAGGTAGAAATATCTTTTCTTTCATGAATGACCCGGCGGTAAATCAAATAACGGTGTATATCCTGTGTTGACTTTTTAAGATTAGGGTTGTATCTTTACTCGCTGATATTCCGAAAATTATCTATATGACAGTCATATCCAGCGACAAAGAGGGCGAGGGCAACGAGATAATCCGTCTGAAAAAAGAGGTTGACAAGCTTTCACAGGAGGCCACAAGAATTCACGTGGAGATGGAACAGAAACAGCAGAAACAAAAAGAGACCGAAGAACAGACAGCTGTGTTCAAGCTATTTACGGAGGCAGCTGGTCAGGGGCTCGGGATGGCTCATTTAGATGGTTCTGTTATTTATATGAATCCAGCTTTGCTGAGGATCCTGGATGAAGAGAATTTGGAGGAGGTGTTGAATAAATCATACCCTGAATATTATCTCTCTGAAGACCAGCAACGACTTCAGGATGAAATCATGCCGAAAGCCTTGAAAGAGGGACAATGGACCGGAGAAATAGCCCTGGTCAGCACAAACGGGAAAGTGACACCAACGCTTCAGAACATTTTTTTGATCCCGGACAAAGATGGAACCCCATTATATCTTGCTAATGTAATCACAGATATATCAGAACAAAAGGCTTTTTCAACAGCCCTTGCTGAATACTCCCCAAGCATGATCTTCATCAATGTGAAGGGGAGAGTTGTTTATGCAAACAAAGTATGTGAAGACCTAATAGGTTACTCACTGGAAGAGTTATACGATCCAGCCTTCAACTTCATGGAATTAACCGCACCGGAATACAGAGACCTTGTCAGTCAAAAGTATAAGCAACATCAAGCCGGTATTGAAGTGGAGGCATATGAATATGCCCTGATAAAAAAAGATGGCCGGAAAACATATACTGTTCTGAATACCAAGCTGATCACTTACCACGGAGAGCAGGCTATTCTGGGTATTGTGACCGATATCACCGGACGCAAAATGATGGAGACAGAGATCCAGCGGATTAATGAAGAACTTCGGGAATCAAATGCGGCGAAAGATAAGTTCTTCTCCATCATTGCACATGACCTGAGAAGCCCTTTCTCCGGGCTACTCGGGCTCAGCGAGGTCATTGCTGATCCAACGGAGGAGCTGACCATCCAGGAGATGCGGAAATACAGTGCAAGGCTTCATCAACTCCTCAGAAACCAGTTCAACCTCCTGCAGAACCTATTGGAGTGGTCGCGTTTGCAACGAGGGGGAATTGATTTCAATCCCGAACGGCTCAACTTGAGAAGCTGTATAAGTAATGTCGCTGACCAATTGGCTGTCAATTGTATTCGAAAGAATATCAACCTCACCTATGAGATCGAATCGAATCTGTTTGTCATGGCTGATGCCGATATGCTCCAGTCAATTTTACTGAATCTGATCACTAACGCCATAAAGTTTACTCAGAAGAATGGCCAGATAAAAGTCGGATCGATGGCCTTTGATCATACCGTTGAGGTGTTTGTAGAAGATAGTGGAGTGGGAATCAGCAAAGAACGATTGTTGTCAATTTTCAAACTGGAAGAGGTTAATTCAACCGGTGGAACAGACGGAGAGAAGGGGACAGGCCTGGGCTTGATCCTTTGTAAAGAGTTCATTGAGAGGCATGTAGGGACTATTCATGCAGAAAGTGAGCTGGGAAAAGGGAGCAAATTTATTTTTACGTTGCCGAAGGGATAGTGATGTGGTGCAGTGGTGCAGTGGTGCCATGGTGCCATGGTGATGAGGATCCATTAGAACCAGAAGCCAAGGTTGAGAAAGAGCATTGGGCCGGGGTTGATGTTGGAGCCCATCAGCGTTAGTTCAATGGGTCCGATGAAGCTGGAGTAGCTGTAGGTAACCCCATACCCCATTAAGAAACTCCGTGGCTGGAACAACTCATCGAAAGTCTCTTCACTTCCACCCACGTCGGTACGCAATGTGATGTAATTGTTTTTGAAGAGATTGTATTGCAATTTAAGCCGTCCAATCAGTGCATAGTTACCATAATTCTGAAGGAACTTTGCTCCTGTAAAATCAAGAAATGTCTCAACGTAATTCCTGTTATTCAGCCCGCCAAGGGCAAAGAGGTGCTGAACAGGCGGGGAATCCGACTGCTTGATGGTACCTCCGGCGAAGATACCCGGCCGGATGGTGAATTTCCTTGAGAGGGGTATGCTCTGGATATATTTCAAGTAGATAATCGCTGAGTTGGTAAAGATCTGCTTCACCCAGTTGCCAGATAATGGCATGACATATTCGGCACGTATGGTCCCAAGAAATCCCCGGGTTGGGAAGTAGGCATCATCCCTGGTATCGGCATTGATGGAAATAAAAGGGGTGCCGTAGCTGCTGAAATTCTGATACTTGGTGATCGAGGTGTCAATCTGCAGGTCCTGCCTGAACCGAAAATATTCGTAGTCAAATCCGGCTCTGATGTTATACATGTTCAGAAACATGGAATTGAAAAAGAGCGAAGCCTTGTTGTTGATGAAAGTAAGCTGGTCTACCTTGGTGGACTTGTCATAGGTGTTGAACTTGAATGAATAGAGGTCAACTTGAACACCCAAGCCAGCCTTTCCGTTCCAACCGGCAAGATAGAGCAGTTTAACACGGGGATTGGTTCCCAGTATCAGGTTGGCGAAGAGTTTGGTATTCTTGCCGAGCACATTCCGGAATACACCGTTCAGGATGATACTTCCATTGTAATCGTTGTCGAAATGAACGCCGGCAGAAAGAACTCCGGGAGCACCCTCCTGTACATCAATCACCAGGTCGGGAGGCGATTTCGTATTGTCCATCTCATAGGAGACTCTGTCGAAATAGTTTGATCCGTACATGTATTTGATAATGGTCTCCAGATCCTTAATAGCAATCCGATGTCCCTTGATATCCTTAAAAAAGGTATAGAAATACTTTGCGGGAGTCCGGTCGTTCCCCAACACCATGAGCTCACCAAACTCAAGAGAGTCGAGTGGCTGTGTCTCATATTTCTTAAGGGGTCTGAACTCCAGGGCATTCAACGAGTCGGCAAGTGCCTTTATCTCGTGGTAATGGGCCCTGGCAACCCGTTCACCTGCGGCAATGATCGAATCAAAATCGTCGAAATCCATCATCCCGTAGTTGAGTTTGATTTTAACAGAGAGATTTGTCAGGCTGTCGCCCACCTGGTTCGCCTTAATAGCCGGGAAAGATGTGATCTGGTCGAGGATGGCCGTAATCGTGCTCAGCTGTTTTTTGGTTGTATATAATCCCTGCTGGACATCGCCGCCGATAATAATTTCGGCTCCCATATCCTTCACCTGTTTTACGGGATAGTTGTTCACCACACCACCGTCAACGAGGTAATATCCCATGTAATCGGTTGGGGCAAAGTACCCGGGAATCGACATGCTTGCCCTGACTGCCTTGGGGAGATAGCCTTTGTTGAGGACAATGGCATCACCGTTTAAAATATCTGTACCCATACACAAAAACGGTGTCTGAAAATCAGAGAACGAATAGATATTGTAAGCCGGTGAAAAGTAGTGGTTCAGCAGCATGTCAACCTGCTGCCCCTGGTAGAATGCATTGCCCAAACTGATCTTCTTATTGCGGATAGGGACAGAGAGAATCGTCTTCTCGCCAAACTCCTTTTCATCGTATGCAACATACTTACGCTCCATCTTATCGCTAAGCAGGCTGGTCCAGTTCTGCATCCGGATCATTTTTGCAATTGAATCGGGATGGTACCCGATGGCATAGAGCCCTCCCATGATGCTCCCGATGCTGGATCCACCGATGTAATCCACCTGCAATCCGGTCTCCTGCAACACCTTCAGCAGTCCGATATAGGCAAAGCCTTTGGCTCCACCCCCACTGAGTACGAGGCCGACTGTGGGACGCTTTGACTTTTCGATCTCATCTGGTGGATCTTCGGCATACATGCGAACTGAGGTAAGCAAAATTGACAGTCCAAGGAGCCACATGCTGATTGGCGCAAAGGAAAACATTTTAAACCTGTTCATTGGAGGGTTATTTAAAAATCTGATTTTCATCCGGAATATACCAGAGCAAATATAGGGGATAATCAGACCAGTTTTAAAGGGATGTTCAGGGAACGAGCGAAAGTCGTTCCCCATCCAACTCTATGGAAAACTTAACGGAGGCTTTAAGTGCATTGAAAACTTTCAGGATTGTGTTCAAAGTCACATTTCCTGTGTGGTTTTCAAGCCTCGAGATCTGTGCTTTTTGAACTCCGACGAGCCTACCAAGATCCTCCTGAGAAAGTTGTCGCTCATTTCGAGCCTTTTTGATTAAATCGCCAAGAATCTCCATTTGTAAATCATGTTCAAACTGCTCCCTGGCCGGACTCCCCCTTTTTCCGATAGACTGATCAATAACCTCATCAAGAGTATATGTTTTCAATTTCTGCTTCATCTTAACAAACTTAATGACTGAAATATTCTCTTTTAGTATTCCTTGCTTTGTCTATTTCTTTCCTGGGAATTTTTGATCGTCTTTTAATTATCCCATGTGTACAAATTACAAGTGTGTTCAACGAATCCCTTTTATCCCAAAATGCAAACAACCGATATTGCATGCGTTTGAATTTTGTCCTGAACTCCCATATATCCTGATCGATCTTTTTAAAACAAGACACATCATTAGATAGAAGTGCTTTCTTCAGGGTAAGTTGGATCTTGCTTTTTGCCTTATAGTCAATTTCCAAAATAAATTCTCGTGCCTCTTTCAGAAAAATAATCTGAAACCTGTTCTCAACCATGACAAAGGTAATAAATGTTTCGTTATAATGAAACTTTTATTTTATTTCTAGCTCCTTTTTCTGGTTAATCAGGAAAACCATTAAAAGGTTATACCTGTTTTTAGAAAAAATTCAGATTTCTTGTTGGTTTGTTATAAACAGCATGAAAAAATGGAGGCTGCGCCTGACGGAGGGCCTGACGGCCTGATGGAGGCTTCGCTTGATGAAGTGTTGGAGTTTTCTATATTTGTAGAGAAAAATAATCTACCCTGACACCCTCACACCTTCACACACTCATACCCTCATACACTCATACCCAAATGACCCGCTACCAGAACCTTCTCATCATCTACTACTCCGGAACCGGAAATGCCAAACGGGTTTCGGAATGGATCGGGGCCAAAGCTACGGAAGAGAGGATACATGCTATTATAGTCCCGTTCTGGAAGTTTCTGAAAGAGCCTCTCCCTGATCTGACTGGCAACACTCTTATCGGCTTCTGCTCTGCCACTCACGGATTCAACCTCCCCCACTCCTTTCTGAAACTGATCTTTCGGTTCAGGGCATTTCCGGGATCAGATGTCTTCATCATCAACACCAGGGCAGGGATGAAGATTTCCAAACTTTTTATTCCCGGTCTGAGTGGACTGGCGCAGATTCTGCCGGCAATGGTTCTATGGCTGAAGGGATATCACGTCCGTGCAATGCGCCCTGTCGACCTCCCATCAAACTGGATATCACTCCATCCGGGCCTTAAAAAGGAGGTAGTGGAGTCGATGGTAGTTAGGTGGAAAAGTAAAATTGATAAACTTTCCGGGGATTTGTTCAAGAGAAAAAGCAGCTATTGGACAGCGCTGGTCACCTTGCCGGTTGATATCCTGCTCCTTCCAATAGCCATTGGTTACGAATTGATTGGCCGGTATATCATCGCCAAGAGTTTTTTCGCCACCGATAAGTGCAATGATTGCCATCTTTGCCTGAAAGCGTGCCCAACTAAGTCCATCATCCTCAAGGATCAACGACCCTTCTGGAAGCTCACATGTGAGAGTTGTATGCATTGCATGAACTTCTGTCCGCAACGTGCCATCGAAACAAATCACAATATCCTGATCCCCTTCCTGTGGATTCTCCCGGTATTTGTCAATCCCTGGATCGCCAGCCAAATAGTCAACCTGACCAGCCAATTTGTCCCGGATCTCCTCTCACTGAGTCCGTGGATTAGTATGACGCTCAAATGGGTGGTGATGATTATCCTGTTCACCGCCACCTATTTTGTGATACACTACCTGATGCATTTCCGATTCTTGAGGAAGCTGATGCGGTGGACAACACTGACGCAGTTCCGGTTCTGGAGAAGGTACAGGATCCCATAAATAATTTATTCCATCAATTGTCATCGTAAGAATAGATATATCAGGAAATAATCGTTCTAACCTGTGTATAAAAGACGGTATAAACAAACGACCAAAGAACCTGTCCGGCTATCAGAAAGACAATGTTTTTTATCCTGTTACCATAATATTTAACTGTAAGAAATGCTCCTATTGGGATGGATAAAATCACAGGGCTTAAAATTACAATCCCGATTAAACCATATGTTGATTTTATTTTTATAAACCTTCTGTTTCTTTTTGTAAATATTTTACTTGTTTTTCTGCGAAACCTAAGCTTTTCAGGCCAGTATTTATTCCAGGTTTTAATGAGAAAATGGGAAAAGTAAACAGATATAACGGTTCCTAAAATACCGCCGATATTGGTGTAAATAAGCGTTTCTGTAAACGACATTCCCATGACATATATTGCAACAGGAAAAGTTGCTGCGAATTTCCAGGTACAGAAAAATATAATGGTCAATTCTTTCATATGATATCAAATGTACATGAAAATTTGCTGCCTATCTGCAGAAGAATAAAAAATGTGGAGTATCTTTGATATAGGGTAAATGCCCAGGGTTATTGATTAATACAACACTACAATAAATGGGATTACGGATGTAGAAATATGGTGAGGTGGTGAGGTGGTGATATGGTGAGGTGGTGAGGTGGTGATATGGTGAGGTGGTGATATGGTGAAGTGGTGCGTTGGACCTACTGATTCAGGTAGGTATTCACGGCGTCGTTTCTCTCTTGTACATGCGTTTTCAGGGCCTCAATGGCCTGGTCGAAATCGGCATCCGAGTTGAGGAATGTATAGAAGGGTTCCTCGGCGTAGACCGCATCTTTCAACAGTGAATAGTATGTACTGTACAAGGTGGTCATTTCATCTGGCATGAAGACTTCCTGGATGAACTGAAGCATGTATTCCTTGTATTTCTGCATATACTCAGCATCATCAAGGAGGTATCGGATCAATGGCCAGTTATTCCCTACTTCATCAAGTGAAAGGCTCAATGCCCCCCCCTGCTTCCCATTCTGCAATGCTTCGTTGTTGTCCCAGGGGATCCAGGTCAACTGGTTCCCTAAAGGATTGTTATACAGGTAATAATTGTGCGTCATTCTTCCATAAGTATCCCAATTCTGCATAACTGTATTGGCAGCAAGCCACTTCAGGAAAATATCTGTTTGAAAAATTTCTTCGAGATCTGCTTTCCACTGATTGGGATCTGTGACCCTATTACTATTGTTTATTGCAGAATACAGGGATTGAACATCGGTGTAATCGCTTGCGGATTCATTGTTCTTCTTCTCCATCTCGGCATCATTGTAGCTGCCCTGGGCAAAAGAGGCTGCCGGGCCATCGGGTTTATAGAGATTACCCGTCTCACTTCCAAACTGACTCCCCAGCATAGTATCGTCCACCTCTTCAACCAGTGAGTAAAGCCCGAAATATTGAAGTCCGGAACCGAAATCCACATACAATGCACAGAAAGTGACAATTGGTGATGCCAGCCCAAACTGGCGGAAAAGGTCAGACCCAACCCGTTCCCTGACCATTGAAAGATCGTCGTAGTTGTTTTTCAGGTTGAGCTGCCTGAAGCCATAAAAGCGTTGATTTTTTATAGCTGGGTATGTATCTTCAAATTGGTCAAAATCGAGTTTGAACGACAATTTCTTAATGCCTTGTTGGTAGGATGATCTCAGGCTTGAATTCCCCTTGTACCTGATCCCAACCTGGTACCATTCGATTCCGTTAAAAAAGAGGGATGAAGGAACCCATACCGGATCAAAGCCCGATATCGATCCCGGAGGGCCACCCCCACCGGTCAGGTTGGCTGCCAGGTCGGCCTGCATGGTCTCCCAATCATTAGGGGTGATCACAATATCAATCCGTAACACCTCATCCTGGTTAAAGACCTTTGCATAATCAGGACTTGTGTCGCTCCCGTGTGTGTACTCGCTCCAGTTGGGCGTCTCCAGATTCTCCGTTGGTGCCTTTCGGCAAGCGCTGGTGATGGTTAGTAAAATCGTTAATGCAAATAGACTGATCAGTTTCATAATGTACCCCTCCTATAATTTAATTTTATAACTGATACTGATAATATGCTTGTTCCTGTATTCCTTCAGGTAATAATCAAACTTGTATTCCAGTGCGATGGAGTTATTTTTGAAGAGGGCATACCTGGCCCCCGCCATGTAGCGCAGCTTATACAAATAATTGTCATTCAGCTGATGGTAGGCTTCAATGCCTACTGATGGCGTAAGTTTGCATTTCGGGATATCGTAATTGACCGACACCTTGTATTTGAGAAACTGGCTGTTGGGCTCATCTTCGGCATAATTGGTGTATTTTACACGAATTGCAGGATCAAAGCGCTTGATTTTTTTCGAGAAGGTCACATGGAATGCATACCGGTTGAGGAACTCTGTTGTTTTACCCGGCCTGGGATTCACAATGAACTGATATGTACCTCCAACTTCCAGGAATTTCCACGGCTTGTAAGCCAGCTCGCCCGCCATCAAAAACCGGTCAACAGAGAAGGTTTCATCGATACGAAGTTCAGGAGTTAAGTTGAGTCGCAATTTCTTGACCAGTTTGATACTCGCCTCGAACGAATTCCTCATCTGGAAGTCGTTTTGTGTCACTTGCCCAATCCCCTGAACAGAGGAAAGAATAAGAAATATTGTCATTGCGAGGATCCCGAGGACTCGGGAGACGCGGCAAAAGAAACAAGAAATAAGAAATAAGTAAGGAGAAATCTGAATCAGACCCCTTCCACAGATACTATTCTGGATTGTTCTCATGCTGTCCGTTTGGGTTAAAATAGATGGTCATTTCAGCTACATCTCTCAGAAAATCGATCTTATGAATCTCAAACCGTTTGACAGTAATGCCGGTTCGTTCTTTCAGGTCAGCCAGAAGTGCCTCCTCACTCAACTTATTGATGTTTTCGATCTTCTCATACAATACAAGGAGAGACTGTTCCCGGTTGAGCATCAGCCTCTTTTCCAGAAGCCATAGTCCGCCCAGGATAGCGGCATTGACGAACAGCAACTCTGCATAGCTCACCTTTTTGCTGGCAATGGCATTCATCACCGAGATGCCGATCACAATGAAAAGGTAGGTCATCTCCTTGATTGGGATGGTATCTGTCCTGTACCTGATAATGCCGAAGATGGCGAAAAGTCCCAGTGCAAATCCCAACTCCAGTTTCACGTTGTTGAGAAGAAAACAGAGCAGGAATACAACGCCGCCTATGGCAATGTAGCTGAAATAAAAATCCTTTCGTTTGCTTCGCTTGGCGTACATATAGTGTACGATGAGGAACACCATTACAGCATTCACCAGGAAGCGCAATAAGAGCTCGGTGAAATCACTGACGTTGATCAATTTGATTCCAAGGAATCTCATCTGTTCTTCCCATACAGCTAGACTGGTCAGTTCGGGGAGGGTGATTTGAATTGCTTCGTTCATGATGCACGGTTTAAAATATGTTTATCAATTCTTCTCATCTTTGCCTTGAATGCATTGTGTTTGACGTTCGGATCCACTGCCAGCTTTCCGACACAGTACTTACTGAAACCCGATTCGCGGATCCCATGGTCATGAAGTGCCTGAACAAGGGGGGAATTCCGGGTGCGGCCCGCCGACTTAACCTCCACCACAACAAGGTTGGAAAGTATCTTCTCCCGTAGATTCCAGCCAAATTCTATCCCGGTATCTATTGTGCACCGTTCGTTCATCTCAATGCTAACCAAGGTCGTTCGTGAAAAGGCATTGGTAAGTCCAGGGATCAGCTCCTCCGCCATGAATGAGGTCTTAGCCTGAATAAACTCACCTTCTGTGATGGTAAACATCTCTTCACCAAGGGTCGTCGGCATGCGTCGCTTGATCGTCCTTCCTTTGTTGGTTTTAAATTTGATCTCGAGGAAACTGAGATCCGTTTCTAAATAGGTACGACGGCGAATCTTGATCCTGTTCAGCTTCCCATTGTGATGCAGCCTGTAAAGGATATTATCAGGTGTGTCAAAGTAGGTGGTAGCATAGGATAACCGGCTGCTCTCCCCTATTTTCAGTGCTTTGTAAAAAGGCATTACCGAAAGGAGAATAGCATGAAGTTCAGCTTCATGAAACCAAAATTTACGGTCAACACGGTTCATCAGCTTCACATTTGACATAGCATCGAGGCGGATGGGCTCAAAATTCATCATCTCTGTTTCCATGCTACAAACATAATCCGGACAGGAGGCATCATAAAACAAAATCAACAGAATCCGGGATTTTATCATCGAATGGGGTTGTTTTGATGCTGTTGTTAACAATACACCTTTGTCGTTCGTAACCCTGAGGTGGTGAATTGGTGAACTGGCGAGTTTGTGAGTAATGTCATTGGGAGGAAAGGAGTGGTCATCACCTTCCTGGTTACCTTAACGTTTGACCTTTATTTCTTCAGTGGGATGAACCTCTTTCCTTTTCAGGTTATGATTGTCGACATCATCGCCAACACTGTGATTGGTAGTTTGATGGCAGGTGTGGCAGCGTTGGTTCTGGGGACAGGAGCGAAAAAGCAGGACTTTAACTATTTTCTTTACTCCAGCAGAAAGGGCTGCCTCAAACCACTGAGACAGCCCTTTTACAATGGATCAACCTGAGCAATTCTGATCATTCATCGTGAGCCCATTTCGGTTCGTTGCGGAAAAATACGATCCATGCCTCAAGTGTCCCGCTGATCTCAATTCTCTTGAAATGATACTTGACCACACCAACATACAGACCATTCTGATCCGGTTTCAGCATGCCCGGCTTCAATTGCTGGTACATGGCAATGACCAGTCCGGAATTTGTCTGAGCCTGCTCAATCGTAATTTTAATCAGGTTTTCTTTCGGCGGATGAGTAGGGCTTTCGACAAAACTCATCAACGCAATTGCAACGATTGTTGCGACCAGTACTGATTTTAATGTTTTCATTGTAACCTCCGTTTTTTAATGGAACATAAAAAAGTTTATGAGCCAAAATTATATCAGGGACTGATCTCAACCGTGGCAGAATAGTGGGAGTATTTTTTTTAGTGGTTTTCGGGGATAGGGTAAGGCTTTCTGAAAATGCACAAGAATGAACATGATTTACGAATGACAAGAATCGAAATGCCAAGCATTCATGAACACCTATAGAAATAACTAATTTAGTGAATAATCAAATGTAAATACCTTCGTGTGTTTCTGTAGGGGTACTTAATCCATCACACACCGGACAGATAAACCGTAAAGCATGTTTGTATCACCCTGACTGACATATGGATTGGAGTAGTAAAGAATCACTGTAGAAGCTATAGATGTATAGCTTTCAGTAGATGACCAGAAGTAGCCATAGCCTTTCAGACCCCAGAAATTACCGGCTTCCGAGTACCGGTGCCCTCCCGGTAACGCTGTAAATCCACTTTCATTGTTAGCACCTGTATTTGGTCCATTCCAATGCAGAGTACCTGTCTCTTTCATTTTCCCTCCTGACACACCCGATCCACCAAGGTAAGTAATTAACTCTGTCCATTGGGGCTTAGTTGGCAAGTGCCAGCCAGAAGGACATATTCCCTGCATACCCGGGGAGGATCCGAACTGCATCATTTCATTCCATTGGTACAGCCCTCCATAAATGTCACAGTTTGTTTCAAGTTCGCCGAAACAGTATTTTTCAATGATGCCATTATTCGTTTGGTTATCGATTCCATTAACTCTCGTACCTATATTCAGATTTTGAGCCATCCAGCACTGACCTCCGATCAACACCGTATTATAGGTTTTCCCATCGCGGCTGTCGGTAATCGTTGTCGGGCATATTGGGCAACTGGTGGTCGATTCTGTGAGTGATGCTGGGTCTGACGAACCACAAGTATTGTATGCCCAAACATACCTGGTATAGACTAAACCGCATGGTAATCCCGTTTCCGAGGTTGTAGTTGACAACCCCAGATCAGTTGCCGTACTGTAATTATTAATCGTATTCCATTTATACCCAAGGGCTATTGGAACAGTGTTCCAATTCCAGATAATTTGAGTAACCGCAGGGACATGGCTCCCTGAAGTAGGGACTGCCGGTGTTTCACATGAATGTAGAATATTCTGCCACTTTCCGGATAGATAAATCGAGAGGATTGGGTTGCCTGACTGACCACAGGTTGTGCAGATCACCATGAGTCCTTCAATTGGATTTAAAATGGCATTTCGTTGTTCAAAGGTCATCCGGGGAATTATAACACCTTTCTCCGTCGATTTTACATCCAGCATCGCCGAGCCATCCGGCTGACTGCTGTCAGTGTTAACACTAACCTGGGCAAATAAAAACCTGGTTGCCAGAATAAATAGTGCGAGACTTAGCAGAAATCTGTTCATATTAATTTAGATTAGGATCGGCAATTTCGGAAATTTTTAAACAACTTACGATCCAGTTAAGAATTAATTTCAAACCACTGGAATTTATGCCACATGAACAGCCTAAATCCTGTTTAATACATTGTTTGGGACGATTGGACTCAACCGAGTTTCACAATAAAATTGCAAAGAAATTCAAGAATTTCTTAATCTGAATCCGAAACCCGAATTGCCAATCAATTACGACCACCGTTGAAATAGACTTAAATCGCGAGTAACCCCTGAAACCCAGAATATTTGAGCGTATATCAGATAACGGACAGCTTTCATCGAATTGTTTTTTATCCTTCCTCATAAAAGAACTAGTTTTGGAAGATTAAAAAACAATCCCGATGAAACACTCACAGACCCTTTGTCTCACATCTCACGTCCCTCGTCCTTCGTCCCTCGTCCTTCGTCCCTCGTCCTTCTTCCCTCGTCCCTCGTCTTTCTTCCCTCGTCCCTCGTCCTTCATCCCTCGGCCTTCGAC
>ERZ889078.769-NODE-769-length-27801-cov-6.305522_pt1 | contig 27801 bp, 29 predicted proteins | sample MGYA00521266_ERZ889078 | MGnify/ENA primary metagenome ERZ889078 (study PRJEB32303, sample SAMEA104408618) | aquatic metagenome | biome: Brackish water; feature: Pelagic; material: water | place: Baltic Sea | collected 2014-06-16T06:34:00 | depth 76,534 m ...
AGGCTCGAAGCCGTGCGGTGTGCTTTGAGATAGGTCGCGTCGATCATCACCGTCTACTTCGCTGATCCACTCAGGCCCGACGTTGGCAACGGGGGGTGCGGTGCGTCGGCAGTCCGCAGGCCTGGCGTGGTGGTCTGGCGTTTTTGGCGGGAGCAAAGCCGTCGTGCCAAGTTTGCGCGCGAAGCCCTCTCAATAACACTGTTCCTGTTGAAATGGCTGACGCTTGCCTTCCTTTTGGAAAGTCTGATGCTTGCCTATGTGCCAGCGGATTGGATCGCCTCAGCTCTGGGTGGAACCGGCTTCTTGCCAATACTCACAGCGACCCTCATCGGCGTCCCGGCCTATCTGAATGGCTACGCCGCCTTACCTCTCGTCTCGGGGCTGGTTGAACAAGGCATGGCACCCGGCGCGGGGCTGGCGTTCCTCGTGGCGGGAGGTGTGACATCACTTCCCGCTGCCATTGCAGTCTTCGCCTTGGTCAAACGACTTGTCTTCGTGCTCTACATTGTCCTTGCACTTTTGGGCTCATTGGCGAGTGGATTGTTGTTCCAAGCTTGGCTGGCATGAGCCTGGCTATGCCCAATTCAACCCGAAATCGGCCGGTGCGCATCCCGGACCACACCCTATTCAGCCGCAGTACGCCCTTCACCCAGATAAGTTCGCTGCATGTCGACGAACGGGCCCGCGACGAGCGAAGCACGCACCGGCGCCCAAGCCACTGATGGATGCGTGTCTTTGAGCTTCTTTGAATGATAAGCGGCATAGAGTTCAGAAAACCACTCGTATGGTGATCGGAATTGGTAGGTGGAGATGGCACGCGCTCGCGCGCCCGGATCATAGTCGCCCTTGTCGGCCGCTTGGCAAGCATACTGCCATGCCGTGCGCACGCGACTGACATCGCCCTGACCAGCGCTTACAAAGGAAAGGATGCTAGGCTCGGCCTTTGCCCGGGTCGCGGCCCATTGCGCCGCCTCGCTCGTGTCTTCGCCGCCGCCGCCCTCGTCGCCGTCATCCTCGTCCCCGTCACCGTCCTCCTCCAGAACGGCCCCGTCAGCATCAAGCACCCGCACCTTGAGCGACATCCCGATCGCAGCAAAGAACTGCTTGCATTTTCGCGCCATGCCCCCAGGCGCACCCTCAATGCACGTCAGAGATATGACCTTGCCCTTGGTGTTTATCTGCCCGCACGTGGATTTCGAAGCCTCGACCCCATCCGCCTTTTTGGCTGTCCGCATCAGGACAGTGGGTTCCTTTGTTCGGTGGATAATAAACGCGCAGTCCTCTGGCTTCTTTCCCAAGCTCAGCCCGAAATTCAACTCGCGCTTGCGAGATACTCCGATGAGCGCTTTAAGCTCGGAGATTCCATCATTATCGAGCGGCATTATCGAATCCCTTGTGTTGAATCTGACTCAAAAGCGTATCGCTTCATTGGACTATTTCAAAGCGTGGCCACGACGACCGAGAGGTGGAGCCTTCCAGCCCGTACCCATGGCACTACTCAAACCGTATAAATAATTCACCTGAATGCTAGCTTTGGACGGTAATGATGCAGCATTCCCATGTATCGCTTCAAATTCGCCTTTAGGCGCTGGACTCAACAGATCAATGCAACATGCTTTGCAAGTTTCTCTGCTTGTGTTTGGTATTGCAAGGTCTTTCATTGAGTTAGCGGGCGATTGGCTGCGTCTGGCTTGGGAATGAACGGACAGATCGAAATTGTTATCTGCCCCCTCGCCCCCTGATCCAGGTTGGGCGGCAGGGCGTTCAAATTCTCGTCGGCGATGCCCTTCGTGATGAACTGCCAAGCTTGTACTCAGGGGCATGAGGCGGAAAGCCTCGTTTATTCAATAGATAATTTGTCGATAAAAAGTTGCCTTGAAACCTAAGCGCTGTAGGTGCGTTCTGCCAGTGGCACAGTGTCCAGTTCGGCATTCAGCATCTCAAGCAAGGCCTTTTCCGCATGGTTCATGCTGCGTCTGGTGTTCGTCAACATGTGAATGTCCACGGCAGGGAGGGATTTGTACGGCGGCACCTGCCACAGCAGGCCCGATTGCACATCTCTGCGCGCCACATGCACCGGGAGGGCTCCGATGCCAATGTTGGCGACAATCATACGGCGGACTTCGGGAAGGTTGGACGACAGACCCTTGGGGTCCGACCGCATCCGCAAGCGCCTGCGCAAATGCGCCACGCCAGAAAGGGGACCGTCGAGTTCATCTGTCCAGAATGACACCGCATCTTCGTCCCTGAGTTCAGCGGGTTCGATATTTTCTCGCCCATATAGCCGGTGCGAGGGACCGCAGAAAAGACCGAAGTATTCGCGATAGAGAACCCGCGCCTCCAAGCCAGCGGGCTGATGATGAAACAAGCAGACGCCAAAGGTGACACGGTTTTGTTGCAGGTGCGCGACGACTGCGGCGCTGTCCATGGTTGAGATCGAATAACTCACCCTTGGATATCGGGCATTGAAGCGTTGCAGAACGGCGTCGAAATGTGGCGAGACGACATGACTGGCCACCGCGATGGTAATCTGGCCCGTCACCTCCTCTTCCACGCCGCCTATCAGAGCCGGCAGTTGTGAGATCGCGCCAAAAATCGCGCTGGCCTCGCCATATAGCATCCGGCCCCAAGGTGTGACGCTGAAGTGCTTAGGCGAGCGGTTCACCAGTTTTCGCCCCATGGTATCCTCGAGTCGTTTCAGCGCAGCGCTGATCGTGGGCTGTTTCAGCCCCAGCAAATGCGCTGCGGGCGTTATGCCGCCCGCTTCGACCACGACCATGAAGGTACGCAGAAGGTTCCAGTCCAGATTCCACGGAAATCGTTGTTCGTATGGCTTTAGCATAGACCTGATCTATTTTTGATATTTGCATTATCTATTTGCCCTATGCTTCTGCACGGCGCAACCTCTGATCCATAAGGTCTTTGGGCCGCGAGTCAGCGCGCTCATGGTCAAACTCAATAAATAGCAACAGGAGAAAGTATAATGAAGTCATCCATGAATATCCTGCGTCGCGGCCTTTTGATGGGATCTATCGCTTTGATGGGGCTAAGCTTGGCGCCGATGGTTGCCAGTGCCGACGAACTTGCCGAGATTAAAGAGCGCGGCGTGCTGCGGATCGCGATGAGCGGCCAGTATCCGCCCTTCAACTTCGTTAACGAGCAGAACCAGGTGGTTGGCTTCGACCCAGCAATCGGCACCGAAATTGCCAAGCGCATGGGGTTGGAGGTTGAGATCATCACAACTGCATGGGACGGCATCATCGCCGGCCTGCTCGCCAGCAAGTATGACGCCGTCGTCGGCTCCATGTCGATCACCGCAGAGCGCGACAAGGTGATTGATTTTGTCGGCCCATATTACAACACTAGGCGTGCGATCTTTACCAAAGCCGGGTCCAAGATCACTGATGTTGCGCAGCTGGCCGATGCCAAGGTTGGCGTCACCCTTGGTGAGACGCATGAGCAATGGGCCCGCGACCAGGGCTATGACATCAACACCTACAAGGGCCTGCCCGAGCTTCTGCTCGAACTGGACAACGGTCGGGTCGATGCCATCGTGAACGACTCGATCCCAGTCATGCTGGCAATGAAGGCCGGTCAATACGATTTGGCAGTAGTCATCGATCCAGCGGCTGAGCCTATCGGCGCAGGCATCGCGATCCGAGAAGGCAACCCGGATCTGGCCGCCGCCATGCAAAAGGCGCTGGACGATATGATGGACGATGGCACCTACCTTGCGATTGCAACAGAATGGGTTGGCGGCGACATCCGCTAAACCTTTCTGCCTGCCGGGTATTGCCCGGCAGGCAAAACTTCTGGCGAGGACTGCTCCCATGACAACCACATATGGCCATTTGACATGGGAAGACGTGCGTGATGCCGACAAGGATCGCGTGGTTATCCTGAACGTCTCTGCCACCGAGGATCACGGCCCGCATATGCCGCTGGATACCGACACGGTGCTAGGCATGGCCATCGCGAACGGCGTGGCACAGGCTGCCCCGGATGAGGTGTTTGTTATGCCGCCGGTACCTTATGGGTTCAACGAGCATCACAAGGATTTCCCGGGCGTGATCTGGATCCAGCCAGAAACCTTGATCGCTTTTGTCACCGACATCACAAAGTCGCTGGCGCACCATGGGTTCCGCCGCATCTTGTTGCTGAATTCTCATGGCTCGAACCACCCCTGCCTTGACCTCGCCGCTCGCAAGACGGTGATCGAGACGGGGATTATCTGCGTTTCGGCCTCTTACTGGAACCTGATGTCGGCGCGCATCAACGCGGTGCGCAAGTCCGAGATCGGCGGGATCGCCCATGCGGGCGAATTCGAGGCCGCGATGTACATGCATCTGCATCCCGAGCGCGTGCATATCGACAAGTCGACGACCCAGAACCTGCATAATCCCAATAGCAAGTTTTTCAACCTCGATCTGGCCGGTGGCGGGGGGGGGGGGCGATGCTCATGCGTTGGTGGTCCGAAGTGTCGCCAGACGGCACCATGGGCGACCCAACGGTGGCTGACCCTGAGACAGGAAAGCGGTTTCTGGACGCTGCGATCGAGGAAACGACGTCCCTTGTTCGTGAAATCCGGGCGTTGCCGATTCTTCAGCGTCACGACCATCACTGAACCGAAAGGGCAATAGATTTGGACTTAGAACTGATTCTGCGCGTCTATCCGTTCTTTCTTGAAGCGGCATGGGTGACCATTGAACTATCAGTACTGACGGCCATTCTTGGGCTGACCTGCGGCGCTTTGGGCGCGGCGGCACGAATGTCGCGGATGTCGCTGTTCCGCGGGATCGGGGCGGCCTATGTCAGCGTGTTTCGCGGCACGCCGGCTCTGATCCAGATTTTCATCCTTTACTTTGGTGGCCCACAGATCGGTATCCAGCTTGATTCCTTTTCTGCGGGCACCATCGCGCTTGGCGTCAATATCGGCGCCTACATGACCGAAACCATCCGGGGTGCCATCATCTCGGTAGACCGGGGCCAAACCGAGGCCGCGCGCACCCTTGGCATGAGCCGCTGGGAAACGATGCGCAAGGTGGTGCTGCCGCAGGCCGCGCGTATGATGATCCGCCCGCTGGGCGTAAACATCAACGCCCTGATCAAGGGCACAGCACTTGTTGCCCCCATCTCGGTTATTGAACTGACCTATACCGCACAGCGCTTTATCGGCTCGACCTACAAACCGTTCGAGATGTTCTTACTCTCGGGGATTCTTTACATGGCGATCATCTATGTAGTGGGACAGGGCATTAGTTGGCTCGACCGCCGGGCGCAGATCACATGAGCGGTCGCAACAGCAAGATAGGAGGCCGCCATGGGGCTTGATTTTTCAGTGGTGCCCAGCTACTTCTCCGTGCTTCTGATGGGCGCGGGCTGGACCATCGCCATCACCGCCTGCGCAGGCATTATCAGCTTTTTTGGCGGCATCATCTTTGCCATCATAGCCCTTTACGGCCATTGGACCTTGCGGCTGCCGGTGCGCGCCTTTGCCTGGCTGTTCATGGGCACACCGCTGCTGTTGCAGCTGTTTCTGATCTACTTTGGTCTGATCCAGGTCGGCATTGACCTGCCTGCCTTTGTCGCCGGGGTGATCGGGTTGGGGCTGCATTTTGCCGTCTATAATTCCGAATTGATACAGGCCTCGATCCTCGCCGTGGACAAGGGCCAGTATGAGGGCGCGCGCACATTGGGGCTGTCGCGGGGACAAACCCTGCGCCGCATCGTGATCCCGCAGGCCGTGCGCGCCGTAATCCCGCCGATGGGCAATAACATGATCGCGCTTTTGAAGGATTCCGCGCTCGTGTCGGTCATCGGCGTAATGGAACTGACGCTGGCCGCGCAGCAAGCTATCAGCCGCACCTACCGACCCTTCGAGTTCTACCTCGCCGTCGCCTTTTGCTATTACATTATCAACCTCGCGCTCGAGGCGGGACTGCGCCATCTGGAACGCCGTATCGCCGCTTCGCGCTGAGAAAGGAACGCTTTCATGACTGAATATGCCTTTGTCACCATCAAGAACGCCGCCAAGAGCTATGGCGCGCTGGAGGTCCTCAAGGACATCAACCTGACGGTTCAGCGGGGTCAGATCGTCGCGATCATTGGGCCGTCTGGATCGGGCAAATCGACCCTGCTGCGCGCCATCAACGAGCTGGACCCGCTGACCTCAGGAGAGGTTTGGCTGGAGGATGTGCAGATCAACCGCAAGCTGCCCTTTCGCCAGTATGAGGCCCACGTCAATCAGGTGCGCCAAGACATTGGTATGGTGTTCCAGCACTTTAACCTGTTCCCGCACCTGACCGTGCGCGGCAACATCACCCTCGCGCCCCGCATGCTCAAGGGCCTGACCGAGGCAGAGGCCGACACACTGGCCGAGGAGCAGTTGGCGAAAGTTGGCCTGTCCGAAAAGATCGACGAATACCCTTCGCGCCTGTCGGGCGGGCAAAAGCAACGCGTCGCCATCGCGCGGGCATTGGCGATGAAGCCAAAAGTGATGCTGTTTGACGAGGCGACCTCAGCCCTGGACCCGGAGTTGGTCGAAGAGGTCAACCTAGTGATGAAGCAACTTGCCGAAGAGCATATGACCATGATCATCGTCACCCATGAGATGGATTTCGCGGCCTCGGTCTGTGACCGCGTCTTGTTCATGGATCAGGGCGTGGTGGTAGAAGAAGGCCCACCATCGGTGATCTTCCAGAACCCCAAGCACGAACGCACCCAAAATTTTCTACGTAAACACCTCAACCGCTGAAAGCGTAACCTCCATGAGCAACCTGTTCTATCAGACCAAATCACCCCGCCCCATGCTCGACCGCGCCGAGGGGATCTATATGTGGGATACCGATGGCAAGCGCTATATTGACGGATCAAGCGGCGCGATGGTCAGCAATATAGGCCATTCTAACCCTGCAGTGCTTGAGGCGATGCGCGCGCAGATGGACAAATCCACTTTTGGCTATCGGCTGCATTTCCAGACCGAAGCGTCCGAGGCACTCGCCGCAAAGACGGCGGCGCTGGCACCTGAGGGGATGAACAAGGTCTTCTTCGTCTCGGGTGGGTCCGAGGCGGTGGAAAGCACGTTGAAAATGGCCCGCCAATACGCGTTGGCCCAAGGCCAGTCGCAGCGCTTCAAGGTGATTTCGCGCTATCCGAGCTATCACGGCTGCACACTGGGAGCGCTTGCGATTACCGGCTACGCGCCGATGACAGCGCCTTTTGACCCGATGATGCAGCGCATGCCCAAAGTGCCGGCCCCCCGCGCCTATCTCGATGGGCTGGATGCCGACGATCCGGCGACAGGGCTGCACTATGCCAACATGCTTGAAGCCAAGATACTTGAGGAAGGCGCAGGCACCGTTCTGGCCTTTATTGTAGAACCCGTGGGCGGCGCCTCGACCGGGGCCTTGGTGCCTCCGGCTGGCTACATGGCGCGCATCCGCGAGATATGCACGCAATATGGTGTGCTACTGATCCATGACGAGGTTATGACCGGGGGGGGGCGCACGGGCCGCTTCTTTGGGGCAGAGCATTGGGATGTGGTGCCCGACCTTATTGCGATCTCCAAGGGATTTGGCGGCGGCTATGTGCCACTAGGTGCGATGATCGCGCGCGACGATATCGTCGAGGCGGTGATGGCGGCAGGCGGCTTTGTCCATGGCTTTACTTACGCGGGCAACCCGCTGGCCAGTGCTGCGGGTTGTGCCGTGCTGGACCAGATCGAGACGCATGATCTGACCGGCAATGCCGCCCGGATGGGCGAAAAGCTTGCCGCGCGGCTGAATGGGTTGATGCAGCGCTATCCGCTGATCGGGGATGTGCGCGGCAAAGGGTTGCTCACGGCCTTTGAGCTGATGGCTGATCGCAACACCAAGGCCCCGCTTCCGGCCAATCTGAACGCCCATGCGCGGCTGGTTGATATCGCCTATGACAACGGCCTCATCATCTATTCGCGTCGTACACGTGGCGGCACTTCGGGCGACCACTTTCTGATATGTCCTCCGATGATCGTCAATGAGGCGCAGTTGGATGACATCACCGAGATGCTCGACCGTTCTCTGGCCAGCTATATGGCCGAAATTCCGCAGCTTTCCGGCACGGCCTAAGGACCAACTATGTCAAAGATAATTATCACTTGTGCCATCACTGGCTCGATTCACACACCGTCGATGTCCCCCTACCTGCCGGTGACCGCTGAAGAAATCACCGAAAGCTCCATCGACGCCGTCGAGGCGGGGGCCGCGATCCTGCACCTGCATGCGCGCGACCCTGCAGATGGGCGGCCCTCGGCCGATCCTGCACATTTCATGGCCTTCCTGCCGCAGATCAAACAGCGCTGTGATGCGGTGCTGAATATCACAACAGGTGGCAGTGCGACGATGACGATGGACCAGCGGCTTGCAGCGCCAAAGCGGGCCGCGCCAGAGATGTGTTCGCTGAACATGGGTTCGATGAACTTTGCGATTTATCCGGCGGCCGCGCGGATTACCGAGTGGAAATACGACTGGGAGAAGCCTTTTCTTGAGGGTTCCGACGATCTGGTGTTCAAAAACACCCCGCGCGACATGGCCAATATCTTGCAAGAGATGGGCGACAAACGCGGCGCGCGGTTCGAATTCGAATGCTACGATCTTAGTCATCTCTATATGCTGAAACATTTCGTAGACCGTGGGCTGGTGCGTGGCCCGCTGTTCATCCAATTCGTCTTTGGTGTGCTGGGCGGCATGGGGCCGGACCCGGAAAACCTGACCCATATGAAGCTCATCGCTGACAAGCTTTTTGGCGACACTTACGCATTCTCGGTGCTGGCGGCGGGGCGGCACCAGATGCCGCTGATCACGATGTCCGCCATCTTGGGTGGCCATGTCCGCGTGGGGCTGGAGGACAGTCTGATGATCTCACGCGGGACGCTGGCGCGCAGCAATGCCGAACAGGTGCGCAAGATCCGCCGCATTGTCGAAGACCTTGGCCGCACTGTAGCCACCCCCGACGAGGCGCGACAGATGCTGCATCTCAAGGGCGCAGACCGGACGGAAATCTGAGCCATGGAAGGCATTGCCATTGCGCGGGTTTCGCAGGTCGAGATCCCTTTGCTGGACGCCGCCCTGCGCCAGCTCGCCGTCGATCTGGGCGATGACTATAGGTCGGATATGGCGACACTGGAGGCGGCGCTCTGTGAACCCGGAGCAGGTTGCTTCGCCCTGCTCGCCAGCCGCGACGGCAGGCCGATGGGTGCGGCCCTTGCCGCGCCGGTCTTTTCCACCACGCGCGGCGGGGCTGGCCTGTTCGTAAGCGACCTCTGGGTCGCACAAGACGCCCGTGGCCAAGGACTGGCGCGGCGGCTTTTGGCAAAAACCCTGCAAGAAGGCGCACACCGCAACACCGGGCGTTTTCTGAAACTCACCGTCTATCACGACACCCTTGGGGCCCGTGCCGTCTATGACCGGCTTGGCTTCTCCGCGTCGGCAGACGAGACGAACATGTTCCTTACGGGCGCCGCGCTCGAAACCCTGAAAGAGACAGTATGAAAGCCATCTTCGACGACCGCCAGTGGAAGCACCAACCGAAGCACTTCATGGCCAATGGTGCAATCCTGCCTAACCCGGAACAGCCCGAGCGGATCGACCGGCTGCTTACTGGCGCGCGGGATGCCGGGTGCAGCGTCGAGGCGCCTAAGGATGCAGGATTGGGCCCGATCGCGGCGCTCCATTCGCCAGAATACCTTGTTTTTCTTCAGAATATCCATACTCGCTGGAAGCGCATCGACGGCGCGGGCGACGAGGTGATCCCAAACATCCACCCCGCTAACCGCAGTGACAGCTATCCCAAATCGGCCGTCGGTCAAGCCGGCTTCCATCAGGCCGACACGGCATGCCCGATCGCCAAAGGCACTTGGGAGGCCGCATATTGGTCGGCTCAATCCGCCATCACCGGGGCCGACCTGCTTTTGGGTGGTGAGAAATCCGCATATGCGCTTTCACGCCCTCCGGGGCATCATGCCTTTGGCGATCTGGCCGGGGGCTTTTGCTTTCTGAACAATTCAGCCATCGCGGCCGAGCGGTTGCGCGCCCAAGGCCTGCGTCCTGCAATTCTGGATGTAGACGTGCATCACGGCAACGGGACACAGGGCATCTTTTATCACCGCAGTGATGTGCTGACGGTTTCGATCCATGCTGATCCCGAACGGTTCTATCCGTTTTTCTGGGGTCAGGCGCATGAACGTGGAACGGGCGAAGGCCTGGGTTACAACCTGAACCTGCCGCTGGCGCGTGGCACGGCTGACGACGCCTACCTCGCGACGCTCGCCGTGGCGTTGCAGCGGATCAAGGCCTTTGGCGCGGATGTGGTCGTTGTGGCGCTTGGGCTGGATGCCTTTATCGACGACCCGTTCAAAGGCCTTGCGGTCACCGAGGTCGGGTTTGGCAGGATAGGTGCCGCGATCGCCAGTCTGGGTCTTCCCTGCCTCTTTGTTCAGGAGGGCGGCTATCTATGCGACGAACTTGGTGCAAATCTGACATCTACTCTCAAGGGTTTCGAGGAAAACGCCGCCTGAGCAAGATAGGCTTTTCCGCGCCATCGGCAGAAGGGGCATTTCATGAACTGCCACCTGCTTCTGACGATTGCGATTTATCATACTCCCGGTAAACGGGCCTTCCTGCTCTCATGAGTATGCTCAAATGCCTATCGGTGGTGGGTGCAGAACATCACCTTACCACGTGGGTACTGGAAAATGCGCAACCACCACACAGTGTTTGCATCAAACTCAACACTCACATTTCGACGCAACGGCAGGGGATGAAGCGGGGCCAGCAGGTAAGGTCTCTGCCGTTGGCAATTCTAGAAAAACGCTTGGTGCAAACACGTTAGAAACGGAGTGCCGTCACCGATCGCCTTCGAACCGCAGCAGAAACTGCAAGGCGTCTGGGAAACTAGGGGCTATTCACCCCAAATCAAGCAAAATAAGGAAATGCGAGGCTCCGGGCGGCAGAAGGTCGTCCAGACGGTTCAGTATGACAGTACCGTTTTGCCCAATTTTCCGGGAAAGGCAGGCCCGGGCTTTAGACCGGAAAGGCGCCCCATGTGCCAAGCGAGGGCCTGATTGCTGCTGACAACAGGTCGCCCCAGCTCCGCTTCCAGATCATCAATGATATCGAGCGTCCTGAGGTTCGTGCAGGACAGGAATACGCCGTCGACGTGCTCTTTCTGGCCGATGTGCAGGGCCGCATCGCGGATCGAGGCCGGGTCTATCCGGGCGACACGGGCCTCGACTTCCTCGCCGAAGGACAAGGTTTCGACCACTTCAATCCCGGCGGCCTCAAAGGCGCGGCAGATCGGTGCTGCAACTGGTGGAGTGTAAGGCGAAACGATTGCCAAACGCCGGACCGAGAGCGCCCTGAATGCGTTGATCGCTGCCGTCAGCGGGTCGGTCACGGCTTTGGTCGTCGCGTGGCCGCTTATCAGCTTGGCGACACTGTCCGCGCCGATCTGGGCCGTCCCAGAGGTGCAGGCATATCCGATGGCGTCAAAACGAGCGGCCGGCGGCAGCAGCCCCGCCGCTGTTGGCAAGAAGGTTTCCATCGCCGCAATAGTGTCGGGATTAAGCTCATCGCCAGACGAAACACGGGTGACATATAGCGCCACCTCAGATGAGGCGAACAGCCGCCGCATGTCTTGTTCCACGGTTTCATCAACTTGCAGCACAATCAACCCGAGCGTATGCGTTCCGATTTGACCTGTAAGACGGTAAGGAAAGCTGCTCATGCGTGAATCTCCGGCAGATCGGCAGGGGTGCGCCGGCACAAAAGCTGCGGCCCGTCTGCGTAAAGGACGATGTCTTCCTCATGTACCATGATGCGCCCGGGTGCGGTGACGACACCGGGTTCAAGCGTCAACACCATGCCTTCACGCAAGGGGGCCTGATCTAGTGGGGTGAAAGACGGCCACTCGGTCAGCGTGATACCGAGCCCATGACCGAACCGCCCACCTGAGGGCGTGGCTCCGGCATCGGTCAGGCCCTTAATCAAAAGACTGTGCACATCGGAGGCAACCATGCCGGGCCGCAAGCGCTCGAGCACGGTTTCGGTCGCGCGGAACAGTGCATGATGCGCCCGCTTTGCCACGTCCGAGGCCCGGCCAATGGCATAGTTGCGGTCGAAGTCGCAGAAATATCCGTTTCGAACGGCACCCGTATCCAGCATCAGGACATCGCCCTTTGCCAAAGGCTGCTGGCCTGCGGGCGAGATAACGTCGCCGTAGCCGTCTTGCCCGGCACCGCCAGCAACATAGCTTACCCAGTCGGCACCTTCTTGAAGCAGCGTGATCTGGAAATCACGAAAGACCTCGTCCAGCGGCTTTCCTGCGGCGACAAACTCCGGCACGCGGGCAAAGGTGCGGTCTGCAATGGCGCAGGTTTCGCGGATCAATCCGACCTCAGCTTCGGACTTGATCTCGCGGACGCGCTGGATGGTGGCGGTTCCATCGATAAAGCTGCGCGGGGCGATGCGGGTGGCGACGGTGCCGTAATCGCCAAGCGGCATCCGCAGATGGGTCTCCAACCCCATTGGCACGCCGATGCGCCCGTTTGTTGGTGTCAGGGCGCATAATGTCTCGGTCAGCAGGCTTACACCATCGTCGCGCGGGTCGGGGGCGTCCCATGTGCGGACGATGGGCATCCATGTGCGCCCCATCAACTCCGCCCCGATCGAGGGGATAACGGCCACCGGGTCGCCCGCCGCCGGGACGACGACGAACCACGGGCGCGCCGGGCTTTCCCAAAACCGTGTCAAAAAGCCGGAAATGTAGAAAACATCGGCCGCCGAGGTCAGCAACAGGGCATGCAGTCCTTCTTCGGCCATGCGGGCCTGAAGCCGGTGGACGCGCCCCCGGAATTCAGCCTCGGCAAATATGAGCGAGCGGTCAGCCATCCTCGCGACCCTCACTCAGTATTGCCAGCACATGCGCATCCGCAGGCAGGGCAAGACCGGCAAGCAAGGCCGCAAGCCCCGCCCCGCCGGATGGTGTGGTATGCAAGCCGAAGCCGGCAAGTTCGGCCACCCCGCTAGCCGCCTCATCCTCGCTTATGGTGACGAACAGATCTGCGTCGCAGGCAAGGCCCGCCAGCGCAATCATGGAAGGGGTTTTGCAATCCAGCCGCCCCATGTTCGAGGTTGGGCCCTCTGTCGTGGTCACCGCACGGTTTCGGATGCTTTCCATCAGGGCTGGGGCGACCTCAGGTTCGACCACGATGATGATCGGAGCGTCGCCCCAAGTGACGCGGGCATGGGCCGCCACGGCGGCGGCCATCCCGCCGACACCTGCCTGCAAGACAATGTGGGTGGGTGCCGCGTCGATCTGGGCGACGGTTTCGGCGGAGAGTTGCAGGTAACCTTCCATCACGCGCAGCGGCCATTCGGTATATCCGGGCCATGAACTGTCGGACAAAAGCGTCCAATCGTTGCTGCGCGCCGAAGCTTCCGCCGCCTCCATGCTCTCTTCATAGGTTGCACCGGCACGCACGACCTCGGCACCCATAGCGCGCAGGCGGATGGCGAAGGCCTCAGGCACCGCTTCGCTTAGATAAATCACCGCTTTGGCCCCGAACAGCCGTGCCCCGGCCGCAACGGACAGCCCGTGATTGCCTGCGCTGGCCGTGACGAAGATGCGGCCCGTCAAGGCGTTGGCCCAGTCCTTTTCTTGTACCACCTCTTCCGCCGCAGATGCGATCGCGTAGGCAGCACCAAGGGCCTTGAAGCTGCCAAGCCCCATCCGGCGGCTTTCATCCTTGACATACATGCGCGCCACACCTGTATGCCGGGCCAGATCCGGCAGGTCCAGAAGTGGCGTTGGCTGATGCGCCGGGCAGAGCGATAGAAGCTGCGCGACACCGTCCGTCGTAACAAGGGGGCGGGGCGAAAGACCCGCGAGCCCTTCAAAGCGAAGCGGGTTTGAAAGTGACACCGGCATATTTGCAACCTCATGACCTCGACCAGTGTAGAGACTAGCAGAGGGCAGCCCTGTTTTCCCGGAAAAGTTCTGGCTTGGCTGGCCGAAAAAACTCTTTGATGGGCTGAATTGGTCCGGAAATAGTCTGGCCAGCGCGCCAAGTGTTGCCCGGCACTGCTTTTCGGCTATAGCATTGCGAATGGACTCGTTCGACGCCCGGATTTTGGATGCGCTGCAGCACAACGCCCGCCTGACCGCCGAGGGGCTGTCCCTAATCGTCGGGCTATCCGCGGATGCCTGCCGCAAACGCCTTGGCCGCCTGCGCGGGTCTGGCGTGATAGAGGCCGAAACCGCGCGCCTGTCCCCCGAACGATTGGGCCGTGGACTGACCCTGATCGTCGAAGTCACTTTGCAGAATGAACGCCTGATTGACCTTGACCGCTTCAAGCGCCAAATGCTGGAAGCGCCTGAGGTGATGCAGTGCTATTATGTGACCGGCAATGCCGACTTTATCCTGATTCTGACCTCTCGCGACATGGCTGATTTCGAGGATTTCACGCGAAGGCATTTCTTTTCCGAAGACAACGTCCTGCGGTTCCGTACCAGCGCGGTGATGGACCGGGTGAAGGTTGGTTTCACCCTGCCGGTGTCCGGTCAGGACTTTTCCGAAACCTGAACCGATTTGGTGGAACCGCCCCCCGCCTCTTGGCGCGTGGTCACTCCTTTTAGCATTCGATTAAAACTCATCGAGATATGCGCCCGCTGGATCAGCGACGCGGCGTGAAGGTCCCCGACCTTCAGGGCCGTCAGAATGTCGTCCACCTCGCGGTTGAACACAATGGCCTCCTCGCTCATGTCGATTGTCGAGGCCTTGATTGATTTCAGCCAGATGCGCGCGGTTCGGAAATACAGTCTTTCACTGATGTCGCGCAGAGGTTCATTTTCGGTCAGGCGCAATAGCGCGAGGAAGAAATCCATGTTGATCTGGGCAAAATGACGCGGATCGGGGTCGCCGATCAGCGCGTGCGAGCGGGCGGCCAGTTCAAGAAACTCAGACCAAAGGGCGGCGTCGGGTTGGACTGGGTCCAGCCGGCCCGTCAGTTCCGCCAGTTCCAGACGCAGCCGATAGGTCTGCTCCATTTCTTCGATCTCGACATCGGTGACGAAGGTCCCGACGCCCTGTACCGATTGCAGCAACCCTTCGCCCTCAAGCCGCACGAGCACCCGACGCAATGGTGTCCGGCTGACGCCAAATTCCTCAGCAAGGGTTTGTTCTGAAAGGCGCATCCCCGGGGGGTAGTCCAACAGGCATATCCGGCTGCGGAGTTCGGCGTGCAGCCGCTCAAAACGGTCGCGGGCGTTTGGGGTGTTCAACTTTGTTCCGATGTTCAAGAGATTCGTGTTCCTATTTTTTCTGGCCGGTTGACCAGATATACAGCGAAGGCCGACAGCACGAAACCCACCAGCGCCAGCGGGGTCACGGCTTCGCCCAGGATTGCCCAGGCCAGGATCATGGCAAGCGGCGGCACCAGATACATCAGCGCCGAAATCCTTGTGGCGTCACCGCGTTGCAGCAGCGCGATATACAGGCCAACCGAAATGATCGAATTGGCAACTACGAGGTAGGCAAGGGCGATGATCAGATCTAGATGCCAATCGATCACCATGGTCTCGCTGAACCAGGCGACGGGCAGAAGCAGCAGGAATCCGACAGCATATTGCACGACCCCGCCGACTGCCGGATCGGTTTTCTTGGCGTTCCATACCTCGAATAAAGTGGCCGCAGTTATGCCGCTAAGTGCGCCGAGTGCCAGAACCACCGCAATCCATGGGCTTGATCCAAGGCTGCCTTCGGACAGAACCACCAGAATGACCCCGCCAAAGCCGAGCAAAAGACCAAGCCAAGCCGTGCGACGCGCTGGCCGCGCGATGAACAGTGGCGCAACAGCGGCGACCAGAATCGGCTGTAGCGCCATGATGATGGCCGTGGTTCCAGCATTCATGCCACGTTTCATCGCAAGATAGGCCAGCCCGAAATAGACCCCTTGAATTAAAAAGCCGGTCAGTGCGATCGCGGCCCAGTGACGCGGGCCCACCGGCCAGCGTATGCCCTTGCGCAGCAAGAACGGCAGAAGCGCCAGCAATGCCAGGCCATAGCGCAGGGTCAGCATCGTCATGGGCTCAATATGCGCCAGCCCGAGCTTGGCAAAGCTGTAACCCCCCGACCAGAACAGCAGAAATACGAAAGGCGCCGCCCGCCAGAAAAGCACGTGGCTTGGGCCTGAAGGGTCAGCGGCGGGCGTCATGGCGTCTCTGAGGTGCAAGTTTGTCACTCAAACCCTCCAACATGGTCAAGCACTGCGAAAGTTGATCTACCGACAGATATTCGTCCGGTTTGTGGGCCTGTTCGATGGATCCCGGGCCACAGACCACCGCCGACATGCCAAGCTTCTGGAAGATGCCCGCCTCGGTTCCGAAGGCCACGAGATCGGCGCCATTCGCACCGGTCAGTTCCATCAGAATATCGCGCGCCTCATTCTCTTCAGCGGGAATAAGGCCGTCAATCTCGCCCATCACCTCGGTGACGATATCTGCCGAGGCACAGACCTCGCGCATCGCAGGCAGAAGGGTGTGCGCGCAGAAATGCCGCATTTCCGCTTTCACGAAATCGGCGTCACCACCCTGCACCGGGCGCATTTCCCAATCGATCCGGGCTTTGCCGGGGATGACGTTGTGGGCGATGCCGCCGACCAGAGCGCCGGTATTGATCGTGGTCCACGGCGGATCAAACCGGCCCTTTGCAGGCGCGCGCGCCTTGAGCTGTTCTTTCAGATCCAAAAGTCTGCCGACGTAGCGCACGGCAAATTCCACCGCGTTCACGCCAAGGTCCGGGGCAGAGCCATGACCCTCCAGCCCTGTGAAGTGAGTGGAGTATTCGAAACACCCCTTGTGTCCCTCGATGACCCGCATCGAGGTCGGCTCGCCAATGATCGCGACGCCGGGCCGAATACCCTGGGCCTGCAACACTTGCGCCAAACCCAGCGCGCCAAGGCAGCCCGTTTCTTCATCATGGGTAAAGGCAAAGTGAATTGGCCTATCGCGCACGCGCTCTGCATAGACCGGTGCCATCGCCACTGCTGCGGCGATGAAGCCCTTCATGTCGCAACTGCCCCGGCCAAAAAGCTTGCCGTCGCGCTCGATCATCGCGAATGGGTCGGTCGTCCAGTCCTGATCGGTGACTGGCACCACGTCGGAATGTCCGCACAGCATGATGCCACCATCAACTTCTGGCCCCAGCGTGGCAAAAAGATTGGCTTTCTCGCCAGTGGCATCAGGAAGGATGTCGACCCGCGCCCCGACCGCCTGAAGGCGGTCGGCCAGAAATTCGATCAGCGCAATGTTGCTATCGGTTGAGACTGTTGGAAACGCGATCAGCTGGCACAGCAGCAATTTGGTATCATCGAGTATCGCCACGGCTTCAGTCCTTCACAAACAGTTTGCGCTCGACATTGCAGAACGGCTCGGCCGGTCCGCTTGGCTTTATCAGGATGGATTCGGTTGTTTCCAAACCCCAATTGCTCAGCCACAGGCCCGGCATGAAATGGAAGGTCATGCCAGGTTCAAGGATGGTCTGATCGCTGGAACGGAACGACGCTGTACGCTCGCCCCAGTCGGGCGGATAGGACAGCCCGATCGGATAGCCAGCGCGGGCCGAACGCGTAATCCCGACCTTTTCAAGCTCGAATGCCAGCGCGTTGGCCACATCGCAAGCCCGGTTGCCCGCGCGGGCGGCCTCCAACCCGGCTTCCAGCCCGGCGGTCAGCGCCTGCGAGGCATCCACCATGTCTTGCGGTGGTTTGCCAAGGTGGACCGTGCGGCACAGCGGGGCGTGATAGCGGCGGTAGCAGCCTGAAAGCTCAAAGAACGTGGCCTCTCCCGACTTCATCGGGGCGCCGTCCCAGGTCAGATGAGGCGCGGTTGCGTCAATGCCCGAAGGCGTCAGCGGCACGATGGCAGGATAATCGCCCCAGTCGTCACCGACGCCGTAAAGGGCGGCGCGGCTGATCTCGCCCACCAGTTCATTTTTCTTCAGGCCGGGGCGCGCCAGTTCGATCCCAAGCCGCACGATCTTTTCCGAAATCTTCGCAGCCTTGCGCATGAAGGCAATCTCGTCTTCGGATTTCACCATCCGCTGCCAGTTGACCAATGCCGTCGCATCGACAAGTACCGCGTTCGGCAGTGCGGTGCCCAGAACGGCATGGGCCTTTGCGGAGTAGTAGTAGTTATCCATCTCAGCCCCGATCCGGGCCTTGGCAAAACCCATGCCGGTCAGGTTCTTGGCCAGATCCTCCATCGGGTGTTGGGTCGTCGACTGGATATAGGTATCGGCATAGCCGATGATCCGGTCATCGTTCATCCAGACGGTGCGTCTTGCTCCGTTCGCGTCCTGGCTGCGGCCCCACCAGACCGGATCGCCGTCCAAGGGCAGAATGACACCCTGATGGACGTAGAATGACCAGCCATCATAGCCAGTCAACCATGCCTGATTTGAAGGGTCTGTCACAAACAGAACGTCGATCTCCGCGGTCGCCATCGCTGCGCGGGTTTTGGCGATTCGGCGCGCGTACTCCTCCGCGCCAAACGGCGCATGATTCAATCCCATACGATTCTCGCTTCTGCTGCTGATGGTCAATTGTGTACAACAGTAGGTCTTTACTTTTGCTTCTGCAAGAAATTCCAAGATATATCGGAAAGATATTCACCAAATCGCTTGACACAACTTTCATTCAGGCGATGCTGTGCACAACAAAGTAGCTTCGACCTTATCGGCCGAAGGCAAAAACCGGGGAGAACGACATGAAGAAATCACTGATGAGAACCACGATTGCCGCTGGCATCGTGCTTGGCGCTTCTGCTGTATTGGCCAATGCGGGCCCGCTGATGGATCGGATCAAGGCCGGCGAGACGATCCGTATCGGATTCGCCAACGAGGTGCCGTTTGCCTATCCAGGCGACGATGGCAGCCCGATGGGTTTTGTCAACGTCGAGGCTCTCGGCGTCCTCGCCAAGATGGGTTACACCAATATCGAGCCTGTGCAGACTGAATGGGGCGGCTTGATCCCGGGGCTTCAGGCCGGTCGCTTTGACATCATCACTGGCGGCATGAACATCCTCTCGTCGCGCTGCGAGAATATCGCCTTTTCCGAGCCGATGGCAGTGATTGGCGACGCCTTCATCGTCGCTGCGGGCAACCCCAAGGGGATCCAGACATACGAAGACATCAAGACCAACGATGCGGTGATGGTCACCGGTGCCGGCTATTCCAACATCGAGGCCGCCAAGGCCGCCGGCGTGCCTGAAGGTAACATCATGCAGGTTCCCGGCCCGACCGAGATCCTTGCCGCAGTGAAGGCCGGGCGGGCGGATGCCGGGGCGGGCACATACTTTACCGTCAAGCAATTGGCCGACAACTCTGGCGGCGCCGCCGAAGTCACTGATCCGAGTGCTCTGCCAGCAGATGCAATGAACTGGGCCGGGATCGGGTTCCGTAAGGAGGATCAGGATTTCGTCGACGCCTTCAATGCTGTGCAAGAAACCTATCTCGGCTCGCCCGAGATGCTGGATGCGGTCAAGCAGTATGGCTATGGCGAAGCATCGTTGCCGGGTGACAAAACCACCGCGTGGGTCTGCGCGAACCGCTGAGGCTACGAGGGGCGGCAGACCCGCCCCTCGCTTTCCTGAACGATGGGGTAACAGGTGTCATACTGGGAGTTCCTTCAGACCTATGGCGTCCGCATCCTTGACGGCACGGCGGTCACCGGCATCCAGTTTCTGTTTGCCTCCGCCGTAGCCATCGCCGTCGCGCTGATCGCGGGCTTGGGCAAACTTTCGTCGAACCTATTAATCCGCAGCATCGCCATCACCTACATTGAGATATTTCGCGGCACCTCGTTGCTGGTTCAGCTGTACTGGATCTTCTTCGTGCTGCCGCTGTTCGGCATCACGCTGCCCAAGTTTGCCGCCGGGTTCCTGTCGGTCGGAATGAACGTGGGGGCTTACGGCGCCGAACTCGTCCGCGGCGCCATCCAGTCAGTGCCCAAGGGCCAGTGGGAGGCCGCGCTAGCACTCAACATGTCGCCCGCCCAGCGAATGCGGCGGGTGATCTTGCCCCAGGCGTTTCTGCTTATGCTGCCGCCTTGGGGCAATCTAATCATTGAGTTGCTGAAGGGCACGGCGCTGGTGTCGCTGATCTCGGTCGCCGATCTGATGTTCCAGTCCAAGCAGATCAACGCTTCGACCTACCTGTCGGCGCAGTCGTTTGGCACGGCGTTGATTGTCTATTACATCCTCGCCCGGTTCTTGGTGACGCCCTTCATGCGTTGGCTGGAACGGGTCATGGCACGGAGGCTGGGTCGCGGATGAGTTTTAACTGGCGCTGGGACTTTACCTTCGAGATACTGCCGCGGCTCTTGTGGGCTACGCTCAACACGCTGATGGCGGCGGGTGTGGGCTATGCAATCGCGGTGGTGCTTGGCCTTGTGTTGGCCTTGGCGCAGCGCACGGGGTTTCGCCCGCTGACGCAACTGGCGCGAGAGTTTGTCGAGTTCATCCGCTCTACCCCGTTGGTGCTGCAGATATTCTTCGTCTTCTATGTCGGCCCGCAGTTCGGGATCCGTCTGTCGCCCTGGGTCTCTGGTATGGTCGCCATCGGCCTGCATTATTCCGCCTATCTGTCTGAGGTTTATCGTGGCGGCCTTGAATCGGTGCCGAAAGGCCAATGGGAGGCTTGCACCGCGCTGAACATGACGAGCCGGCAGACCTATTTCCGGGTCATCATTCCGCAGGCGCTGCCGCCCTCGCTGGCCGGGATGGGTAACTATCTGGTTGGCATTCTTAAGGATACACCGATGCTGAGCGTGATCGGGGTGGCGGAACTGATGCACACTGCAAACGCCATCGGATCCGAGAGTTACCGTTTCCTCGAACCTTACACGCTGGTTGGCATAATTTTTCTCGCGATCTCGTTGCCAACGGCTGGGTTGATCCGGCTGTTCGAAATATGGGTCCGCCGCAAACTGGGGATGCGCTAATGGAAGACATGTCGGAATACCCGCTGGAACTAAGCGGCGACAACGTGCCGATGGTGCGGTTCATGAACGTGACCAAAAGTTACGGTGAACTGGTGGTGTTGGATAAACTGGATCTGGACATTGCGGCTGGCGAGATGGTGACGGTCATCGGCCCCTCAGGGTCAGGCAAGACCACGGTGCTGCGCATGCTGATGACACTTGAGACGATCAACGGTGGCGTCATCTGTGTCGACGGCCAGCCGCTGACGCATATGCCGAAGGGCGGGGTTCTGGTGCCCGCCGATGCCCGGCATCTTCGAAAAATCCGCGCCAGCATCGGTATGTGCTTTCAGCACTTCAACCTTTTCCCGCATATGACCGCTTTGCAAAATTGCATGGAGGGCCCGGTGCAGGTTCTGGGGCTATCGAAACAGGCGGCGCGTGAACGCTCAGAAGAATTGCTGGATCTGGTTGGCATGATCGACAAGAAGGACCAGCATCCGTCGCGGTTGTCGGGCGGCCAGCAACAGCGCGTGGCCATCGCCCGCGCGCTCGCGATGCGGCCCAAGGTGATGCTGTTCGATGAGGTGACCTCGGCGCTTGATCCCGAAGTCATTGGCGAGGTGACCAATGTCATCCGCAAGCTTGTGTCCGAGCACAATCTGACCATGTTGATGGTCACCCATCAGATGGGGTTCGCCCGCGACATTTCGGACCGCATCTGCTTTTTCTTCGGCGGCCGGATTGAAGAGCAGGGCCCCCCTGATGAGCTGTTCGCAAACCCGCAGCGCGACCGGACCCGGCAATTCCTGTCTGCGGTGAAAGAAGCCGTCTGAATGACCGTGACCCTTGCAGATATTCTGGCCGCCCGGCGGGTGATCCGGGGCGTGGCCGACGCCACCCCCTTGGTGCCTTCGCCTTACATGTCGAAGGTGATCGGGCAGGACTTTCTGCTCAAGTTGGAAAACATGCAGCCGATTGGGGCGTTCAAGCTGCGGGGTGCGATGAACGCGGTCATGACACAGCCGGAAACGGTGCAAGGGGTGGTGTGCTGCTCAACCGGAAATCACGGGCGCGGGGTCGCCTATGCCGCAGCTTTGCGGGGAATGCGGGCCGTAATCTGCATGTCAAATCTGGTGCCGCAGGCCAAGATTGACGGCATCCGCGCCCTTGGTGCCGAGGTGCGCATCATCGGCACCACTCAGGATGAGGCAATGCACGAAAGCCGCAGGCTTTGTGAGGTTGAAGGGCTTGTCGAAATCTCGCCCTTCGACGATCCGGCGGTCATCTCAGGGCAGGGGACCATCGGCCTTGAAATGCTGGAGCAGCGCCCCGACCTGACCGCAATTCTGGTGCCGCTGTCGGGCGGTGGACTGGCCGCCGGTATCGCGGTGGCAGCTAAGGCGATCAACCCCGGAATCCGCATCATCGGCATCACAATGGAAGAGGGTGCTGCCATGTACAGATCGATCCGCGTTGGTCATCCGGTCGAGGTTGCCGAAGTTGCTTCGCTTGCTGACAGTCTGGGCGGCGGAATAGGTCTCGCCAACAGGCTGACCTTTCCGATCTGCCGTGACTTGCTGGACGACGTTGTGCTGGTCAACGAGGACGAAATCCGTCACGCGATGCAGGTCCTGTTTTTCGAGGACCGTATTGTGGCGGAAGGCGCCTCGGTTGTGGGGCTGGCCGCCACGCTGGCTGGTAAACTGCCCGGATTTGACGGGCCCGTCGGCACCGTGATCACCGGCCGCAATCTGGATATGGCCATCTTCAACCGGATCATGGCGGGTGAGGACGTGCAGATCGGCACGTATACGCTGAAAGGCAAAACCTATGGCGCATGACATCCAGATCGTGGCCGAGGCCGAACTTCGCCGGTTGGTCAAGCTCGACCTGACGGTTGTGGATGTGATCGAGCAGGCCTTTGTAGTGCTGGCAAAGGGTGGCGTGGTGATGCCGCCCGTCCTGTCGATGCACCTGCCCGAGGCGAACGGCGAAGTCGATGTGAAAACGGCATTTGTCCCCGGTTTTGACGGCTTTGCGATCAAGGTCAGCCCCGGCTTTTTCGACAATCCGAAACTTGGCCTGCCAAGCCTGAACGGGCTGATGATCCTGTTTTCGGCCAAGACCGGTCTGGTTGAGGCGCTGTATCTGGATAACGGGTATCTGACCGATATTCGCACCGCTGCCGCAGGGGCGGTCGCCGCGCGCCACCTTGCGCCACAACAAGTCACGACGGCCGGTGTTATCGGAACCGGGGTCCAGGCCAGATTGCAGCTAGAGGCCGCCCATCTGGTCCGGCCATTTTCGCGCGCACTGGTCCACGGGCGCGACATGGCCAAAGCCCGCGCCTGCGCCGCCGATCTGCAAACGTCACTTGGTATCCCCGTCGAGGCAGTCACGGAGGCAGAACGTCTTGTTGCCGAAAGCCAGCTTGTGGTGACCACGACCCCGGCGCGCGAACCCGTGCTGAAAGTCGAATGGCTGCACGCCGGTTTGCACATTACTGCGATGGGGTCGGATCAGGATGGCAAGAATGAGATCGACCCAAGCGCACTGGTCAGCGCCAACGCCTATGTCTGTGACCGGGTCAGCCAGTGCGAGATGCTGGGCGAACTTCGATCGGCGCTTGCCACAGGTCTTTGGCACAAGGGCACGCCAGCCGAATTGGGTGAAGTCATCGACGGGTTGAGGCCGGGTCGCACATCGCCCGATGATATTACCATTGCCGACCTGACCGGAGCGGGCGTGCAGGACACCGCCATCGCCACCCACGTCCGAGCCCGGTTTGGCTCTGCCGGCACGATCATCTCTGCGTGACGGCCGCGCGCGAAAACCGAGCCCGACGTGACCGTATTGCGCCTGCGGGTGGGCAGGTTGCTATGGTCACAGACGTGTGGATCGGGTTAACACTGACATCATGATGCTCGATGACCGCGACATTGCCATATTGCGCGTTCTGGCCACCGAGGGCCGGATCACCAAGGCTGCGTTGGCCGCACGGATTGGCCTGTCGCCAACACCCTGCTGGGAACGTCTGAAAAAGCTGGAAAAAGCCGGACTGATCGAAGGCTATCGTGCCGAGATTTCGCTTAAAAAGCTTGGCCCCCATGTGACTGTTTTCCTCACCGCTGAACTTGCCGATCATACCGCGCAAAGCTTTCGCGCCTTTGAGGATGCGATGACGCGCTACGACGAGGTCGTAGCCTGCTGGGCGCTTGGTGGCGGTTTTGACTATCTGCTGCACATCGTGACCCGCGACATCGACGCTTATCAGCGGCTGGTCGACGCAATGCTGGATGCGCGGATCGGGCTGTCCCGTTATTTCACCTATATCGTGACCAAGCCCGTTAAAGGCCCGACCGTTCCGCCGATCGAACTGTTGCTGGGCAACTGACAGTCCGGACTGTGAAGCCGGGCCTTGCCAGAGGAATCCTCTGGCCCGTCCCGCAAATTTGGTCAAATCCCCTGCGCAGACCTGCGATACCTGATCCATGAACCGATGCGGAGGACCAGATGTTGGACAACTTGATCCCGGCTTCTATCACCATTGACGACAAGAAGCTGTTTCGCAGCTTCGCCTATATCGGCGGCAAATGGACAGGCGCCGCCTCGGGCGAGGTGATCATCGTGACTGATCCGGCCACTGGCAAGACGATCGGCGAGGTGGCAAGCCTGTCAGAGGTCGAATCCGCAGGGTCGGTCGACGCGGCGGATGCGGCTTTTGCGCAGTGGTCGGGCCTTTTGCCGCAAGACAGATCGGCAATTTTGCGGCGCTGGTTCAACCTGATTGTCGCCCATCGCGAAGACCTTGCCCGGATCATGGTCGCCGAACAGGGCAAGCCTCTGTCTGAGGCGCGCGGCGAAATCGACTATGGCGCGGCCTTTGTGGAATTCTACGCCGAAGAGGCAAAGCGCCCGAATATCGAGGGGGTTACCAGCCATCTGGCCGACGCCGAAGTCGAGATTTGGCGTGAACCAGTGGGGGTTGCAGCCCTTATCACGCCTTGGAACTTCCCCTCGGCAATGCTGACGCGCAAGGCAGCGGCGGCGATGGCTGCGGGTTGCACCGTGGTTTGCCACCCCTCGGCTGAAACCCCGTTTTCCGCGTTGGCGCTGGCAGAACTTGCCGAACGCGCGGGCGTCCCCGCGGGTGTGTTCAACGTGGTGACCGGACACGCACCGGTTGTCGTCGCGCCATGGACGGCGGACATTCGGGTTCGGGCATTGTCCTTCACCGGGTCAACCGAGGTCGGGCGGCTGCTCTACAGGCAGTCGGCGGGCACGGTAAAGCGGCTGGTGCTGGAACTGGGCGGCCACGCTCCGGTGCTGGTCTTCGCCGATGCCGATCTTGACGCGGCCGTGGCCGAGACGATGAAAGCCAAGTTCGCCACCTCCGGGCAAGATTGCCTTGGCGCGAACCGGATCATGATAGAACGCCCGGTCTATGATGCATTTTGCGAAAAGTTCACCAAGGCAACCTTGGCGCTCACCATCGGAGCGGGAATGGAAGACCGCGACATCGGGCCGCTGATGAACGAAAAGGCCGTGCAGAAACAAGAAGGCCATGTGGCCGATGCGCTTGCAAAAGGGGCCAGGTTGGCCTGCGGCGGCAAACGCCATGCGCTGGGCCCGCTGTTCTATGCGCCGACAGTACTGATCGACGTGCCTGCAAATGCCAAAATCCTTTCGGAAGAGACATTCGGCCCGGTTGCGGCTTTGCTGCCATTCGATGCCGAGGACGAAGCCGTCGCGCGGGCCAACGCCACGCAATACGGGCTGATGGCCTACGTCCATACGCAAGATCCCCGCCGGATTTATCGGCTGACCCGCGCGCTTCAGTTCGGTATGGTCGCGGTGAACCGCACCAAGGTCACCGGCGCGCCGATCCCGTTTGGCGGCACCAAGCAATCCGGGCTTGGCCGCGAAGGCGCGCGGCAGGGCATGGAAGAATTCACCACCATCAAATACGTCTGTCGCGACTGGGCGTGAACGAAAGGCCAAGGACATGCTGAACAACGATCAACTTGACAAATGGGACCGCGAGAACTTCTTTCACCCCTCCACCCATCTTGCCCAACATGCACGGGGCGAAAGCCCCAGCCGGGTCATCCGCACGGCCTCTGGCGTTCACATCGAGGACCGCGACGGCAACCATTTTCTTGATGCTTTCGCGGGCCTGTATTGTGTGAACGCAGGCTACGGGCGACCGGAAATTGCCGACGCCATCGCGGCTCAGGCAAAAGAGCTGGCCTATTACCATTCCTATGTTGGTCACGGCACCGAGGCGTCAATCACGCTTGCCAAGATGATCATTGACAGGGCGCCGGCGAATATGTCGAAGGTCTATTTCGGGCTAAGCGGCTCTGACGCGAATGAGACGAATATAAAATTAGTTTGGTATTACAATAACATCCTTGGGCGGCCCGAGAAGAAAAAGATCATCTCGCGCTGGCGCGGCTATCACGGCTCTGGCCTGATGACCGGCTCGCTGACCGGGCTAGAGTTGTTCCACAAGAAGTTCGATCTGCCGCTGTCGCAGGTCGTCCATACCGAGGCGCCGTATTATTTCCGCCGCAAAGACCTTAGCCAGACAGAAGCCGAATTCAGCGCCCATTGTGCCGCCGAACTTGAGGCGCTGATTGCCCGTGAAGGCGCCGATACGATTGCGGCCTTCATCGGCGAACCCGTGCTAGGCACTGGTGGCATCGTCCCGCCTCCGGCCGGATATTGGGCGGCGATCCAGGAGGTGTTGCGCAAGCACGACATCTTGCTGATTGCCGACGAGGTCGTCACCGGTTTTGGCCGCCTTGGCAGTATGTTCGGCTCTGATCACTACGGGATCGAGGCTGATATCATCACCATCGCCAAGGGGCTGACCTCGGCCTATGCGCCGCTTTCGGGTTCGATCATCTCGGATCGTGTCTGGAAGGTACTGGAACAGGGCACTGATGAAAACGGCCCGATCGGCCATGGCTGGACCTATTCGGCCCATCCGATCTGTGCGGCGGCGGGGGTGGCAAACCTCAAGCTGATCGACGATCTGGGGCTGGTGGCAAACGCTGGTGAGGTGGGGGCCTATTTCAAGGCCGCCATGTCCGACGCGCTGTCCGGGCATGCCCATGTCGGCGACGTGCGCGGCGAGGGGCTGCTTTGCGCGGTAGAGTTCGTCGAAGACTGCAGTTCGCGCCGCTTTTTCGACCCGGCAAAGAAGATCGGGCCGCAAGTCTCGGCGGCACTTATGTCGCAAGATAAGGTCATCGCACGGGCGATGCCACAGGGCGATATCTTGGGTTTCGCACCGCCTTTCTGCCTGACCAAAGCCGAGGCCGACACCGTTGTTGCTGCAACCGAGCGGGCGGTAAAAACCATTCTGGGCTGAAGCATTCCGGCCATACAACTCCAATCCTACGGATCCCTCTCGGGCATAAAAACATGCCCTGTCAGGCAGCTGGCAATCGTTTATCTGGAAACGATGAGAGGGGATGGCCCACACATGGAGTTTCGCTTTGCGAGCAGCCGGATATTGCAGGATTTAAGGCCTGGGAGAGGTTCAAGGTAGGGCCTTGCCGCGTTGATGAAACGGATGGGGATTGAGGCGCTGGCCCGCTATTGCAAGCGCGAAACATTCAACACCGAGTAAGGCTGACAGCTCACCTCTGCCTTCAGCGCGGTTTCGCTGAGCGCAATATTCCCACCGCTTCGGGCATATCTGATCTTCCGTCAAGGAACGCCCCAAGCACTTGCCTGAGGCGGTGCGAGGCGCAGCAGATCGACGGCGCGGGCGGCG
>ERZ889078.770-NODE-770-length-27799-cov-12.026672_pt1 | contig 27799 bp, 20 predicted proteins | sample MGYA00521266_ERZ889078 | MGnify/ENA primary metagenome ERZ889078 (study PRJEB32303, sample SAMEA104408618) | aquatic metagenome | biome: Brackish water; feature: Pelagic; material: water | place: Baltic Sea | collected 2014-06-16T06:34:00 | depth 76,534 m ...
GAAGGACGAAGAAAAGGATAAAAAGGATACGGATAAAGAGATTATAGTTGATCTTGATGGTATCACAGGGCGTACTGTTGCTTTGCCTGTTGAAGCCGGGATTTACTGGGGATTAACACCCGTTGACGACAATATATATTATGTAAAAAGCAAGCGTGGAGAACAACCTGGACTCTATTTGTTTAACCTGAAGGATAAGAAGGAGACGGAGCTGGGCGATTACGGGAACTATGAAATTGCATCAGGAATGAAGAAGATGGTGCTTGAGAAAGGGGATAAATACGCCGTTATTGATCTGCCTAAATCCAAGATCACTGTGAAGGATTGGGTCAGTCTCTCTAACATGAAAATCATGGTCGATCTGCAGGCTGAGTGGAATCAGATCTTCAATGAATCGTGGAGACAGATGAAATATTTCTTTTATGCCCCAAACATGCATGGAGTTGACTGGGATGCAATCCGGGACAAATATGCTCCCCTCGTTCCATACTTAAACAACAGGAACGATCTCAATTACATTATCGGCGAGATGATTGGTGAGTTGAATGTAGGGCATTCTTATGTGAGTGGTGGCGACAAGCCTAAACCCGAGCGGATCAAACTTGGCCTTCTCGGAGCTGAAATTTCCCGTGATAAATCAGGTTATTATCAGATAGATGAGATCCTGCAGGGCGAAAACTGGTCAAAGGAGAACCGTTCTCCGTTAACTGAACTTGGCGTGGATGTTTCAAAGGGGGATTACATCATTGCCGTTGATGGCATCTCAACAAAAGAGATGAACGATATTTATCTGTCCCTTGTCAACAAAGCCGGCATCCAGGTTGAGTTGACTGTGAATGATAAGGCTGGACCTGATGGCGCGCATAAAACGATTGTTGTGCCGGTAGAAGATGAATCACAGCTCTATTACTACAATTGGGTACAGGAGAACATACGGAAAGTGGATAAAGCGACAAACGGAGAGGTAGGTTATATTCATATCCCTGATATGGGGCCAGGAGGATTGAATGAGTTTGTGAAGCATTTCTATCCCCAGCTTACGAAACGGGCACTTATCATTGATGATCGTGGTAACGGTGGCGGAAATGTCTCCCCGATGATCATCGAAAGGCTGAGAAGAGAGGCCGTGATAATGCGTATGGCACGGAATACAGGACCTGTTCCGGGCCGGATCCCTTTCCTGTGGGGACCAAAGATCTGTTTGATTGACCATTACTCCGCTTCCGATGGAGACCTCTTTCCCTACCAGTTCAAGCAGTTGAACCTCGGGAAACTGGTTGGGACCCGTACATGGGGTGGAGTTATCGGCATCCGTGGTTCGTTGCCTTTCATCGATGGCGGAGAGCTGAGGAAACCCGAATTTGCCAACTATGATTTCAAAGAGAACAAATGGGCGATGGAGGGTGTTGGTGTGGAGCCCGATGTTTGGGTGGAAAATGATCCAGCAAAGGAATACGCCGGGGAAGACGAACAGCTGAATAAAGCTATTGAGCTGATCCTGATTGAGCTCGGGAATTGGCCGGAAGAGCTTCCGGATGTTCCGCCATTCCCGGATAAGACGAAATAGAACAAAATAAAAAAGGGGCGTTCCAAATGGGCACCCCTCTTTTTTTTACGTTTGTCAGCGTCACTTGCTAATGGTTACGGAAGCTTCAACGGTGAAAGGTGAACCGTCATCGGTACGGTTGCCACTGAAGATAAACGTCCATTTGCCAGTTTGTTTAACATACCCTGTTCCCACCTCTTGTAAATCAAATCCTTCTCCTTTAATGAAATAGTTTCCATTCAGGTTGTACGTGAAGGAGGTCTGAAACGGAGTGGTAAGGATAACCTTGGTCATCTGCACATCGTCGTTGGTGCATTTTCCAAAAAACTGGATACCTTCAACATCATTCTGAAGCATCACATTAATGGAAGTAACGATGAAAGCCGGAACAATAGGCTCTTCCTCTTTCTTCTTGCATCCTGAAACCAGAATGACAGAACTCATAATCAGAATCCCGATCGAAAGTAAAATGGTACGTGTTTTCATATAAAATGGTTTTAGTTGATGTTTATGGTTTCTTTTCAGAGACAAAAATATGTAAAGAATTTCTGTCAGCCAATAATTTCAGTCTAAATTCTCTTCGTAATAAAACTAATTTGCGCCGTTACCGACAATGCTGAATCTATCCAATTGATAATGGTCCCTGATTTTTCCATCCTCCGGAACCAGGTCATCTGACGTTTGGCGAAACGGTGAATCCCTTGGTTCAGTTGGACAACCATCTCCTCATACTCGATCTCGCCTGTCAGATATTGTGTGATGAATTTATACTCCAACCCATAGAACTTCAATGTTTCAGCACTGATGCCGGATGCCAGAAGCCGTTTTACCTCCTCTACCATGCCGTTTTCAAGACGGTGATGAAGCCGCCTGGTAATCCGTTCCCGAAGAACCGTCCGTTCTGGAGCAATGCCGAATACAGCAGTCCGAATCTCAGGAAACTCCCGGTGGTGCCTGGTATGCCTCATCTCTTGCATTCCTATACGGATAGCTTTGATCAACCGTTTCCGGTCGAGGATATCGGTGGTGTTGTGCTGTTCTCTTAGGGTATTCAGAAGATCAATCAGCTCCTGGGTTGATTTCGAATTTAGCATCAACTCCAACTCCGGGTTGGGCTCCAGCCGGGGAAGGTGGTATCCCCGAAGTATTGATTCGATATACAGTCCTGTGCCTCCGCAAAGTATTGGTAATTTCCCCCGTTGGATGATACCTTCATAGGCTTTCAGGAAATCCTGCTGGAATTCATAGACATTATATTCATATCCGGGATCTGCGATGTCGATCAGGTGATAACGAATCGGGTTCCCGTTCACAACATATTCCTGAAGGTCTTTGCCGGTCCCGATATCCATACCCCTGTAGACCTGCCGCGAGTCAGCCGAGATTATCTCACCGTCCAGCTCGTATGCCAGCCGGGTGGCCAATTGAGTTTTCCCTGATGCCGTAGGTCCTAGAAGAACAACCATTTCAAATTACGATTAAAAATTTTACCCCTAAATCACCTAAAGGAGGGGTCATACATTTCACGAAAATAAAAGTTTTTCGGAACACTGACCAACAATCTTTATTTTTGCTTCAATCATGTAACAGGCCATTATGAAAAAAAGCATTTCAGAGATTTTCGATACGGATAGGTTCAAAAAGGAAGGGCATAAGCTGGTAGACTTATTGGCTAATTACCTGGATCAGGCAAAGTCGGGCGGTGAGATGCCTGTCCTGAACTGGAAGGATCCCGACAAACAGGTAGAGTACTGGAAGAACTACGTGGTTGACCCTGACGACATAGCCTCCTATTTCTCGGATGTGCTTAACAATTCCATTCACCTGCATCATCCCAAATACATGGGACACCAGCTGTCACCTCCTGCTCCGGTTTCGGCTCTGGCTGATTTTCTGGGTGCTGTATTAAATAATGGAATGGTAGGCTATGAGATGGGGCCAGTTTCCACGGCCATAGAGAGGCTTGTGATTCAATGCTTCACGGAAGCTTTAGGATATGATAGTGAAGGAGATGGATTTTTAACCTCGGGAGGGACACTCGGTAATCTGACAGCCCTTTTAACAGCAAGAAAAGTAAAAGTAGACTCAAATATCTGGGAAGAGGGGAGTAGTGGGGAGAAACTGGCAGTTATGGTCTCATCGGAGGCACATTATTGTATCGACAGAGCCGCCCGTATCATGGGATTGGGTTCGGATGGGATCCTTTTGATAGAGACAAATGAGGATTTTCAGATGAAGACGGAATTGTTGGAATTGATCTTTCAGGAAGCGACTGAGAAAGGATTAAAGGTATTCTCCATTATCGGAAGCGCATGTTCCACAGCAACCGGTTCATACGACAACCTGGAGGCCATCGCTGAGTTTGCTGCAAAGAGGGATCTCTGGTTTCATGTTGATGGAGCTCATGGTGCCCCGGTTATCTTTTCCGGGAAATATAAACAACTAGTCAGCGGGATTCACCTGGCCGACTCCGTAGTGATTGATTGTCATAAAATGCTGATGACACCAACACTGACAACAGCATTACTATACAAACGTTCTGAGCAATCTTACAAAACATTTCAACAGGATGCCCACTACCTGTGGCAACAGGAGGAAGATCCCGAATGGTTCAATTACGGGAAACGAACATTTGAGTGTACGAAACTGATGATGAGCCTGAAATTCTTCACCCTGATGAAAGTTTATGGACTTGACGTGCTTGGTGAGAATGTGACAGCTTTATACGATCTGGCAAAGACATTCGCCACCCTGATCAAACAACGGAATCACTTTGAACTCGCTATTGAACCCCAATCAAACATCGTCTGTTTCCGGTTGATGAACAATCAGTTATCCGACCTGGAGAACAATGAGATAAATGCCAGGGTCAGGAAAGCAATCCTTGTAGAGGGAGAGTTTTATATCGTACAAACCACGTTGAGAGGAAAAATATTCCTCCGCACAACCCTGATGAATCCCTTCACCACACCTGAGCATCTTGTGGAATTGCTGGATAAGATTGAGGGATACATTGAAAAGATGTAGAAAAGAGGAAAAACGGCGCTGCCAGACAGTTTGCAGGTTGCTTCGTCGTTTAGTTGACTACTGTCTGGTGCGAGGTTGCTTCGTCGCTTCCTGCTTCGTTTCACTCGCAGCTTTGGTTCGCAGTTTCAGCTCCTCGCAATGACACTTCAGCTGGTTAAGGGGGGTGTTGTTTCAGGGCGCGATTAATCGCGCCCCGAATTACAATCAATGGTAATTTGAAACCTTGTCATTGCGAACCGAAGCCGAAGGCAGAGGTGAAGCAACCTCGAAAGGGTTACCCGCTGACTAAGCATAAAAAATAAAATTAACGTAATCAATTCACTATCACCATCTTCTTCGTCTCATATTTGCAGTTAGTGGCGATTCTGCATACATAGATCCCGGCTGGTAGCGATCCGGCATGCCATGTCACCTGGTTTTTTCCATGCTGGCCGTTGTGAACGATCCAGCCCTGGTTGTGATCCAGATGATACCACGGGAGTCTTTCAGCACCTGCCAGCTAAAATTGATCGGTAGTCCATCTTCGGTAGTCAGATGCCGGAAATTGTACTCCTGCTCCTGGGAAAAGGAGAGTTGAGTAAAAAACAGGAATAAAAGCATTCCCCCTGCTGATATTTGGGTGATGCGGTGCATCGGGTTGGATTAAGGGACACTAAATATAGTAAAAAAGAAGGACAAAATGGTAAGGGCGGGTTCCAAACCCGCCCGTGAAAACACCCAGGTAAGGGCGGGTTCCAAACCCGCCCGTGAAAACACCCAGGTAAGGGCGGGTTCCAAACCCGCCCGTGAAAACACTCCAGGTAAGGGCGGGTTCCAAACCCGCCCGTATTGGAATGAAAGGGGAGGAGTCATAAAGGATTATCCAGCTCCTCGTACACCGAATTCTGACTCCGGTACTCGGGAATGACCTCCTTCAGCTTCTTCACCAGATCCCTGACAGAGTGTGTGGAGGTCATAGCAATCAGTTCATTGGTTTGAGACTGGACTGTGCCAGGATCATACTCCCTTACCCTGGCTATCAGAATCCGCTCATGATGTGTAGGCAATGTGTTCTCCTCTTTGTTTAACAACTCTTCGTACAGTTTTTCTCCAGGACGAAGACCAACATACCTGATTTGAATATCCTTCCCTAGGGTGAGGCCTGAAAGTTGGATCATTTTCTTTGCCAGATCCAGTATCTTAACCGATTTACCCATGTCGAAGATATAGATCTCTCCGCCCTTTCCTAAGGCTCCGGCTTCCAAAACAAGACGACAGGCTTCGGTGATAGTCATGAAAAAACGGGTGATCTCCGGATGGGTTATCGTGATGGGGCCTCCACTTTCGATCTGGCTGCGGAAGAGGGGAATAACCGAACCATTCGATCCCAGGACGTTGCCAAAACGGGTGGTGAGGAACTTTGTAGGGCTATTCTTTTCGAGCGACTGGATGTAAATCTCTGCCATCCGTTTCGTGGCACCCATCACTGAAGTAGGATTCACCGCCTTATCCGTGGAGATCATGATGAATTTTTTCACACCATATAAAATAGACAAATCAGCCACCATCCTGGTCCCCAATACGTTGGTCAGCACCGCCTCCACCGGGTTGGCCTCCATCATTGGAACATGTTTGTAGGCCGCAGCATGGTATACCACATCCGGTTTAGACACTTCAAACACACTGGTCATTCTTGACATGTTCGTGATGTTTCCCAGAATGAAATCAACTTCAGTCCCAGGAAAATTGTTCATCCATTCCAGTTCGAGATAATGGAGCGGGGTTTCAGCCTGGTCAATCAGAATCAGCTTTTTTGGATGAAACCTTACAAGTTGTCGTACGATCTCACTGCCTATTGAGCCGGATGCACCAGTCACCATAATTACTTTCCCTGTGACTTCCCTGGAGATCATCTCATCGGCGAGGTGAATCTCATCCCGCTCCAGCAGCTCTTCGATGTTTATCTTCCGGATTTGCTTGAAACTCAACTCTCCGTTAATCCATCTGATCATTGGTGGAACAGTGAGGACCTTGGTATTATAACTCAGGCAAAGATCAACCAATTGCTCGCGTTTAACCGGATCAAATCGTTGGATGGATAGGATTACCTGAGCAATCGTGTTGGTTTGCAGGAGTTTTTCCAGCTTGTCGGGTCCAATAATGTCAATCCCTTCCAGTTTTTTCCCGGATTTCGTCAAATCATCATCGATGAACGCCAGTACTTTAAATTTTGTTCCGGCATCCCTGCCCAGAACTCGTTTTGCAGTAATTCCACCCTCCCCGGCTCCATAAATGATCACATTGACCTTTGACCGGAGTGGATTCTGAAACTCCAGGAAAGCAACTTTCACCATCATTCGGAAGGATATCATGCCGAAAGTGCTGGCTAACAGATCGATGATGATGATTGAGAATGGTATGAAAAAGGTCCCGTTGTAGAAATATGTTCCCATGTTGGTCATTCCAAACCAAATACTGCCGGCAAGAAGGGTGAAAAGTACCCGGAGGGCATCGGCAGTGCTGGTATGCCGGACAAATCCTGCATACGATTTTGTGATCAGAAAGGAGATGATACGGATAGCCACCATGTAAGCAAGGATCTGGGGGAGGGGATCCAACTCTTGTGGAGGAATATCAAAGTTGAATCGTAACAGATAGGCGAGTATCACAGATGTGAAAACGATCACTGTATCGATCAGTAAGATCAGCCAACGGGGAGTGTTTTGTCGGAGGTTTATCATGACCGACAAAGTTATTATTATAATATGAACATCGGTATTATGCCTGATTATTTTTTCTACTTTTGCAGCGTTTTCCGGGAAAACCGTCTCAACAAATTATTATCATATGAAATATACTGCATTTACTAAATTTCATGAGGAGCTTGGAGCTAAGATGGTCCCTTTTGCCGGCTATAATATGCCGGTACAATATGAAGGAATAAATGTTGAACACGAAACCGTTCGCAATAGTGTTGGCGTGTTCGACGTGTCGCATATGGGAGAGTTCTGGGTGAAAGGGCCGCAAGCACTGGAGTTTGTTCAGTGGGTTACCTCTAACGACGCTTCGAAGCTGGTCGACGGGAAAGTTCAGTACTCTTGCTTCCCCAATGAAAACGGAGGCATTGTGGACGACCTGTTAGTCTACCGGATCAACGAAGAGACCTACCTTCTGGTGGTCAATGCGGCAAATATTGATAAGGATTGGGCCTGGTGCAACAAACAAAACAAGATGGGGGCTGAACTATACAATGCCTCCGATGAGATAGCCCAACTCGCGATTCAGGGGCCCAAAGCGTTGGAAGCCATGCAAAAGCTGACCGATACCCCCATCCTCGACATGGACTATTACACATTTAAGAAGGTGAATTTTGCAGGTGTAAAGGATGTGATCCTTTCCACAACCGGTTATACCGGATCGGGAGGCTGTGAGATCTACATGGCTAATGCAGATGGCCCCCGGATTTGGAAAGCCGTTATGGAAGCCGGTGCCGAATTTTGCATCAGGCCAATAGGGTTGGCTGCCCGGGATACATTACGCCTCGAGATGGGTTTCTGCCTCTATGGAAATGACATCAACGATACCACTTCACCCCTGGAAGCCGGATTAGGATGGATCACAAAATTCACAGAGGAGAAAAATTTTATCAATAAGGCTGCGTTATTAGTTCAGAAGAGGGAAGGAGTGTCGCGAAGACTAATTGGATTTGAGATGGTAGACAGGGGAATTCCACGACACGACTACGAGATTGTGGATGCACAGAATCAGCAGATTGGAGTGGTTACCAGTGGAACGATGGGGCCGGCCGTAAAGAAAGCGATTGGAATGGGATATGTTCCCGGAGCCATGACAAAAGAAGGAAGTGAGATTTTTATAAAAATCAGGGATAAAGCCCTGAAAGCAAAAGTGGTGAAATTCCCGTTTTACAAATCATAATAACCTGAACCATGACAAAAATTGTAAATAGATTGAAATTCGTTAACTGGCAGCATTTTGTTGTCATTACACTCATTGCTGTTGTCGCTATGAGTTTCGATTCCTGTAAGTCTTCAGGGAAGCTGACAAATAAGGAGAAGAAAGCGCAGATCGAGATGTATAAGAAAAAGATGAAAGAGATCATCAACGGAACTACCACCCTGTCCCTGGAAGACCAGGAGGCTCTTATCGCCGAGGCAATTAATAAAAATTTTGGCGATGAAAAGCTTAATGACCTGATATTGAAAGCCCAGCAGGTTACCAAGAAAGCATATGCAGCTTTTGAGAAAGACAATCAGGCGAAGGTAGCGGCGGCGCGAAACAAACTCTTCGACCTGCTGGTCAACAAGCAAAACCTATCTGCCGATCAGCTTGAAGATGAGATGAACAAGATCAAGGCGTTAAACCTGGGGAATACGGAGATTGACGAGCTCCTCGAGCGCCTGGAGAAAAAAATTGGTGAGATGAGAGGCTACAATACTATGGAGATGAAACTGAAAGATAAAATTGAAAGCATATTCCAGTCTATTGTTGATGCATCCAAAGCAGGAAACACCAGTATGGCGAACAGCAGGATTGATGCTGTTCTCAACTATTTCTCTGCTCCTGATGTCCCGGTGCTGATAATCATTAGCCGGGAGGGATCGATTGTCGATTACGACAAACCTACCACGATCCAGGATTACCTGAATTTTCTGAAAGATCAGAAAGAGAACAGGAACAACCTGGATTCATATGAGCTGGATGATGCAGGAAAAATTAAAGTACTTGACTTAATAAAAAAGTAGATTCATGAAAAGAACAATGGTAATAGTTGGCCTTATCTTCTTGTCGGTCGGCCTGTTTGCACAGGGAAACGACGACCTCTCCCCGCAACGAAAACAGGCAATCGACAGTCTGGCCCTGGAAAAGGTCCGCGACCTGAGTAAATATATCAGTATCATCGGGAATAAAGACACGCCATGGTCAGAAGCTCAGCGGGTAATCGAACGCGCTGTGGAGCTCTTTATGCCTGGCAGCGAAATGGGTGTCTCCTCACTTTCTCGTCCGGAAGTTCATTATTACAAGCTCCGGGAATATTTCGACAGGCTGATGCAACTGAATTATGACCGTGTAGTAATCGATTGGTATAAGATCCAGTATGTAAGTGATCTGGAACGGCAGCCCGATGGAACCTATGTGGGTGTGATAACGGTTTTTCAGCGCTTTCAGGGGTATGACAAAGAAAAAGGGCTGGTATATGAAGACACCACCAAAAAGGATATCACTGTCTATGTTAAACGCAAGGAGACACAGATCGGAGGCCGCCTGATTGGTTTCTGGGATGTGCTGCTGGGCGATATCCGGGTTAAAGAAACTTCGAAGTAACAATTACTTCCTATGAAAATGCAGGATGCAGAGGATCAACATCACACTGCATGCTGCTTTTTTCATACCCTTAAGTGAAACCAGATGAAGAAAATCCCTGTAATCCTTATCCTCCTCATTAGCTCATTCTATTCATCCGGTCAGATTGGTAGTGTCCAGAGTGATGAGTCGATCCTTTATGCTCAAACTAAACAGATCAACCAATTCTTCCGACGCTTCAACGGGGAAGAGGATGTTACCGGGAAACGTATCTATGATACCGATGACAGCTTTCACTCTACGAAACTGCGTAACAAATACCTGAATATCCTCTTTGACCTGTCCAGTCCGCTGATAACAAAAGACGCCAGGGAGGTCTTCATCCTTGAGGTGAACAGCAAGAAAAATCCGGTGTTTCTCGATTTCCATGCCAATAACTGGTTTGCAGAAGTAAGCGCAGATTTCACATACAACAGGAAACCGATCCACATGATTCTCTACTTCAAACTGGAGAAGGAGCGCCTGGGATATAAATGGGTGCTCTCAAATGTCCATACCAGCGCATTTAATAAATATTTCAAACATGTGGGTGACAGCATCAGCGGAGAGAATTTTCTACATCCGATGAGCCATGAACTGGACTTTATGACTCTTCGGAAAATGTTTGCCAGCCCCGACAATATCGGATATTACCTTGAAAAAGATTATTATCCCGACCAGCTTGCCCTCTTCCTGAAAGAATATCAGGAAGGAACCCTGAAGTTTGTCTCTTCCAACAATGTGAAATTTCACTTCTTCCAGATTCCCAATTGGTACTTCGAAGTCTCCTATTTTAACCGCTACCAGAACAACTCAGGTTGGCTTATATCAAACATGGTCAGAGTGAATGACCAGGAGAAAAAAGAAATCATCAGGAATTATACCCATGAAAAATAAATTTTACCTGTTAACCCTCTGCCTGGCAGCAACCAGTCTATGCCTGGTTCAAAATTCTGCGTTCGCACAGAAAAAGAGTACCGGCAAAACCGAGAAAGTAGGTGAGAAACCTACAGCCTCTTCCATCCCCGAAGAGGAGATGGAGGTCTACCGGCAGCAGGCTAACCAGATTGTAAAATTCCTTGAAAGCACGCTGAACTTTCTTGCGGATAGCCAAAATTCTGTCAAAGAGAAAGAGACCATCATCAACGTCAGCTACAAGAAATTTTTTTGGGACAATGAGGTTCAGATAGAAGATGACCTCGACACGAAACGGCTCGTCCCCCTTTACAAAGATGTTCAGGCCTATCTCACGGATGTCGATTTCTTCTTCAAAGGTGCCATGTTCGAATACCAGGTGCAGGATGTGAATGTGATGAGCAATCATGCCGGGCAGACCTTCTTTAAAGTTACAGCCAACCGATCCCTGAAAGCAGTGACTATCGACGGCGACTCGGTCAATACAAACATGGTTCGCTACATTGAAATCAATTACGATGATAACAAGAAGCAGATCAAGATTGTTAGCATCTACACCACCAAGCTGAACGAAAAAGAGGACCTTAGGAACTGGTGGAATGGCCTATCGCGGGAGTGGCAGGAAATCTTTGGGAAGGGGATGAAAATTGATGCCGGATTGATGCTGAGCCAGGTAGAAAATTACAATGATACCGTTGCTTTGGTCGATAGCATACCCATCCCAATCAAAGATTCCCGGATTTACGGACTGTTTCTGAAGATTGCCGACAGTAAAACCCTTGACCTTTCCGGCGATACGATGGTGACCGACCTGGAGCCACTGACCAAACTCTCTGGTCTGACATCACTGAACCTTTCGAATACGCAGGTTACCGACCTGATGCCGTTGAGGAACCTCAATGCACTGGAGAGACTGAATATCTCAGAAACCCGGGTGAGCATCCTGGATCCCCTGAAATATTGCAACTACATCAAGGAGTTGAACCTGAGCAACACAGCAATTACAAATATCTCCATACTGGCCAGTTATCCGGCCCTGGAGGCGCTTGATATCAGTTCCACGGGAATCTCTGATCTGACGCCTCTCACTGAGCTCACGAACCTTAGGGAACTCCAAATGAACCAAACCAAAGTGAAAGATTTGACTCCATTGGCTGGTCTGAAGAATCTCACTCTACTGGATTTCTCGAATACACCGGTAACCTCCCTCGATGCACTTAAGGGCCTGGATGCCCTGAAGTCTGTGACCTTCAACAACACAAATGTAAATAGCCTTGAACCATTGTCCGCTCTTCCCTCCCTCGGGAAAATCTATTGCGATAAAACTCTTATCAGGAAAGATAAGGCGGTGCAGTTTATGATCGACCACCCCGGCGTTTTCGTCACGTTTGCCTCAACGGAATTGGAAGAGTGGTGGAATAAGATGTCTCCAGAATGGCAGAAAATCTTCTTTCTCTCCCGGAACCTGAACGATCCACCTACCCGTGAGCAACTGCATGCACTCATGACAATCGACAGCCTGAATATCAATGGGCGGACAGAAATTACATCGCTTGCTCCCCTCACAGAGCTTCCGCGTCTGAGGTGGTTTGATTGTTCATTGACCCCGATTACATCCCTGGTTCCACTAAAGGATCTGCTTAATCTTAACTATCTCAATGCAAAATCTACCGGGATTACCTCGGTTGAGCCCCTTTCCTCACTGGTGAAACTTACTTTCCTGGATCTGGATAATACCCAGGTAACCGATATTTCACCGCTAACACAGTTATCGGGGCTGGAACTGATCCTGGCCGATAACTCGGGGATTACGAAGAAGGAAGCCGATGAATTCATGTCAAAGAATACCGGCTGCATGGTGATCAGCCAGACATATGAAAACACCAATTGGTGGAAATCGCTCCCGGGTGTGTGGCAGGGGATATTTCGTGAAAAGATCGATTTTAAGAAGGATCCTGATAAATACCAGTTGCAGCAGATTGCCAACATTGAGAGTCTTGTGATCAAGGATGAACAGTCAATTACCACCCTGCAACCGGTAGTGTTTCTCTCACATCTTGAAGAGTTAAGATTTTCAGATACGAAAGTTTCCTCCCTGTCAGCACTCAGCAGGATGAACGGGTTAAAGAGACTTGGATTTCCCAAAAACCCGATCAACGATCTTTCTCCATTGTCCGGTCTCACCGGACTTGTTGAAATAGATGCATCGAATACGCAGGTTGAAGATCTGAGGCCAATCGAGAACCTTCGGAATATGGAGATCCTGAAACTTTCCGGGACACTCATTAAGAACCTGAAGGACCTTGGAGATATGAGGAAGATGGAGGTGTTCGAGATTTACAACACGAAAATCAGCAATATCGATGTGCTGAATAACATGAAAAATCTGAAATCAGTAAAATTATTCAATACAAGGGTCTCATCCAGGCGGATCGAAAAATTTAAGGAATCGAACCCCGGATGTAATGTCTCTTGATAAAAAACAAAATGGTTTATGAAAACAACGATTTACCTAATTGCCACGATTATGATTGTTACGATGGTAGCCTGTAACGAAACAAAAAAAGAAGAAGCTGGTGATTTTAAATGGCAGACTGAACAGTTTGCCGACCTGCGCATTCTCAGGTACCAGATCCCGGGATGGGATGAACTCACCCTGAAGCAGAAAGAGCTGGTCTATTACCTCTCACAGGCTGCATTGTGTGGAAGGGATATTACATTAAACCAGAATTACAGGAACAATCTGCTGGTAAGAAAAACCCTGGAGGCTATCTATCAGAATTACAAGGGGGATCGCACTACAGAGGAGTTCAATAATTTAGCTACATACATGAAACGGGTGTGGTTCTCCAATGGGATCCATCACCACTACAGCACCGATAAATTTTATCCGGAAGTTTCAACCGATTATTTTTCAATACTGCTGAGTGGTGTGCCTGCCGACCAGCTTCCCTTGAAAGAGGGACAAACACAGGAGGAGTTTACAGAAGAGATCACGACGATTATATTCGATCCGACTGTGGCCCCAAAACGGATCAGTCTCGACCCGGCGACTGACGTGGTTAAAGCTTCGGCCTGCAACTTTTACGACGGAGTGACTCAAAAAGAGGTGGAGGATTTTTATACACAAAAGAAGATTGCTGATGCCAAAGCAGGGAGAGATACCCGGATCTCATACGGATTGAATTCCAAACTTGTTAAGAAGGAGGGAAAGGTAACAGAGATAGTTTGGAAACTGGATGGCATGTACCATCCGGCTATTGAGAAGATTCTTTACTGGCTGGAGAAAGCAGCAACTGTCACGGAAACACCCGAGCAAAAAGCTGCACTGGATAAGCTGATCGAGTTCTACAAAACAGGTGATCTGGTGGCATTTGACGATTACAGCATCCTCTGGCTGGCAGACCAGAATTCAGATATCGACTTCATCAATGGCTTTATTGAAACATACGGTGATCCGCTGTCGATGAAAGCAACATGGGAGTCGGTGGTGAATTTCAAGGATAAAAAAGCAACTGAACGCACCATTACCATTGCCGATAATGCACAGTATTTCGAGGATAATTCTCCGGTTGACCCTGAATTCAAAAAGAAAGAGGTGAAAGGGGTGACTGCCAAAGTTATTACGGTGGCGCAGCTTGGTGGAGACTGCGACCCAACCACTCCGATTGGAATCAACCTTCCAAACGCTGATTGGATCCGGAAAGACCATGGCTCCAAATCGGTTACTATGGAGAATATAACCTATGCATACAATCAGTCTTCTTTAGGGAATGGTTTCCTTGAAGAGTTCGCCGCATCTCCTGAAGAGATTAAGAGGCAACGGGAGTTTGGCTTCCAGGCAGGTAACCTTACTACTGACATGCATGAGTGCCTCGGGCATGCTGCAGGACAACTACTTCCGGGCACAAGTCCTGACGCAATGAAGACCTACCAATCGGCTCTGGAAGAGGCCCGGGCCGACCTCTTTGCCCTATACTACATCATGGACCCAAAACTGATTGAATTGGGACTGATCCCTTCACTTGAGGTTGGGAAATCAGAGTATGATAGCTACATCCGGAATGGTTACCTGACCCAGTTGGTACGCATCCAGCCAGGGAAAAATATAGAACAGGCACATATGCGCGACCGGAAGCTGATTGCTACCTGGTGCTATGAGCAGGGCAAGGATGATAATATCATTGAACTTTTCGAGAAAGACGGAAAGACTTATATCAGGGTCAATGATTATGACGGTTTGCGGAATCTGTTTGGGGAACTGCTGAAAAAGATACAAAAGATCAAATCGGAAGGGAACTATGAAGCAGGGAAGGAGCTCGTTGAGACATACGGTGTAAAGGTGGATCAGGAGCTGCATAACGAAATGCTTGAACGCTATAAAGCACTTAACATCTCTCCTTATGGAGGCTTTATCAACCCTGTACTGACCCCGAAGTACCAGGATGATGTGCTGGTTGATATCCTTGTAACCTATCCGGATGATTTCACTGAACAGATGTTGTCGTACTCAAAAGAATTCTCATACCTCCCAGCCCGATGCAAGAATGATTAAACAGCTGATATTTGACTGGGGTGGCACGATTATGATAGACTATGCGTTTCAGGGCCCGATGTACCTTTGGGAAAAAGTAGATTGGGTACCGGGAGCGAAATCCTCGTTAATTAAATTATCTGCTCAATATCCTTTGTGCATTGCTACCAATGCCCCTCATTCGGGAACTGAAGAGATGATCAAAGCACTGGATCTTATTGGAGCAAAGGACTATTTTAAAAAATATTTCTCTTCAAAGGAGTTGGGCTGTGGGAAACCTGATCCCCGTTTTTTTCTGGCTATTTCAGAGAAACTTAACGTAACCCCGGAAGATTGTGTGATGATTGGAGACCGATACAATAAAGATATTGCCGGGGCGAAGTCGGCAGGCATGCATACTGTTTTTTACAACGACAAAAAGGAGCCCGGTCCGTTTGAGCATGCCGACATAGTTATTGAAGATATGGGCGAACTTGTTGAAGCAATAACATCACTGGAAGATGGAGAATAGACAGTAGGCAGTGGGCAGTGGGCAGTAAGCAGTGGGCAGTAGGCAGTGGGCAGTGGGCAGTAAGCAGTGGGCAGTAGGCAGTGGGCAGTAGGGAATTGACAATCGTTAAAACTATGAGATTGAGTGTCAGACATTTTATAAAGGATCCTGTTTCCGAGATCCGGTATCCGGCATCTGGAATCGGGTATCCGGCATCCGGCATCGGGCATCGGGCATCCGTCATCCGGCATCTGGTATCTGGTATCTGGCTTCCGGTATCCGGTATCTTTACATTGATTCTACTCTTTTTCGTGATCATCTCTTCAACGGTAAATTCACAAACCTTTTATCCTCAGGATCTTTTCCGCTCACCTGTCGATTATCCTCTCTCACTGTCGGGATCATTCGGGGAGATCAGGCCTAACCATTTTCACTCAGGGATAGACATACGTACTGGTGGAAAAGAGGGCAAACTGGTTTATGCTGCAGCGGATGGATATGTTACCCGGATATTTGTCTCCCCATATGGTTTTGGGAAAGCAGTCTATATCAACCATCCGGAAGGGTATACAACCGTTTACGGCCACCTGGACCGGTTTAAGGGCGATATTGCCATGTATACATGGACGCAACAATATTCAATGGAATCCTTTTCTATCGATGTGGCGGTCCCGGCCGGAAAGATCCAGGTCCGAAAAGGAGATGTAATCGGATATTCCGGAAATTCCGGTTCTTCCGGCGGACCACATTTGCATTTTGAGATACGGGATGCCCACTCCCAGGAACCACTTGATCCTTTGTCGTTCGGGATTCCTTTCAGAGATTTCATCTCACCCCAAATCCGGTGGGTGAAGATTTATCCCTTCGGGCTGTCCGGGATGGTTGACTTTTCTGACATTCCAAAGGCATTGAAGGCTTCAAGCAGTGTTGACACATACACTGTAAATACAAAAGATACGGTAATGGTATCGGGAGATATCATCTTCGGGATTGAAGCGTATGATTACCACGAAGGATCTTCCGTCAGATGCGGAGTAAAATCGATAGAACTTCGTGTTGACGGAAAGAAAGTGTTTGGTCAGAATATCCGGAGATATGCTTTTGCAGATACACGGTATGTCAATGCAATCCTTGATTATCCTCAAAACGTGCGCAACAAACAGCGGTTCTTTCGATCATACATTGCCCCCGGTAACAAGCTGGATATCTTCGAAGATGTGGTCAATCGGGGGATTGTCAACTTTTCCGGTCCGGGCATACACAAAATCCAGTATATAGTTACAGATATCCGTAAGAACTCTTCTCGTATCACGTTTTGGGTTAAAAGTCATCCTCCGGCTTCTGCAGGCGCCAGACCTCCTGAACGGGAAAGTAAGGGGAATCTGTTTGAATGGAACCGGGAAAACAGGTTTGAGAATGCTAATATCGAATTTACGTTGCCTGCAAATTCCCTCTATGAAGACCTGGATTTCCATTACAAGACAGTCCCGTCGGTGGAGGGAAGTTATTCACGTTTACATATCCTCCATGATGTAGAGACACCCATTCACCTTCGCTGTAACCTTTCGATCAGGGCAGAAGCCCTTCCACAGCTCCTCGAGTCCAAAGCACTCCTGGTGAAGGTTGAGGAAGATGGTAAGTTTGTTAGCCAGGGCGGTAAGTTCAGCGATGGATTTGTGACCGGAACTATCCGGGAATTTGGGGCATATACCATCAGCGTGGATACCATCCCTCCGAAGATCAAGGCGGTAAATATTTACGATAACAAGAAGGTCGGTAAGCAAAGCACAATTGTGCTCACTGTTTCCGATGATTTGGCAGGGATAAAAAGCTACCGGGGGACACTCAACGGACAATGGATCTTAATGGACTTTGACGCCAAGAGAAACCGGCTTGAATACAAATATGATAACCGGATCAAGCCAGGATCCAACAAGTTCCAACTGGTCGTAATTGATGGCGCAGGCAACCGGTCAGTATACAATGCTTCCCTGATCAGGTAAAAAAAATTCATACATTTGCGATATGGAAGAGACCATTCTTATCCTCGACTTCGGGTCCCAGTATACTCAACTGATTGCACGCAGGATCAGAGAGCTGAATGTCTATTGCGACATCTATCCATACAATGCAGTGCCCCCATTGGGGCCGCACATCAAAGGAGTGGTATTGTCGGGAAGTCCCTTTTCTGTTAAGGATAAAGATCCGCTGATACCCGACCTGTCAGGGATTCGTGGAAAGTACCCGATTCTCGCCGTCTGCTATGGAGCTCAGTACCTTGCACTTGCATCGGGCGGCGAGGTGATGCCTTCGAAGAACCGTGAATACGGCCGTGCCAACCTCTCCTATATTGATCCGAAGAGTGATTTGATGAAAGGGGTATCGAACGGAAGCCAGGTATGGATGTCTCATGGAGATACCATCCTGAATGTTCCTGATAATTTTTGTGTGACTGGCTCTACTGCAAGTGTGGATATAGCCAGCTTCAAAATTACCGATGAACCCTCTTATGGCATTCAGTTTCACCCCGAGGTTTATCACACTACAGAAGGGGCAGTACTGTTAAAAAATTTTATAGTTGATATCTGCGGATGCCATCAATCCTGGACTCCCGAATCATTCATCGAATCTACAATTTCAGAACTTCGGCGTAAATTGGGAGACGATAATGTAGTTCTGGGTCTCTCCGGAGGTGTCGACTCCACTGTTGCCGGGATGTTATTACACGAAGCAATTGGCCCTAACCTGCATTGTATTTTCGTTGACAACGGTTTGCTTAGGAAAGATGAATTTCAGACAGTTCTTGACTCATACGAACACATGAACCTGAATGTCATCGGAGTAGATGCAACCGACCGTTTCTTGTCGGAACTCGAAGGGGTATCTGATCCGGAGAAAAAACGGAAAGTAATCGGCCGTGTGTTCATCGAGGTGTTTGAGGCGGAGGCTAAAAAGATCAGGAATATCAAATGGCTTGCCCAGGGGACGATCTATCCGGATGTGATTGAATCGAGATCGGTCAAAGGCCCGAGTGCAACTATTAAATCGCATCATAATGTTGGGGGTCTGCCTGAGCATCTCAACCTGAAAATTGTGGAGCCGCTGAACTTTCTTTTCAAGGATGAAGTCCGACGTGTTGGAAAGTCACTCGGATTGGATCCAATGATCCTGGAACGACATCCTTTCCCAGGACCAGGACTGGCTGTTCGTATTCTGGGCGACATCACCCGGGAGAAGATACGGCTGCTTCAGGAGGCCGATCATATATTTATTGAAGGACTCCGCCAGCATGGTCTCTATGATAAAGCATGGCAGGCTTTCGTTGTCCTGCTGCCAATACGGTCGGTCGGAGTTATGGGGGATGAACGAACCTATGAGAATGCTGTTGCTCTACGGGCGGTCACATCCACGGATGGCATGACGGCTGATTGGGCTCAGCTTCCATTTGAATTTCTATCCTGGGTCTCCAGCGAGATCATCAACAAAGTGAAAGGAGTGAACCGGGTAGTATACGACATCAGTTCAAAGCCTCCTGCCACGATCGAATGGGAATAACCAACAGATAATGAGATATATATTGTTTATTGGATTAATTTTCAGTATGACCTTCAACCAGGTTAATGCTCAGGATGGATATAAACAGATCCGTTCAGACCAGATTCGCATCGTCGATGGGAAGAGTTTTTATGTTCATAAGGTGAAGAGGCGTCAAACCCTTTATTCAATTTCGAAAGCCTATGATTTGGAGATGCAGGATGTTATCGAAGCTAACCCGGAGATCGCAAGAGGTCTGAAAACGAACCAGATCCTTTTGATTCCCATATTGGAACAGGAACTTCCTGTAGAATTACCTCCCGTTGTTGTGCCACCTGTAATGGATCCTCCTGTGTACATTGACCGTGATGGGTTAGGGGAGGATCCTGCGAGTACCACCAGTGGATATTTTACAAGCCAGCACCCATGTGAATTGAGACCGGAATCGAAGAAAGAGGTCTACAATGTTGCTCTGATGATGCACCTCTTCCTGAATGAGACCGATTCAATCAATACAGAGGGCCCAACTCAACAGGAAATTGAAAGTTATAATTCATTCAGGTATATTCAATTTTATGAAGGATTCCTTCTAGCGGTAGATTCTCTTCGCAAAAACGGTTTAAACCTGAACCTCCATGTATACGATCTGGAGTCAAATCCATCCGGGACTTATGCCTTGTTGAAAAAAACGGAAATGAAAAAAATGGACCTGATCATTGGGATGCTTTTCAACCGAAATTTTGAGATTGTTGCCTCCTTTGCCCGTAGTCACCAGATCCCAATTGTGAGCCCGGTTTCGGAAAGGGAATCACAGGTTGAAGGGAACCCGATGGTGATAAAGGTTCGTCCCTCCAGTACATCGGAAGGGATTTCAGTTGCGGAATACCTCTCCTTGTATCATCCCTATTCCCATACCCTATTGACCCGTAGCTGGGAGCCCGAAGTCCGGAAAATGGGGGATCAGATTTATGCTAACTGCAATGCTTTAGGCCTGGATGTGTCGATGGTGGACCCGGATAAACTGACTACCAAGCTGAACCTGGGAGTGGAGAATGTTGTTGTGGTTGTCTCAAAGCAAAAACCCTTTGCCCTGAATATCCTCTCTCAACTGACAGCCGATACAATGGGTTATGAGTTTACCGTGTTTGGACTTCCAAGATGGGATGAGTTTGTAGGGATGGACTATCAATATTTGCAGAGGGCACGGGCTCACATCTTTGTACCCTCCTGGGTTGATTACAGCAATCCTGCAGTTCAGCGCATGGTAACCCTGTTCAGGGAGAACTACAGAACTGACCCTGATAACCTTGCATTTCAGGGATATGACGTGGCCTGGTATTTTCTGAATGCTCTGAAGGAGTATGGTTCTGATTTTACAGATTGCCTGAGAGAAATCAATATCAGACCATTACAGGCAATATATAAGTTCCGTCGGATGAACGGGGATGGCTGGGAAAACCACCACTGGGATATGTTCCGCTACGATAACTACACCATGATCCCTATGAACTGATCATTTGCAGTTGTTATTCTATTGGGATAGCGAGTAAAGGGATGTTGGTTGAGAACAGGTTTTTCTTCGTGATATTCTTTGTGAAAAGGTTATAGAATACACTTCGTTTATGTGGTTGGAAAGATATGATCTCAATACCGTTGCTTGCCACATAGTCATCCAGCGCTTTCTGATTATCGTCAGTCACCCCAACTAAATCGAACCGGATAACCCCCTTCTGTTCCAGGTTTTTGAAGTTTGCTTTCAGAGCCTCCATTTTTTGCTCTTCTCCATCTTTTGCGGTTTGAAAATGGACCACATATAAGGAGGTGTTAAATGGTTTCAGAAGTGCAAGAATATTTCTGATAGAGGCTTCATTTCCTTCAGATAGGTCTGCTGCAAACATGACATTCTGAAATCCCATGAATGTTTTGATCTCCGGAACGGTGAGAACAGGTACTTTGGCATGGTTGATAATATATGTCGACACCCGGCCCCAAACGTTGACATTCCGACCCAGTCCCCGTGTTCCCATAATTACCATTTGTGGCAGATATTCCCCACAAACCATTTTAAGCTCCATCTCAATATCTCCTCCCACAATTGTGGATTTCAGCTGTACGTTCTTGATTTTCTCCTCCGAAATCCTTATTTCAAGTGCCTCCTTCAGCTTTTTCATATTTACCTCTGCCTGACTGTGCATCTCCTGAATCAGCTCTTCATTATAGACTGCATTCATGTTCATGCTGTCAGGAAACGTGGTATCGGTCAGAATGATCTGGTCGAAATAGGTGTGAAAAAGCATCAGCTCTGCCTGGTAGGCATCTGCAAGTTTCAGTGCATACGAACAGGTGATATCGGTATGTTCTGAAAAATCAACCGGAACTAAAATTTTTTTCATGATGGAAAGGTTGGAGTGGGTATACAATTATAACAAAGTTAATATATCTGTCAGGATTTTGCAATTCTTTTTGTTGGAGTATGTCTCCATGATGATCATTTCCCTTCGGGTTATCTCCTTTTGGTCGAACTCCTCAAGGAACAACTTTCCAATCTCCTCGCGGAACTGTGCTGCGGATGCTGCTATTTTGCAAACTGGTTCCAGATCTGTGCCTGCAAGCATCTCCTGATTTACAAGGCAATGTCGTCCATGAAACAAGGCATTTAAAAGTTTTAGTTTCAGCCCGGTAGGCTGTGAAGTGACCAGCAGATTGATCTGTGCGTCCCTGATCAGCTCAAACATCCTTGTATCATCCGGATTGGGTTCCAACTGAATATTGGGATGTTCCTCAATTAATTTTACAAGGTGATCGGGTGGATTTAATCCCGCAATGATCAACCTCGGTAACCCATCCGTGTAGATATTATTGATTATATACTCAGCGGCACGGAAGTTTTCAGGGACGCTGAGTTTTCCGTGATACAATACATAAGAACCTTTCCCTGTACCTGAGTTTACACTGTTATCCCGATGGAATGATGGGAGATAGCGGATGTCATGATGTGGGAAAATACCTTGCAGATAGCGCTGATCCTCTTTCGAAACAACCAGCATCAGGTCGGCATGTTTCAGGATTTTCTGGAACCATTTGAGTTTGAAGCTTTCAAACAGGAAAAAAAATTTGTCGGGCAGGTTAGCGGTAGCTTTGAACAGATGGTAATAGTAGTGATGTTCGATGTTGCTTTCCCGGTAGATTTTTTTTCGTTTCCGGAAAGCAGGATCGTTTAATAAGCTGCAAACATGCAGCCCTTCAAAAAGGATCGGAAAATTATCCTCTAACAGCCTCTTGCGCAATAGGTTCGAAGCCCGACTGGTGACAATGTAGGGCTTCAGGGAGATGACATTCCGAAACCCGGTCTGACGGGGATAGTAGTGCACTTCCATGCAGAGTTCATTCAGTGCCGGGGCTGGATCACGCTCGTTTTGGAAACAATGCAGAATAATCTTCACTCCGGCTTCATGCAATTCCCTAAGCTTGTAATAGACATCGATCACACCTCCGTAATTCGGTGGGAAGGGGACGTCAAAACTTACTATATGGAGGGTTAGTTTCAAGTTTCAAGTTTCAGGTTTTTACCACATTAGACACAATAGATCACAATAGTCCTACTGTGTTCTATGTGCCTATTGTGGTTCATTTCTAATTTCGTTATTCCTCATTCCTCATTCGTCATTCTTTTCTGGGATCCGGTATCCTGGATCCAACACCCATTTAAGCTTGGGCGCCTCATTCTCCCAGCAAAGTTCTTCGGCTGCACGATGCAGATTTTCCCGGTACAGAGCCAGTCGGGTTTCATTCATCAGCATGCTGTCCATTTTTTCAGCGATATGTTTCGGATCATGTGTCTCCAGCACCTCCCCGATGAAATATTTGTCGAGAATCGCCTTCATCTCAGGGAAAGGAGAGATCAGGACAGGAACATGGGCTTGGATATAGTCGAGAAACTTGTTGGGTAGCGCAAAGTGATAATTCAGGCTTACGTCTTTTTCGATCGACAAGCCTATATCGGCCATCAAAGTGTATTTGTAGAGATCCTGAAAAGGGATCTGGCCAGTAAAAATCACCTTCCCTGGCACCTTCTCCTGCCTGACAAATGGTTGGAGTTCTTCATATTTGTCTCCGGTTCCGGCTATCACCAGAACGGCATCACAACGAAGATACTTCATAGCCTGGATAGCCTCCTCAAGCCCCCTGTCAACATTTACTGCCCCCTGATACAGGATGACTTTCTGGTGTTCTCCAATCCCCAGTGACTCTTTTGAGACAGCCTCTCCTTCTGATCTCCGGAAAGGGACATTGCGGATCACCACAATCTCATTTCCATACTCTTCCTGATAGAGCCTGGCTACCGAAGAATTGACAGCCGTAACCAGTTTTAGCTTTGGAAAGATCCTGTCTTCAATCCATTTCCATATTCGTATAGTCCCCTTCCTTCCAACCAGTTCCGGCACCCCCCGGAAATACTCGTGGCAGTCGTGGAGGAGTCGGGTACTCACCCCCCGGCCCCCTTCAGGGGATGACCTCACCCCCCGGCCCCCTCTCCTTGAGGAGAGGGGGAGGAAGTTTTTAATACGGTATCCCAGAAAACTGGCCAGGAGGGTGTCGAGATCGTTGGAGACTATCAGGGTTGCTTTGTGTGTGAGAAGATAGAAGAATAAGCTGAGATTGTAGTTGGCATAAAACAGGGGCCCTTTGCTGAACCACAACTGCATCCGGTGCATCTCGTAGGTACGGGGAACCAGGGTCAGGCTTCGCTTCATATTCCGGCCTACCAGAACCACCGAAAAGCCAAGTTCCTTCAGGGTTACGCAGGTGCGGTCCACACGCTGATCGGTGGTAAGGTCATTGGTAACGCAGACGATTGCTTTTAAGGTTGGCATTTAGTCTAGTTGTTCAATTCTATAACCGATGAAATCGGACCTTTGAATTTTACTTCATCAAACTGTTCAAAATGTGCTTTGCCACAATCAATTTTCAATTTCTCGCTTCCTCTCAATTCCTGTCCAACCGATTTTGTCTCGGCAACAAAGTAAATTTTCTTTTCACCTTTGAAAACTACTGCCCAGTCAGGACGATATTGTCCGATGGGAGTTTTGATTTCGAACCAGAAGGGGAGTTTAAAATAGAATTCAATCTGCTCACTACTCTCGCAATCCTTTGCAAATTGATTTTCTATACCACTGTCAAGCGGCATGTAGTTCTCATAAATTGTCTTTGAACTGTCTTTTACTGTGTGAGTAAATTCGTCGATGAAAATTTCAAAACCACTATCATCAAACAAAGTCATTTCGTAAATACTGGTTCCGATCTTTTCATACTTAATTCCAGCAATCATTAGCTGGTGTAATTCCCCGTTGATTTTTGAAACCGCATTGTCCATAAACAACTGTGGGTTTAGCAATACATCATTCAGCCGTTTTGAATTTTTCAGTATCTCCAAAATGGTCCTGCGTGTCAATTCCGTTTTGCTTTGTATGTAAGCAAGCATATCAGGTATTTCAAAATCAAATCCGTAATCGTCATTTGCACTGTCGCTTACTAATTGTCCTGCCACGCCTTCATCCGTAATCAAAACTTTTTTCTTAGTTGATCTGATTGTCGGCTTTTTCGTTTCATCCATTTTGCTCACTGCATTGGCAGCAAGCGTAATTAGTTTTTCTGTATCGTAATTGACGTTGTATTTAGTTTGAAATTTTATCTTCTCCCAAATCTGCAAAAACTGAGGGTCTGCTTCAAAGCCTTTTCTGTAATTTAATTTCTTCTTGTCATTCTTGTTTTTTGTTCTGCCTGAAAAATCGACTCCGCAATCTTCCTGAATCTCTTTTTGTAATGCTTTTGCAAAATCATCATAACGTTCGTTTGCAACAACAGTAAGTTTGTTGATTGTGCGGTCAAAGATCCTTTGTCCGTCCTGATTTACTGACAAGCGTAATCCTCTCCCAATTTCCTGTCGCTTTTTTATTTCCGATTTAGTTTCGTTCAAGGTGCAAATCTGAAATACATTGGGATTGTCCCAGCCTTCACGTAACGCTGAGTGGCTGAATATGAAACGAAGCGGAACATTTATATCAAGCAGTTTTTCTTTATCCTGCATGATCAATTTGTACGTGTCATCATCCAATTGTGTTTCGCCCCCTGTATCTTTGACTCTGCCTTTGTTGTCTTTCGAAAAATATCCGTTATGTATGTCGTCAACCGGATAAGGTAGTAAACCCGCATAAACAGGTTTGGATATTTCCTTTTGATAAATTTCCTCAAACCATTGAGCAAACTTGCCTTTGAAGGGATTTCCGTTGGAATCATATTCACGATAATTCTTCACTTTGTCAATAAAAAAAAGCGAAAGAACTTTAATTCCTTTGTCTTTGTAGTTTTTTTCTTTTTTCAGATGTTCCTCGATGGTTTTACTCAGCATAAAACGCATTACTTCATCGTTCATCCCGCCCTGGGTTTCGCCTTTCTTTAAAACGATCCCGTTGCTAAGCTCGATTTGCTCAGCGCCGAAATCAATTTCATAGATTTTTAGTCCATCGTATTTTTCATTTCTGTTTGATAGCAGGAATAAGTCAAGGTTTCGGCCATTTACCGAAACGGATTTTCTTTTTATCCCGCTATTTGTGATTACATCAATTTTAATTCTCGCCTTGATTGCATTACCGGTTCGGGTGATATTTTCCAATTGGAGGAATGAAGAGTTGAAATCATTTTCACTCAAAACAGAATCAACTTCTATCTGTTTCACTAACCCCAGATCATAGGCTTTAACCGGATTGAGCGAATACATCAGATTGTAAAGGTTCGTGTGTGTTGCAGAATAACGAAGCGTGCAAAGCGGTGTTAAATTCTCAATTGCCCGTTTGCGGATTTCCGTTTCCATATTCTGTGGTTCGTCCACAATCACGATCGGCTTGCAACTTTGAATAAACTCAATCGGTTTTTTCCCGGTGAGTTTATCGTTTGGCTTATTGATTATGTTTTCATCTTTTGCAAATGAATCAATGTTGATGACTAATACCTGAATGGTATTTGCAGATGCAAAACCTCTTAAATTGGAAACTTTCCGGCTATCATAAACAGTAGAAGTTATTGGAACTTTGTCATAAAGATTCTGAAAATGTTCTTCTGTAATTTCGAGATTCTTCATTACACCTTCGCGGATGGCAATCGAAGGGACAACAATGACAAATTTTTTGAAACCATAAAGCTTATTCAGTTCATAAATGGTGCGGAGATAGACATACGTTTTACCTGTGCCTGTTTCCATTTCAACAGAAAAATTCCATCCGTTGCTTATGATTTCATCTTTAGTTGAAACTTTCAGGCTGTTATTGTTCTGTACACGCTGAATGTTTTCCGTCAACTGGCTAAGCTGTGAAAAATCCAATTTGTTGCCAAATCCGTTTTCAGTAAGCAATGCTCCCGACTGACCAATCGAAAACTCAAAGTCGCCACCACTCAAAGGCTGTCCTTCAAAAATATCGGTAATGGCTTTTACGGCCTCAAGCTGAAATTCCTGTTTGCTGTCAAAATGTAGTTTCATAAACGTTATTTCCCTTTTTTCCCTTTCAGCTTCTTGCCATCCTTCAACAATTTTTTATTGTCCGATTCAAGTCGTCGTTTCAGCTTTTGAATGTCTTCTTCTGCAGGAAGATTTTCGGGTTTTATACCTCTTTCATCCAATAATTTTCTTACACCAAGATTATTTTTAATATGCTCCTGCGTGATTTTTTGCTCGCCTTTCAGATCATCTTTCTCTATATTGAAATTGGTGATTTCCGTAGCAAAATCTTTCGCTTTGATTGTTATTGTGGGAAGGAAATCGGCAAGCGGCCGGTTTTTGGGAACATTCAGTTTGCTTTTCATCTGGTAGGTGGAAAATCCCCCGAACAATGCTTTATCTCCTTTACTTCTTATCCGGGCAAACCCCCGGTTGTCGACTCCTCTTTCATAAATTATTCCTGACAAAGCTTTTTCGGATAGACTCAGTTTTCCCCGAGCCTGCAAGCGTTCCCATTCTTTAATACGCTGTTCAAGGATCTCCTGTCTGCGGGTTTGAACGGCAAAATAATTCATTGCAAAAGCGATCTGTTCCTTCCTGGGGTCTCCGTTTTGTGCGATGAGATAACAAGCATATCGTGTAAGCATTACATCATCAATCTCTCTCCTGCTTCCGGAACCGAGATCAACCATTTTGCTGACGTCAACAAAATGGTCAACAACCTGCTGACCGGCATTGGTGCAGGCAATTTTTGCTTTCTCAATGGCATTAACAAAATTTTCCCATTTGCTATAACCCAATAGAATTTGCAGATCACGCGCAAACCAGAATTCAATATCTTCTGTATGCTGAACTGCCAGTTCAAAACTTCCTGTGAGTTCTTTAATTAATTCCGATTTCATAGAGCATAATTTTTAATTT
>ERZ889078.774-NODE-774-length-27664-cov-18.625666_pt1 | contig 27664 bp, 27 predicted proteins | sample MGYA00521266_ERZ889078 | MGnify/ENA primary metagenome ERZ889078 (study PRJEB32303, sample SAMEA104408618) | aquatic metagenome | biome: Brackish water; feature: Pelagic; material: water | place: Baltic Sea | collected 2014-06-16T06:34:00 | depth 76,534 m ...
ATCTTTTTATTATGTTTTAATAATTATAAACGTTATCATTATAAAAATATTATGTTTTAATAATCTTAAAGAAATAAAAAAATAATTAATTCAAATTTATTAGCACAATTATTTTGCCTTCGCCTGATTCTAATGGTTCCATTGCTTTACCTAAAACAGATCCGAAACACTTAATCATGCTAGTACATTTCATCGCATAACCTGGCTTAGAAGCAGTTGTCAACATGTCTCCAACTTCAATTGGACCATTCTCAGTTGTAACTTTAACTGGAACCCTACCTGCTAAAGCAATTGGAGTTCCACCAACTTCTTTACCAATAACAATAGCTGGATCTGTAGTTACAACTCCTGCAACCAAATTTGAATTTGCTGAATCTGATTTTTTAATCATTTCATAATTATCCCTGTCAATGATTACAACATCTCCTGCTTCTAACTTATCCATTGAAGGAATCTTCTCAGCAAGGTCTGCACCACTACCAATTAAATTTCCTCCTAAGTATAAATCTCCAGTGATGTTTGCTGAACCATTAACAGATAATTTTTCTGAAGGACTTGTTAAACCAATTCCAACACTGCCATCTGCTCTGAAAGTTGTAACTGATGCTTGACCCTCTACTCCTGTCCATATTTGGAATGCGCCAGTATCATCTGCACCATCTTTTCTAGCATAAATTCTTGCAATTGGATTATCTGTTCCTGAACTATCTTTAGCATAAAATACAATTCCTCCACCAAAACCATCGCCGGAAGACAAACTAGTCTGAGTATACAAACCCATTGCAGAGTAAACACCTGTCAAACCTTCAAAACTACCACTTGATGTGGAAGAAGTTGTTCTTCTAAAGCCCATAACAGGGAAAGTCGCACTCTCAGCATAAATTTGACCAGTAACATCTAATGCAACTGAAGGATCAACATTTCCTATTCCCACACTTCCACTTGCTACTAGTAGGTCTCCTGTTGTTATGTTTACGTCTAGTGCTGTTCTTGTGTGTGAACTTGTGTTTAACCATCCGCCTGCTGCGCTTGCACTTCCTGATGGCCAGCTTGTTTGACAGTCTGTTCCTATGCATAGTTCTGATGCTGTTAAGTTTCCAGTGATTTTTGCATCTCCGTTCACTTCTAGTAATGTGCCTGGTGTTAAGGTTCCTACGCCTATACTTCCTGCTGCTACTAGTAGGTCTCCTGTTGTTATGTTTACGTCTAGTGCTGTTCTTGTGTGTGAACTTGTGTTTAACCATCCTCCTGCGTCGCTTGAACCTGTTCCTGAACTATCTTGTGCCCAAGTCATTGTGCCAGTTGAATGATCATAAGTTAAAACATAATCATCCTCGCTTGCACCTGCACTATTTGTAGTGTTTAAATCACCAGGCAAGATAGTATTTGCCATTATCTCGTCTGTTCCAACACTGTTGCTTGCAAGATCTGAATCATTAATAGTTCCATCAGTTATGTAACTGCTGTTAATGCAGTTTTCACAACTAATATAATCTGCTTGTCTTGCTCTTTCAGTATATGGTGAACTAGTTAAGTTTATTCTTGGAGTTAATGTTTCTCCTTCAACAACAACTTCTAAATAATATTGTCCATCAAAACTAATGTTTAATTGTGTGTTTGATCCAAGTACTGCATCATAAATTCCATCATTCACAGTTAAAGTTTGACTTTCATTCCAAACATTTGATCCACCACTAAATGTGTTAAATATTTTGAACACAAAATCTTTACTTCCATTAACATTTATTCCTGTGCTATTAGTTAATTTACCTTGGATGTTCAATGTTTTTGGAACATTACTTGCAAAGTTATTTGCATATCCAACTGAATCTCCAAATGTAAATCTTTGAACGTGTTTTCCATCAGTTAAAACTCTAACTACATGTTCTCCTGTTTCGTTACATTCATAGTTCTCATAAACAACACTATTTCCATCATAAACTGCTGTTAACTCTGTGTTTCCACATTTTAAGCTTACATGTTCAATGTCTACTCCAAATTGAGTTCCATCATAACCGTCTATGATTAAATTTGCATTTCCGATTGTTCCAAATTTAACAACCCATTCACCATTTTTAACTGGATAACTTTGTGGAGTTATAATTGTTAGATTTGCTCCTACGTATCCAGAGAATCTTGTAGCATTGAATATTATGTGAGTCTCATTTTTCACAAATGGAATTTCTGTTCTTTCCCAGCTTACACATTCAAATGTTTCTTTTATGAAATTTCTACATCTTAATATTTTATCAACATCTCCATCATGAGGTAAACTTATCTCTGCTCGTTCCATTTCAATTGATTCAATATAAATAACTGGAGTGGTGATTTGTCCATTGTTAATTTCTTGAGTTGATTCATCAATGAAAATATCTAATACTTCTGGAGCTTTCTTTATATTAAAGATTTTAATATCTGGTTTGACTTGTTTAGTGGTCTCTTTTAAACCTGCATTATCTGGTGCTTGATTTTTGTTTTTATTGTTTTTATTGTCTTTTACTTTAACGGATTTTTCTTCACCTTTAATTTCAAGTGATAATCCCTTTGATCCAACTGTTTTCTTTACTTGACCTATTGCATTATTATTCTTATCTTTAATGTTAATAGTTATATTCAAAGCATTTGAATCATTGATTGTTAAAGTTTGTAATACTTCCACTAGTGCAGGAACTATAATAGTTTGAGTTTCATTTGAAGTATTTGACTCAACAGTTGTTGATTGATCAACAAATACGAATGTTTCATTATCTGGAACTGTTATGTTAAAGCTATTACTTCTCTTTAAGTTGTATCCATCTGTGAAATACAAATATGTTTCATAAACTCCTGGTGTTAAAGGTGTAAGAGTTACTTTTCCTGATTCAATTGTAGTTATTACTCCTTCAACTTCTTTTATATCAAGAGTTAATAAATCTCCATCTTCATCAATAAAATAATTTGATCCTTCCAATACAATTTGTGTATTCAAGAAAATGTTTTCTATTTCTACAATTTGAACTGGTTCAGTATTCTTAATATCTTTAGTGAAAACAATGTTTTCAATTTCTAATGATGCACCTTCTAATTCAATTATTAATTTTCCTGAACTTATTGGTAAATCACACGTTTCTAAACATTCATTTTCCAATAATAATTCTGATATGTCTATGACTATTTCTTCAGGCACTGTAATTATTTCTTCTGTAATGTTTTCAACTATTGTTTCATTTGTTTCAACAATTGTTTCTTCTGTAACATTTGTATCAACAGTTTCATTAATCTCTATAGTTGTGTTTGTAGTTAAATTTAATTCAACAGTTTCATTTATTATCTCAGTAGTATTTTCAGTTATTGATTCATTTATTTCAATGATAATATCTTCAGTTACATTATCAGTCACGTTTTCTTCTATAGTTATTGTTTCATTAACTACTTCTGTAATATTTTCAATTAATTCTGGAATTATTTCTTCTGTTATATTCTCTTCAATAATTATTGTCTCATTAATTTCCTCTATTATTGTTTCTTCTCCAATCATATCATTAACATCTGCAATGGCCATTCCCGTTATCAAGCTTCCTCCTTGATTGTTAGTATTGTCTCTATCAAGAACAACAAATTTTTGACCATTCATTTCAAGATAAACTGTCGCTTTTCCTTCTCCAAGTATTTTTCCATTCAATCTCAAAGAAGTTGCATTTGTAATGTTTAATGCTAATTCAGAGTTTTCTGTATATATAGTATTTACATTCTGAATGACTGTTTCTGATTTTGAGAATATTGCTAAACCTGTTAAATCTTGTATTGGACCTAAATTGCTTAAAACTAAAACTCCTATTGCTAAGATGATTATTATAGCCATCCATGCAGCAGGTTTTGTTTCTTGTTTTCTAGCTTCTTTATTTGCAGCTTCAAGATTCTTGTTTTCTAATTCTAATTGTGTTTGTAATTTGTATAAATATCTAAGGTTCTCTGTTTCGTTTGATCTTAATTGTTTATGGAATTCATAATCTTCAGAACTAATTTTTTTACCTTTTCTTTCTTTTAGAAGTTCTTTTAGAGATAAGTGTGTTATTCTTATTTCATTCAATAATTGAACTCTTTTATTTTCAGGAGCAATCATTTTTTATCGCCCCCTTTTTTATCGGCTTTTTTAACTACTTTTAGAATTATATCGCCTTCAGGAGTCTCTATGAATCTAACTTGCGTACCTGGACTCCAACCTTTATCTTCTACTAAGTCCTTTGGTAAAGTTATTCTGTATTGACCTTTGAAGCCGACTATTTTCACTTGTTCTTCCTCGAGATTAGTACTAATTTAGCACCAATTAAATATTAATAAATTACTTAAAGTGCACTTATTTATGCTTTAATTAGTACTAATTACTATATAAATGTTTCGTAAAAAAACTGAAAATATAAAAATGATAGAGAGAAATCATGCTTAGTCAACAAAAATTATATAAAGAGAATACAAGTCCTGAGAATCAATACCTGCCTCCGTAGCTTAGCGGTAGAGTGAACGGCTGTTAACCGTTTGGTCGCCAGTTCGATCCTGGCCGGAGGCGTCCTTTAATTTGAGCCCGTGGCTTAGTCTGGTAGAGTGCTCGACTGATAATCGAGTGGTCCCGAGTTCAAATCTCGGCGGGCTCATCTTTCCTAAAGAACAGAAATGCTTAAAAATAATTTATTTTTAATTATTTCTGAGGGCTCAAGTTCTACAGTTTAGAAAGAATATTTATTTAACATCAAGATTATGTGTAGAATTTATTTTTCTAAAACTTCATGAATATATTTTTCAATCTTTTTAGCAGTTGTATCCCACTTAAATTTTTCTATGACAATTTTTCGAGCATTTGAACCCATTTTAGAACGAAGCTTATTTTCATTAATTAATAATTCTATTTTTTTAGTTAAATCAACTGTGTTTTGAAAATCAAAAAACAAACCATTAACTCCATCATCAATATAATCTTTAACAAAACCAACTTTAGTACAAATAACAGGAATTTCACAAGCCATAGCTTCTAAAGTAGATAAAGAAGTTGTTTCAGTCAAAGAAGGAAGAACATACAAATCCATTGCTTGAACCCAAGGAATAACATTGTTTTGTGGTCCAGGCATAATAACTCCTTTTTGACTTTTAAGCATATTTTCAATTTCTTTAACACCCTCGCCAACAATTAATAGTTTTACATTAGGATGTTTATTTCTAATTCTAATAAACGCTCTAAGCAAAGTTTTCAAATCTTTTTCAAAACCTAATCTTCCATGATAACCAATGATAAAATCATTTTTATCAAGACCAACTTTTTTCTTAGCATCATTATTATTTACTTTACAAAACTTAGTCACATTAACTCCAAGGTGAGCAATTTTTTTAGGTGTTAAAATATTCTGCCAAACAAGCATATCAGAAACACTTTCAGAAGGAACGATTAATAATTTAGATTTCTTATATGCATAACGAACTAGTTTTTTCGAAATAGGATAAAGAATTTTTTTTAAAATAGACATAGAAACTGCTTTAGGAAATAGCTCCCATTCAATACTATGAATAAAAGATACTGTTGGTTTTCCAAGTTTTTTAGCAGCAATAATTGATAATAAACCAACAGGTCCAATAGTTTGAGAAAAAACAATATCTGCTTTTTTAATAGTATCTTTAATTTTCCAATATTCTAACTTTGCAGGTTTATAATCTCCAAGTTTTGAATCTCTCAAAGGAATTTTAACAATGCGAAAACCGCTAGATTCAACTTTACCAAAATCAGGTGCAATAACAATTACTTTGAAAGATTTATTTAATCTAGGAACAATTTCTGATAAAAATCTGGAAATCCCATCCCATCTAGGCAAATAACTGTCGGTTGCAATTACTAAAGTTTTTTCCCTCATCTTAAACGATAAAAAACCTCTGCATATTTATATTTATATTTCCAACCGCTAGACCAATTTTTGAATAAAGTTATGCCCAGGGGGAAGAAATTAAGGAAATTATGAAGACTAAATTGACTTTTAAAAGCTTTTAAAGCATGTATCTTAATATCAAAAGTATCAGTTATATCAACCACTAAAGTAGGAAAAGTTTTCTTTTTGAATTTAAAAGGACTCCAAATATCAAAGCCATAAACTTCAAGTTGCCAAGGAAGACTATCAACAATTTCAAGAGTCAAAGTTGAAATTTTTCTATGAGCAGGATGAGGATCATCAGGTGAATGAGTGAAAATTTTAGTAGGTCGAAGTTTTTTAATCACTCTTTCAAGTTGTGTTTTAGCTTTGTAAATCTCCACTTCTTTATTGAAATCTTTTTCTAAAACGCCAAGAAATTTAACACCTTTACCGCCAATAATTTTATCTGCACGCAAAGCTTCTTTTTCACGAGTACCAACAATGATTTTTTCTTGAAAGTGAGGATAAGAAATTTCTCCTTTAGAAAAAATAACTGTTCTAACATCAAAACCTTCTTTAGCATATTTAGCTGCAGTACCGCCAGGCCCAATAGTTTGATCATCTGAATGAGCTGCGATAATTAATATATTATTAGTCATAAAAAAGTTAATAATAGTAATTATTCTTAAAGTTTATGAAAAAGAATGCACCGGCCGAGATTCGAACTCGGATAGATGGCTTGGAAGGCCACAATCATAGCCGTTAGATCACCGGTGCAAAGGTTGAACAAAGTTAAGTTTGTTTTAGTTGAGACACTTAAGCCTCATTTAATTAAGAGAAAAAATTCTGTTTTATAAAATTTATGCTTTAGAAGGATGTTTTGACAGTATGACTTAACTTGGTATTTTATTCATAAATAATTTTTATAAAATCAAACATAAACGTTTAAATAGCTGAATTACGATGTTTAATTAACTTTGAGTTCATTCGTCCTTATCAAAAAGTTTATATTTAATGAGCTTTTTATCTTCAGATAATGATTTGTATAATAGCATTAATTGTCTTTGGATTTCTAGGAATTTTTAGTGCAAGCCATAGAATAATTGCGAAAGAAGCATTTGAATGTGTATTCAAAAGACTAACTCTTAGAAAATGTGACACTGGTCTAGATAAAAGATTAAAAGCACAGATAACTGGGAAGCTTATGAAAAAAAGCCCAAACATTGGCAGGTGGATGTACAAACATTTTGAAACATTATCATGGATATTTTTAATAATATTTTTGATAAGCATATTTTATACTGCACAAGGAGCATATTTCTTCATCAAATATGGTAATTGTAATGGGGAGAACAGTGACAAGTTTTGTATATTTGATCCTTTAGGAACTTTTGGAAATAAAGATGCCTCGAACATTTGTTTAGATCCGAATCTTGTGCCATCAGGAAACCTAATTTTTGCAGGTACAAACATAGATTCACAACCATTCACAGGGCCATATGATGCGCCAGTAACTATAATAGAATTTGGATGTTATTCTTGTCCAAATACCAAATCAGTTGTTCCGGCAGTTAACAAAATGCTAGAAGAATATCCAGCGGAAGTAAAATTAGTATACTATGATTTTCCACTTCCAACACATGCAAATTCAAGAGAAGCAGCGCTTGCAGCAAAATGTGTTTTCTTAAATAGACCAGAACAATTCTGGGATTATCATTCAAAATTATTTGAAAATCAAAATGATTTGTCTCAAGAAAGATTATTTGAAATTGCAACAGAAATAAATTTTGATAGAGATATACTTGAAACTTGTTTAGAAGTAAATGGTTCAACAAGTTATGTTGATGAAGATTATGAAATAGGATTAAGTTCAGGTTTGTATGGAACTCCAACTTTTTTCATAGGATCAGAGACCTTAGTGGGCGCAGTATCCTTTAAAGATTTTAAAAAAATAATTGATGCAGAATTGGCTGTACAACAAGAATAATTTTATAAATAATTAGAATTTTTTTTATTAGGGGGTGTATATATATGGTGAAGAAAAAAACAACTAAAACTTCTACAAAAAAAGCTAGTGGTAGTAAAAAAACCACTCACACAACAAAAACACATGCTGTAAAACAAACAAGCAAAGGAATGCCGACGTGGGCAATCGTAGGCTCTGTTGTATTGGCAGTAATTGTTGTAGCTGCGATAATCGCGATTGGAATCATTGTTACTAAATCAAATTTAGAAAAAGAAAATACTGTTACTGGAGAAGTAGTTCTGGATATGTATGTCATGAGTCAATGTCCATATGGAGCTCAAGCAGAAACAGAAGCAATCAAAGCAGTGAAAAGATTTGGTGATGATATAGATTATAATATACATTACATAGTTCGATCACAAGGAGATTCATTTTCAAGTTTGCATGGTCAAGCAGAAGTTGATGAAAACATAAGACAACTATGTATTAAAGAAAATTATCCTGAAAAATACTTAGATTATTTATTATGTTTTAATCAAAATTATCAAGCAGGAGAAACACAATTCCTAAGATGTGCACAAGAACAAAATGTTAATTTACAAAAAATAACTGATTGTGCAGCAGATGAAGGAGTACAATATTTGAAAGCTAGTGAAGTTGAAACAAACAAAGTTGGCGCAAGTGCAAGCCCAACAATATATTTAGATGGTGCATCATATTCTGGTGGCCGATCTGAAACAGACTTTGCAAGAGCAATTTGTGAAAAATTCAATTATGAACATGAAGGATGTGCAGATATACCAAAACCAGTCGCATTAAACGTGATGGTTTTAACAAGTAAAAATTGCCCAACTTGTGATACTACACAAATAACCTCTGCTTCAAAACAATTATTTCCAGGCGCAACATTTGAGTATGTAGATGCAGATACTGAACAAGGACAAGCATTAATAGAGGAATATTCTTTAGTTTATTTGCCAGCATATATTTTTGAAGATAAATTAGTTGAAACAAATACCTGGGAAACAAACACTCAATTAAGAGGTGCATTTGTTCAAAAAGGAACTAGTTTTCAATTAAGAGATGAATCATCAGGTGCAAATTGGTTTATAGATAAAGAAAAACAAAATGAATTTTTTGCATCAATCGGAGTTGTAAAAGGAGATAACAAACCGCAAATAGATTTTTTTGTGATGAGTTACTGTCCTTATGGAAACCAAGCAGAAGAAGCAATTGCGCCAGTATTTGATCAATTAAAAGGTAAAGCTGATTTTAATCCAAGATATGTAATCTATAGTAATTATGGATCAGGATACCCAGACTATTGTTTAGATGAAGCAAATGTTATTTGTTCAATGCATGGAATACAAGAATTACATCAAAACATAAGAGAAGCATGTGTTGCAAAATATTATGGCTCACAAGAATGGTTTGATTTTGCATTAGCCATGAATACTGCTTGTAGCGCAAGTAATGCAGATACTTGTTGGACTGCAGTTGCAGAAAGTCAAGAATTAGATGTTGCAAAAATAAGAACCTGCCAAACAGATGAAGGATATGATTTAATGTTAGCTGATAAAACACTGGGAGATAAACTTGGTGTACAAGGAAGCCCAACAGTCTTCATAGATGGATCGCAATACGCAGGAAGTAGAACTGCAAATGGCTTTTTGAATGGTTTATGTGCTGGATTTGATACTTCGCCAAGCGAATGTGCAAACGCAGTAGCAGAACCAACTCAAGCGGCAGCACCTGCAGGTGGATCTTGCTAGGTAATTTTTTTAAATAATTTTTTTTTAACTTCTTTTTTTAATAAATTATTTAAACACTTTATTCTTCATTTTTTATATGGGGTTAAAGGTTGATAAAATAAGAGAAGATTTTCCTATTTTGAAAAGAGGAATCACCTATTTTGATAGTTCTTGTATGTCACTTAGACCTTTACAAGTTATTAACGCGATTAATTCTTATTATGAAGAATTTCCTGCTTGCGCGGGCAGAAGTATGCATTCTCTAGGTAATAAAGTAACTGATGAAGTTGCAATTAGTAGGGATGCGATAAAGAAATTTATTGGTGCAAAGAAAAAAGAAGAAATAATATTCACAAAAAATACTACTGAATCAATTAATCTTTTATCAAGATCTTTTAAATTTGAGAAAGGAGATAAAGTATTGATAACTGATAAAGAGCATAATTCAAATCTTCTTCCATGGCAAATGCTTGCAGAACAAGGAACAATAAAACTAAAAGTTCTAGGTTCAAAAGAAGATAATACTTTCAATCTTGAAAGTTTTGAAAAACAAATAGAAGATATAAAACTTGTTTCAATTGTTCACACATCAAATATGGATGGTGTGACTAATCCTGCGAAAGAAATAATCAGAATTGCACATAGACATGGAGCATTAGTTTTTTTAGATGCAGCGCAATCAGCTCCACATAAAGATTTAGATGTTAAAAAACTGGGTGCAGATTTCATCGCATTTTCAGGTCATAAAATGTTAGGCCCAAGTGGAACAGGAGTTTTATATGGTAAAAAAGAATTACTAGAAGAATTAAATCCATTCATGGTGGGAGGAGAAACAGTTAAAGATGCAACCTATGGAAACAGAACCTGGGAAGATGTGCCTGCAAGATTCGAAGCAGGTTTACAAAATTATTCTGGAATAATAGGTTTAGGAGAGGCTGTAAAATATCTTTCAAAAATAGGTTTGAAAAATATTGAAAAACACGAATCACAATTAACAAAACAATTATCAGAAGGATTAGAAAAAGATGAAGATGTAGAAATTTTAGGGCCAGAAGCAAGTAAAAGAGGTGGTATCACAAGTTTCAATTTAAAAGGAGTGGATCCACATCAAATAGCATTGTTAATGGATAATTCTGCAAAAATCATGATGCGAAGTGGCGCACATTGTGTTCATTCATGGTTTAACAAACATAATTTACAAGGCAGTGTCAGAGCATCATTATATTTATACAATACAGAATCTGAAGTACAAAAATTTTTAAAACAAATAAAAGAAGTAAAAAAAGTTTTAAAATAGGCGATCTAATTGAAAATAGTTTTTTTTGAAATAAAGAATTGGGAAGAAGAATTCATAAAAGAAAGATTTTTTGGACATGAATTAACTTTTGTAGAAGAAACTTTGAATTCAAAAAATGCTTTAAATTATTCTGAAGCTGATTGTGTATCAGTATTTATATATTCAAAAGTAGATGAAAAAACTATTCAAACATTATCAAATTTAAAATTAATTTGTACACGATCAACAGGTTTTGATCATATAGATTTAGAAACTGCAAAAAATAAAGGAATAAAAGTTTCGAATGTCCCATACTATGGAGAGAATACTGTTGCAGAACACACATTTGGTTTAATTTTATCAATGTCAAGAAAATTACCTGAATCAGTTGAAAGAACAAATAAAGCAGATTTTTCGCGTGAAGGTCTAAGAGGCTTTGATTTAAAAGGAAAAACTTTCGGAGTAATAGGAACCGGTCATATTGGATTACAAGTAATAAGGATTGCAAAAGGATTTCAGATGAATGTATTGGCCTATGATAAATATCCTAATAGTGAAGCCGCAAATTTACTTGGTTTCAAATACTGTGAAAAAGATTATCTCTTAGAACAATCAGATATTATAAGTTTACACGCGCCTTTGAATAAAGAGACAGAACATTTCATAAATTCTGAAAGCATTGAAAAAATGAAAAAAGGAGTTTACATAGTAAATACTGCTAGAGGCGGATTAGTTAAAACAGACTCACTCATAAAAGGTTTAACAAAAGGAATTATTGCTGGCGCCGGACTAGATGTTTTAGAAGAAGAAACTTTTATAGACGAAGAAATAGAATTATTAGATGGAACTGATTATGTAAAGCAGAAAAAAATGTTAGAACATCATTTGCTTTTACGAATGCCAAATGTCATAATAACTCCTCATAATGCGTTTAATAGTATTGAAGCATTACAAAGAATATTAGAAACAACAATAGAAAACATAGTTGGATTTGAAAAGGATAATCCGATTAACTTGGTAGAAAATGCATGAACAAACAATTGCGAAAGCAATAATTCAGGAAGCAACAAGTCATGGAAGAGTTAAAGCTATAACTATTGAAGTTGGTGATTTAGGACACTTACCAGCTCATGAAATGGAAGAAGTTCTTAAAACATTAACTAATTGGGAAATTAACTTAACTAGAAAGAAGGCAATTATAGAATGTGAGTTATGTAATTTCAAAGGAGAGCCAAATATAATTGAACAAGGACATGATCATAATGTGTTTAAATGTCCAAACTGCAATGCAATGATGCCAAAAATAATTGATGGAAATTTAATAATCTTAAAAGAAGTTGAAATATATGATACATGTGAGGAATGTGAATAATGTGTTTGTCAATACCTGGAAAAATTTTAAAAATTGAAGGAGAAGAAGCGACAATTGACTATGGTTCTGAAACTAGAATTGCTTCATTAGCTTTGAAAAAAGATGTCCAAGTAGGAGACTATGTAATAGTAAGTGCAAAATTTGTAATAGAAAAAATTCCTGAATCAGAAGCTAAAGAAATAATTGCATTATGGGATAAAACAGATGAAATCTGAACAATATTTTTTAAAATATGGATTTTCTTGTGCAGAAGTTCTTTTAACTCAAGAACATATTTCTGAAGAAAAATATAAAGAAATAAGACAGAATGCTATCAAAGGAATTGTAATGAATAGACAAGAGTTAATGGATACTTTTCAAAATGCATTTAGAAGAATAAAAGAAGTAGCTAATAAAATGGGAAAAGATGTGTGGGACTTAGAAGTTATGAAAAAATATTTTCTTGAAGAACACAATAAATATATAGATGCGGGAGATGGAAGTTATTCAAAATTTCCAAAAACATTTTGTGAATTGTGTAAAGTCAAAAAAGGCATTGTTATTGACAAAAATGATTTTTCTTACAAGGTTAATATTGATGGAAAAGAGATGAATGTATTATCAGAATTGTTGCCAGATGCACAAATAGGTGATAAAGTAACTATTCATCATGCTTTCGCAGTTGAAAAACTAGAATAAATCTTTTTTAAATTTTCTTTTGAAACTACAAAAGTTATTACTCCTAATATTAAAGAAATTAAACCAATTGTTTGAACAATAGTTATTGCTTTATCTAAGAATATGAGATTCAATAAAGAAGTTATTACAGATCCAAGCGCCAGTATTGCGACTGCTGTACTTGCTTTAACTGTTTTTAAGCCATTATAAAAAGTTATAACATATCCAAGCAGTAATAATGAAGTTATTGCAATCCAGATTATTTGTGCTACTGATAAAGTAAATGCTATTGAAAACTGATTTGTTGCTAATAAGAAAATCATAATAAATATTGATCCAAAAAACATTCTACCAAAAGCAACTATGTTACCTGACAAATTCTTAAGTAAATATTTTGAAAAAATAATTTCTCCAGCCCAAAATAATGTTGCGATGAAAATTAAAGCTAAACCAAAACTTAAATCAAAACCAGTCAGTTTTAATAATAAGAAATTACCTGCTAACAAGAAGATTGATCCAAAGATTACTTTTGAATTGAGTTTTTCTTTTAATAAAAATAATGCTAAAAGTGCAACCCAAATAATCATTGTTTTATGAATAAAAGAACTCTGAGCAGGACTTGTTAGAGTCAAACCTTTGAAAAATAGTAAGAAAGGAATACTTCCGCCAATTAAACCAACAATTCCAAGATTTCGCCAATCTTTAAGTGAGAGTTTTTTAAGAGAATTGAAATCTTTTGCAAGTAAAATTATAGAGAACAAAAATATTCCTACAACCAAATTTTTTGCGCCTGTAAAAACAAAAGGGTTAATGCCTTTAACACCAAATGCATTTAAGAAAATACTAACTCCTGAAATAATCGCTGTTAGTAAAATTAACCATGTCCCCTTTTTCATAGATAAATTAAAGAAGTAATGTTTTTATAAATTTTTTGAATTATTTTTCCAAGTTCAAAAAATATAAATAACTTAATAACTAATTTTTTTTATGCTTGAAAAAGAATTTTTTGAATTTATTTACAAACGACATCTAATATGGTATAAAAGGTTTAAGTTACATGAAGAACCTCCCTGGACAAGCGACGAGATTTTAAAAACATATAAGATAATTAATATTTATAGAGAACTAGATAAATGTACCATTTATATTGTTAAAAAGCTTAAAAATATTACTGTTAGAAGAACAATCTTTCTTAACATAGTATTTTTTAGATTTTTTAATCTCTTTAATTTATATGAAGATTTAGATATTGAACCTTTTGATAACGTTGAAAAAAAGGAATTAATTCAGAAATTTAATAGCTTAAAAGAACAAGGAAGACCCATATTTAACAATGCATATTTGATTTGTTCAGGTAAACCTAATCAAAAGAAACATGTTGCAGTAATAGAAAGTTTAGAGGATTTTTCAAAAAAAATTGATATATTTATAACCCAGCTTGACAAAGCAAAAACTCCTAGAGAATCTTTAGAAGTAATTCAACAGATTGATATGGTTGGGCCTTTTTTAGCTTGTGAAATTTGGACTGATTTAACTTACTTTGATTTTTTTAAACAAAAGTGGACTGATAATGATTTTGTAAATATTGGTCCGGGAGCAGAATGGGGTTTGGAAATAGTATTTGGAAAAAAACTAAATAAAAAAGAGCAATATGAGAAATTAGACTACTTAAGAGGTTTACAAGATAAATATCTTCTTACTATGCATAAAGAATTAAATGAAGAGCCTTCTTGGAATAAAATAAAATATTTGGATAAAATATCTATAACTAACATTGAAGGTTGTCTTTGTGAATTTAGAAAATATTGGAATATCAAACATGGAATTGGAAAAAGAAAATATTTTAGACCAGGAAACTTCATTTAGTAAAAAAATTTTAAAACAGAGAAAAAAACTATTTTTCTATGAAGATACTTGTTTTTGGAAATCCATACTTAGAATATGATTCTTTAGCAGTAGAAATTGCTGATGAACTAAAGGACAAAGCAGAATTTATATCTTGCACTTCTCCAGAACAAATAATGATGCAAGAATTTGATTATATAATGGATGTTGTTGAAGGTATTGATGAAATAAAAGTTTTTGATAATTTAAAATTATTAAATCCGCACAAAATGTTTTCTTTACATGATTTTGATGTAACATTTTTTCTTGGGCTAATGGAGCGACTTGGTAGAGTTGATAAAGTAAAGATTATTGGTATACCAATAGGTTATGATAAAGAAAAAGCAAAAAAAGAAGTAAAGCAAATACTCAAAGGAAAAGTATAAATAGTATTATTCTCAGAGATTAATTATGAAAAAAGTATTTTTGTTATTAGCATTCATAATTTTTTTGATGCCAATGTCTTTTGCTTATTCTGTTGAGTTTTTTCATTCTGATCATCTTGGTAGTCCTAGTGTTGTTACTTCTGGTAGTGGTTCAGAAATTTGGAGTGCTGATTATGATGTTTTTGGTGCTACTTTGAATGTTGAGGGTTCTAATAAGATTAATTATAATTCTAAGGAGCGAGATGCTACTGGTCTTCTTTATTATGGTGCAAGGTATTATAATCCTGCAACTGGCAGGTTTATTTCTGTTGATACTGTTCGTGGTAAACATATTTCTACTCAGTCTCAGAATCGTTATGTTTACACGCAGAATAATCCATTAAGATATACCGATCCTACTGGACATCAGTCTGTTGATGCTGATAGGACTCGTTTTGTTATTTATAATTTTATACAAACCGAGAATTGGGAGTCTATGATGAAACCTCATATTGCCGAAATTAATTCAGTTTCAAAACAGACTGGTGTTCCTGGTGAGGCTATTTTGTCTGCAATGTTAGTTGAGGATATTCGTTTTTATGAGCCTGATGATGCTTCTTTCACTAAGGAATCTGCTAAGGCTTGGCTTAGACAACTTACTCCTAATGCGGTGTTGGTTGCAGCTGGTCATAAAGCTAATGATATTGGTAATTCAAATCTTGGTATGATTAATGGTTTTGCGTTTATTAAAGCAGTTGATTATTTAGAAACTCTTCCTGATTTGGATGCTGGCACTAAACAATTACTTAATGAATATAGAAATTATGAACAAAACCCTCCTGAAGGATTTGGGGGTAGGCTTGCTCAAGGTTATGCTTTTAATCAAGTGGATGGTCCTAAAGCTGCAGCTATTGTTTTAAAGTCTCATATGGAGTATTGGAATCGTGCAGGTTATGATTTTATGAGTGGAGATTTTAAGACTGTTAGTACTTTAGGTGAGCGTATGGGTGCTTTAGAAACTATAAATAATATCGCTAAATATTATCCCGATGGTTACTATCATGAAGGTAGTGGTTCAGCAGGATTTTATACTAATCATGGTGTTAAAAAAACTCCTCATGATTCTCCTGGTTTGGGTGGTACTTCTTTGTGGGGTTATTCTGATTATGGTACTATTACTAAGGAATTTGTTGATTCTGGTTTGGCTACTGTTATGTTGAACGAGCCTTAATATGAAAAAATTTTTGTTGTTTGGAGTGTTGTTTTTGTTGTTTGTTAGTTTTAGTTCTGCTTATTCTGTTGAGTTTTTTCATTCTGATCATCTTGGTTCTCCTAGTGTTGTTACTTCTGGTAGTGGTGGTGAAGTTTGGTCTGCAGACTATGAAATCTTTGGAGAAACATTAAATGAGGTTGGTAGTAACAAGGTTAATTATAATTCTAAAGAACAAGATGATACGGGTTTGTTGTATTATGGTGCTCGTTATTATAATTCTGAAACTGGCAGGTTTATTACTGCAGATACTGTTAAAGGTAATAGTCTTGATATTTTATCTCAGAATAGATATTCTTATGTTAAAAATAATCCGCTAAAATATACTGACCCAACAGGAAATAAATTTGAAAAAGGAATTGATAATAAACTTCTTGATGGAACTTGGAGTTATGAAAAATCTTTATCAGAAGAAAATTATGCTTATTTACTTGAAAATGTGAGAAAGTCTTCTTTTTACTCTTATTTTAAATCACAAGATTATACTGTTTATCCTTCAATAGGCAACACTGGTGGTCATTATGGTTTAAGTGTGAATGCAGATGGCGGGGCATTAGTTGGTTATGGTAATTATAGAGCTACAATAATTTTTGATAAAAAGATTTTTAATATACCTTCTCAAGATTTTGAAAAAACACGTGGTATTACTAAAGATGAAGCTATAAAAGTTGTTTCCACCCACGAACTTGTCCATACTTATTTTGGTAAAAAATATGGTTCTAATAGATTCGAACCGCGAAGTTCAATATTTGATAGTATTTATGAAGGGAAGGGTATAGGTCATCATAATGAAGAAGCAGTGGCTCATGCAATATCTCTTATAGAATTACAACATGACGGAGCTCAAGATTCAGAATTTTATTCTATGGCTTTAAATAAGTTAGAGGATTATGTATCAAAAGAATCTTTTTCCAAGGTTAAAGAAGCAGGTTTTAGTGAAGATAGTTTATGGCGTATGATTTCTGATCGTGTTGATTATGATGATTTCGGGTTTTTAAAACGTAATTTGAAATAAAGAATTTTTTCGTAATATTTATATAATCTCACTCTCTTGATTTTATTGATGGGAAGGGTTTTGAAAAAAGAGGTTTACAAAGAGTTCTTAAAATCATTATTATTAGAAGGAGAACTGGTTGCTCCTGTAACAACTGACATGACTCGATTTACAGTCATAAAAGATGTTGAAACAATAGATCTTAATGGGAGTAATCCATTTTTTCCAATAAAAAAATATTTTTTACCAAGCAAAGAAACACTTTTCTTGATTAAAGATGGTAAACTTGCAAAAACAAATTCTGAATCTGTAAAAAGAATTATTTTTGGGGCTAGGCTTTGTGATATAAATGGGATTGCAATTCTTGACAAATTATATTTAGACAAAGATTTCCCTGATGAGCATTATAAAGAGAAACGAGACCATACAATTATTGTTGGTATAAATTGTTTAACTCCCCCTTCTGGACATTGTTTTTGTGGATCAATGAATTTACAAAAAGAAGCTTATGATTTAATGTTGCACGAGAGAGACAATGATTTTTATATTGATGTATTAACATCCAAAGGAGAAAAATTAGTTTCAAAACTTCCTAAAGATGATTTTGATTATCCGCTTCCAAAAACAAATAAAAATCTTACAAGAAAAGATCTTAAACCATTTATGGCACCAGAATATTGGGTAGAAGATGTTGAAAAATGTGTTAGTTGTCAAAGATGCACAATTTTATGTCCAACTTGTTTTTGCTTTGATTTGCAAGATATGTTAAGACCAAATTTATCAGAAGGAGAAAGAGTTAGAACAATAGATTCTTGTCATTCAAAAGATTTTACTGAAATATCTGGAGGACATGTTTTTAGAGAAAAAAGGCTTAATAGATATAGACACCGGGTAATGCATAAACTGCAATGGTTTGAAGATAAATTTGGAAGAAGCATGTGCACTGGGTGTGGAAGATGCATAGAATATTGTCATAGCAAAATTGATTTTGTTGATACGCTAAATAATTTGGAGAGTGAAAAATGACTAATATTAATTTTGCTATCCCAGAAAATTTATTTTCTGAAGATTCAAAAATTGATTTTGTAACAACTATTAATGAGGATTTCAAATGAGTATACTAGAATCAAAAGCATATAAAATAAAAAAAGTTATCACTGAAGCAAGTGATAATAAAACAATAGTTATATCTTGTGATTTAAATCCATTACCAGGCCAATTTGTAAATGTGAGTATTCCAGGAATTGGAGAAGCTCCAATTTCAAGTGCTTCCTGTTATAAAAATGAACTTTATCTTAATGTAAGAAATGTTGGTTCCGTAACCAATACTATTCATAATATGAAGCCAGGGGATAAAATATATTTGCGAGGACCTTATGGAAATGGTTATCCAATGGAACAATTAAAAGGTAAAAATTTATTGTTAATTGGCGGCGGATGCGGAGTTGCACCTTTAAGAGGTGTTCTTGATTACATTGATTTACATCGAAAAGATTATGGAGAAGTACACATGTTTTTTGGTTATAGATCTACTGCAGATGTTTTATTTGAAGATAAATTAGATCATTGGCAAAATAACTACAAACTTCATTTGTCATTAGATCAAGCACCCAAAGATAATCCATTTAATTGTCCAGTAGGGTTTGTAACTCAAATACTTGAAGCAGCAGATTTTCCTAAGAATTCAGAAGCACTGCTTTGCGGGCCTCCTATAATGATAAATAAATCAGTTTCAATTATTAAAGAAAAAGGTTTAAACGATCAAGAAATTTGGGTTAGCTTAGAAAGACATATGAAATGTTGCACTGGCAAATGTGGACATTGCATGATACATGGAAAATATGTTTGCACTGACGGTCCTGTTTTTAGAAATGATGAAGTTAAAAATTTAGATGAATAAAATGAATGCTATTAAATTGTTTAAAAAAGAAGAACCTAAGAAAAAACCACGAGTGGCAATCCATTCAATAACTGGTTGTGCTGGATGCCAGTTAGTAATATATTTTATTAGAGATAAATTATTAGAATTACTGGGTGAAATTGATTTAGTTTCTGCGCCTATGATTAAAGGAAAAAATGAACCAGGCCCTTATGATATTTGTTTTGTTGAAGGAATGGTTGCAACAGAAGGTGATTTAGAAAATTTAAAAAAATGGCGTGAAGAATCAACTTTTTTAGTTGCATGGGGAACTTGTGCTACTCATGGAAATGTTCCTGGAATAAAGATTTATTGGGATGAAAAAGAAATAGTAAAAAAAGTTTATTCTGATACAAGTAATTTGCAAGGAAAAACAAAACCTGTTAAACCAACGCCTATAGAAACACATGTTAAAGTCGATTATTCAATAAGTGGATGTCCGCCTGATGAAATAGAATTCTTAAGAATGATGCAACATTTTTTAATGAAAATAAAACCCAAAATTTATACTGAACCTGTGTGTGTTGAATGCACGCAATTGGAAATAAAATGTTTGCTTGAAGATGGAAAAGAATGTCTTGGTCCGATGATTAGAGGCGGATGTAATGCTCTTTGTCCCGCAGTAGGTCATGGATGTACTGGTTGTCATGGACCATTAGAAGATGCAAATATTCCACAAGTAATGAAGTTGCTTGAACAAAATGGAATTTCAAAAGAACTAATAAAGCAACGATTACAAAAGTATGCTGGATTGAAATTTGAAGAACTAGGAGTTGAATTTAACTAATAAAATGACTACAAAAATAACGCTAAATCACATTACAAAAGTAGAAGGACACGCAAATTTAGATATTGAAATTAAGGAAGGGAAACTAACAAAATGTGAACTTGGAGCAGTAGAAGGTGCAAGATTCTTTGAAGGATTAGTTGTAGGAAGACAATACGATGAAACAAAAGAAATAACAACCAGAATTTGTGGTATTTGTAGTGTAGGTCATAGTATGACTTCTCTGAAAGCAGCAGAAAATGCTTTTGGAATAAAAGTAACAACTCAGACAAAACTTTTACGAGAATTAATGAGTATTGGAGAAAGAATAAGAAGTCATGCAACGCATCTATATTTTTTATCATTACCGGATTATCTTGGATATGAATCTGCAATTGAAATGGCTCCAAAATATAAACAAGAAGTAAGTAGAGCAATGCAGATGATGAAAACAGGAAATGAAATTATAACCAAAGTTGGCGGAAGACAAATGCATCCTGTCTCATCAATAGTCGGTGGATTCACTCATATAATTACTGCTGAAGATAAACAATATTTACTTGATTTATTAAAAGAAAGCAGACCTTATGCAATGCAAACACTAGAATTATTTGCTAAATTAAAAAATCCTGTTTTAGAACTAGATATTGAGCATGTAGCATTATATACTGTGGAAGGGCAACCACTTCTTGAAGGACCAATTATTTCTGACAAAGGATTAAAAACAACTAGTCAAGATTACTCTGATTTTTTTGAAGAATACATAGTAAAGCATTCAACTGCAAAATTTGCTGTTAGAAACGGTAAAGGATTTGTAACTGGTGCTCTTGCAAGAATTAATTTAAATTATAAAAATCTTAGAACTGATATAAAAAAAATATTATCTGATAATGGAATTTTGATTCCTAGTAAAAATATATTTCACAACAATGTGGCTCAAGCAATAGAGCTGGTTCACTGGTTGGATAATGGAATTAAAATATTAGAGGATAATGAATTTCATCCAGAACCAATAGTTGATTTTAAACCAAAAGCAGGACTGGGAAGGGCTGCAACAGAAGTTCCCAGAGGAATATTGTTTCATGAATATGTATTTGATGACAAAGGATTTGTTAAAAGTTGTAATATAGTGACTCCAACAGTTCAAAACCTTAGAAGCATGGAAGATCACATAAGAGCATATGTTGAACAAATGCTTTCGCAGAATAAAACGCAAGATTTTATTACAATGGAAATAGAGAAGTTGATTAGAGCTTATGATCCTTGTTTTAGTTGCTCAGCACATTTTTTGAAAGTTAATTGGAAAGAAAATTAATTTTGTAACTCATAGTTTTATTCTTTTTCTCCAAATCATTATTATAATAAATGCAATAAAAATAAATCCTGCTTCTATAAAGAAAACTGTTTGCATACTCCAAATATCTGCAAGATAACCTAATATAGGTGTGAAGATTGCAACTACCATTGTTCTAGTAAGATTAATGATTGAATTAACAGTTGCTCTGTTATGGCTTTGAATATGATGATTAATATAATCAGTAATTATTGGCGCTTGTAATCCTATAATTATTAATATTAAAAGTAAAGCTAAAAGAACTGTTGGTGTGAAACTTATACCCATTAAAATTAAACTGAAAAAAATAACTATATACATTAAGAAAAGAATTTTTTTTTCTCCAAGATATTTTTCAACAAAATGACCTAATATTGAGCCTATTCCTGAAACTATATATCCTATTGAAAATAATACTCCAAACACAATATAATTTAATTCTAAAGATTTAAGTAGTGGTTGAAAAAAATGAAATGCGGTATCAATAACCAATAATAAAATTACGAAATTTACTGCGTAATATAGTAATTTCTTTTTTGAAATAACTCTTTTGAATGATTCTCCAATATGTTCTAGATGAGTGCTTTTCTTTTTTATTCTTTTAGGTTCAACAAATGTTGCAGCGATTATTGGCGGTATAATTAAAGGTATAAAGCCAATTAATATAACCCATTTAAGATTAATATTCGCAATAAATCCTCCTAGCAAAGAACTGATTGCAAGCCCTGTCCAGAAAAAAGCGTATGATCTGCCAAGAACTTTTTTGTAATCTTTTACTTTTTTCAAATTTTTAAGAGTGTCATAAATAAATCCTTCCCAGCTACCAGATTGCAGTGCAGTTCCTAAACCCCAAAAAACTTCTGCTATTAAGACATGGTAAAAATTTTGAGATAAAAGATATCCAATTGCACCTAAAACATAAGATACTCCTCCAAGAATTAAAGTTTTTTTATACCCTAGTTTATCTCCGACAACTCCTGTTGGTATCTCAAAAATTGCCAATAAAAATAAGAAAAAACTTATGCTAATCATAACTTGAGTTAAAGTAAAACTTAGCTCTTCCATGAAATAAACATATAGGACTGGTTCGAATATTATAAATAGGAAAAAAAAGTTCCAAATATAATTTTTCCAAATATTATTTTTGAGTTGGTGCATAGGATAAAATTCTTAATCAGACTATAAAAATATTGCTAAATCAAAATCTTAATAAACAAAGTCATAATTAACAAGTGTTATGGATAATAAAAAAGTTGGGTCGATAATTATAATTGTGTCGATAATTTTATTGTTACTATTAATTTTTGTTAGACAAAATGTTGTTCAAGCTTATCAAGCAGAAATAGATCGATATGTTGATGCAGGTGAAGCTTGTCCATCTGATCCAAATATTTGTCCTCATGAACAAAGATCTCAAGCACAAATACCTATTTTTATTGCAGGCGCATTATTAATTGGAATTATGAGCTTAGGAATCTATATTTTATTCTTTGATAAATCGCAGAAAGAAATATTATCTACTTTGGCTAATCAAAAAACTATGCAATTAGACCATGAAAAATTTGATATTTTAATGAAAGCACTATCTACTGAAGAACAAAAAATCATGCTTGCAGTAAAAGAACAAGATGGAATAACTCAGCAAACTTTGCGTTTAAGAACAGATATGCATAAATCAAAATTAAGTATTGTTTTAGATGGTTTAGAAAAGAAAAATCTGATTGCAAAAAAACCAAAAGGCAAGACAAATCAGATATTCTTAAAAATCGCGTTGTAAACGTTGAAACACCATAATTCTTAGATTCTAGACTTTTTTAAATCATTAGTTCTTGACCAAAAATATATATCAAATCTAATTATTACGATATTTAATAATTATTTTAAAGGAGTGTTAAAATGGAAAATATCACAATTAAAACAAAAGGGATGACTTGTCATGCGTGTGAAATGTTAGTGGAAGATGAACTATCTGAAACTGCAGGTATACAATCAGCTAAAGCGTTCCATAAAGAAGGATTAGTAAAAGTATCTTTTGATGAAACAAAAACTAATATTGAATCTATAAAAAATATTATTAAAAAAGAGGGTTACGAGGTAGAATAAATATGGCGACTCAAAAAAAAGGTTTTATTGCAGAAGGAACTCATTGTTCTAGCTGTGAAAAAATAATAAAAAAACAGGTAATGAAAGTTCAAGGTGTAAAAAGTGTTGAGTTCAATTTAATAAACGAAACAGGTTATGTTGAATTTGATGATTCTAAAACTAATATTGATGAAGTATTATCAAAAATTGAAGAAAAAGGATATGATTGTTATATACTTGATGAAACTGCAAAAAAAAGAAATAAAACAGTTGGCTGGGTTGCAGGTTTAATTGGTATTATAATAATTGGATATTTCTTATTTGGATTTATTGATGGTATAAATATGCCTCAAATAAGTACAAATATGGGTTATGGATTGTTATTTGTTGTAGGATTATTAACAGGATTTCATTGTATTGCTATGTGTGGAGGATTTGTAGTTAGTTACACAACAAAAGATTATAAGAAAGGAGTTAAACCTCATAAATCTCATTTTTTATATGGATTTGGAAAAACAATTTCTTATACTATAATTGGTGCGATATTTGGACTAGTTGGTTCAATATTCGCATTTACTCCAACTATGAGGGGAGTTGTAGGCATTATCGCAGGAGTATTTTTACTTTTATTTGGACTGAAAGCATTAAATATTATTCCAAATTTAAGAAGGCTTAACCTTAGAACTCCTAAGTTTATTGGAAAATTTGTAATTAAAGGAAACAGAAAATTTTCAAATCCATTAATAATTGGTTTATTAAATGGATTAATGATTGCATGCGGTCCATTACAAGCAATGTATATAATGGCTGCAGGAACTGGAAGTTTAATTGAAGGTGCAAAAATATTATTTGTTTTTGGTTTAGGAACACTTCCAGTAATGTTAGGATTTGGATTCTTAACTAGTTTTTTATCAAATAAAGCAACTACAAAAATTTTAAAAGCATCTGGAGTAATAGTTATTTTATTAGGATTAGTAATGATTAATAGAGGTTTAGCATTAACAGGAACTGGATTTGATGCTAACACTGTAATAACAACAATTTCAACAAATACAAATACTCCGACTGGAAACGCTATAAAAATGGATGGAGAATATCAAGTCATAGAAATGACTGTTGATAGATATGGTTGGAGTCCTGATAAATTTGTTTTACAAAAAGGTGTTCCAGTAAAATGGGTTATAGATGGTCAAGAAATAAATGGTTGTAATAATGCGATTCAAGTTCCAAAATATGGATTAAATTTTCCTATAAAACAAGGTTTGCAAACAATTGAATTTACCCCTACAGATGAAGGAGTAATATCATGGAGTTGTTGGATGGGTATGATTCCCGGAACATTTATAGTTAAAGATGGATCTGATTTAACAAACGCTGAATCAATTCAGAAAGAACTTGATGAAGTTCCTGTTGCCGCGGGTGGAAGTTGTGGCGGTGGAGGATCAGGCGGCTGCGGATGTGGAGGTGCAATATGATAAAATTAACTATAATGTTATTAGTATTGTTAATAACTTTGGCAGCTTGTTCAAACAATAGTCCTACAGGAAACGTTATCGGTGACGAATCTGATTTTGTGAAAATACCTATTTCAGATATTACTGAAGAAATGAAAAAATATGCTTTTGATGCAAATGGTATTGAAGTAAGATATTTTACAGTTATGGGTTCTGATGGAGAAATCAGAACTGCTTTTGACGCGTGTGATGTTTGTGGCGGAAGCAAAGGCTACAGGCAACAAGGACAAGATGTAGTTTGTAATAATTGTGGAAAATTTTATGACATTGATGATTTAGGAACTCAAAATGTTGGAGGCGGTTGTTGGCCATCATTTTTAAAACATCAAGTGCAAGGAGATCATATCTTGATTAGTAAAGTCGAATTATCACAAGGCGCATTTAGGTTTGCATAAAATGAAAAAAGCTACTTTAGACATAACAGGTATGCATTGTGCTAGTTGTTCAACTATCATAAATAGATCTCTGAACAAAGTTGAAGGCGTGAAAGAAGCAAATGTGAATTTAACTACTAACAAAGCAACTGTTGAATTTGATGATTCAAAAGTAAATGTTAAAAATCTAATAGCAGTTATTAAAGGTAAAGGTTACGGCGCTTCTGAAATAACTAAAACTGATTTTGATAAAGATAGGCGAAGACAGGCTTCAGAAATAAGAAAATTAAATATAGAATTTTTTGTAGGATTAATATTTGCAGTCCCAGTTTTTATTTTAGGGATGTTTTTTATGAAAAATCCCATCTTGTATCAGGATTGGATAATGTGGATTTTAGCAACTCCAGTTCAATTTATAGTTGGCTGGCCAATGTATAAAAGTGCTTTTTCTGCTTTAAAGGGATTCAGTGCAAATATGGATACTTTAGTTGTTATGGGTACAAGTGCAGCTTATTTTTATAGTGTGTATACAATTTTATTTAATGCAGGACATCAGTATTTTGAAGCAAGTGCAGTTCTTATAACCATAGTTGTTTTCGGAAGATTGCTTGAAGCAAGAGCAAAAGGAAAAACTTCTGATGCAATAAAAAGACTTGTAGGTCTTAAACCGAAAAATGCACTTGTAATTAGGAATGGGAATGAAATATTTATTCCAGTAGATGAAGTTGTAGAAGGAGATTTAGTAATTGTTAAACCTGGAGAAAAAATCCCTGTTGATGGAATTATTGTTAAAGGAGAATCTTCTATTGATGAGAGCATGATCACGGGTGAAAGTTTACCTGTTGAAAAACAAAAAGGCGATCTTGTAATTGGTGCGACAATTAATAAACATGGTTTGTTTACTTTTAAGGCAACAAAGGTTGGTGCAAATACTACTCTGGCTCAAATTATAAAATTAATAGAAGATGCTCAAGGTAAAAAAGCTCCTATACAAAGATTTGCAGATTTGGTTGCAGCATATTTTGTTCCGGCAGTTTTGTTTATAGCGATAATAACTTTTTTATCTTGGATGTTTATAATTGGAGCAGATTTTAGAACTGCTTTAGTTTCAAGTATTGCAGTTTTAGTAATTGCATGCCCTTGTGCATTAGGATTGGCAACTCCGACTGCTATAATGGTTGGAACTGGTAAAGGCGCAAATAAAGGTATTTTGATAAAAGGTGGTGCTGCTTTAGAAACTGCTCATAAAATTAAAAATGTTATTTTTGATAAAACAGGCACTATTACAAAAGGAACACCTGAAGTAACTGATGTTGTTACAAGCAGTTCTTTATCAAATGAAGAAATTTTAGTGATTGCTGCAAGTATAGAAAAAGGCAGTGAGCATCCTTTAGCAGATGCAATAGTTAAAAACGCATTAGATAATCATTTGAGCTTTAAACAGATTAGAGAATTTAAAGCGACACCTGGTAAAGGTGTGTCTGCAATAATTAATTTGAAAAAATATTTTTTAGGAAATATAAAATTGATGAATGATCAAAAAATAGATTTAAAAGATTTTTCAGATAAAATAATTGATTTAGAATCTCAAGGAAAAACTGTGATGCTTTTGGCTGATAAAAAATTACTTGGTTTTATTGCAGTTGCTGATACTGTGAAAGAAACCTCTAAACAAGCAATACTGCAACTTCAAAAAATGGGCATTGGATGTTTTATGATAACTGGTGATAATGAAAGAACTGCTAAGGCAATAGCTCTTCAAGTTGGAATAAAAAATGTATTTGCAGATGTTATGCCTGAAGATAAAGCAAATTATGTTAAGAAACTTCAAAAACTCGGAAAAGTTGCAATGGTTGGAGATGGAATTAATGATTCTCCTGCGTTAGCACAGGCAGATATTGGTATTGCGATGAGTTCTGGAACAGATGTCGCAATGGAAACTGGAAACATTGTTTTGATGAGAGATGATCTTTTAGATGTTCCTAAAGCAATAAAGTTAAGTCGAATGACTATGTCTAAAATTAGGCAAAATATGTTTTGGGCACTTGTTTACAACATCATTGGAATTCCTGTTGCCGCTTTAGGATTATTAAATCCTATGATTGCAGGTGCGGCAATGGCTTTGAGTAGTGTTAGTGTTGTAAGTAATTCTTTATTGTTGAAGTTGAAAAAACTTTAATTTTTATTTTTTTATTTTATTTTTGTTTGAAAACCAAAAACTATTTAAATTAATAACCAATCCTAATTAATAATTATTATTATTATTATTAAG
>ERZ889078.781-NODE-781-length-27494-cov-8.531616_pt1 | contig 27494 bp, 16 predicted proteins | sample MGYA00521266_ERZ889078 | MGnify/ENA primary metagenome ERZ889078 (study PRJEB32303, sample SAMEA104408618) | aquatic metagenome | biome: Brackish water; feature: Pelagic; material: water | place: Baltic Sea | collected 2014-06-16T06:34:00 | depth 76,534 m ...
GCGGGAGGCTCGCATTGGCGCCAGTGATGTGTGGCTGGGCGCTAAAGCCCGCAGCATTGGTTGGCCTACTCGGCGTCGCCCGATGACTCGGTGGGAGCGGCGGGCGCTTCGCTCTGGGTGGGTAGATCCTCAGGACGGCTTGCGGCGGAGCGGCGGCGCTTCATTTTCGTAACGGCGGTGGCTCTGCGCGCTGTCACAGCTTTTTTTGGGGTGGCTTCGCTCGCGCTCGCACGATCGGCGCTCGCACCGTCGACGCTCGCACGATCGGCGCTCGCGGTACCGTGGCTCGCGTCGGCCAGGATCGTGTCGTCCTGCACCACGAAGGCGCCGGTTAGCTCTCGGGCAGCCTGCTGTCTCAGCGCGATCGCCGCCCTGGCGGCGGCCTGATCGACCGGCTCCGTCCGCGACCGTGCGGCGTCGCCACCGGTCGAGACGACGCGATTGCGCCCCGCCGTCTTCGCGGCGTAGAGGCGATGGTCAGCCAGACGCATCAGCGCCTGCGGGTCGCGCGTGGGCAACTCGGACGCGGACGCGACACCCACGCTGACCGTGATGGGCACGGAGACGCCGTCGATGTCGAACGGTGAGGCGGCGACCGCGGCCCGAAGCCGCTCCGCCACCACGGACGCACCTGCCATCTTGGCGTCGCGCAGCAACGCGACGAACTCTTCGCCGCCGTACCGACCCAAGATGTCGTAGGTGCGCAGCTGGCCGTAGAGAATTTGGCCCAGCTCACGCAGCACGAGGTCGCCCACGGAGTGGCCATGCGTGTCGTTGACGTACTTGAAATGATCGACGTCGATCATCGCGAGCGACAGGTCGGCGCCGTTGCGTTTCGCGAAGGCGTTCTCTCGCTTCAACTCCTCATCGAAATAGAGGCGATTGTGACAACCGGTCAGCGGATCCCGCGTCATCTTCTGGAACTGTTCGCGTTGAAACGCCTCGTCAAGCTCGTCTTGGAGGTTGAAGCGCAGCACCGCCGTGGACCCGAATCGGATCTTGTCGCCATTGCGGAGCGGGTGCTGCGAGATGCGTTCACCGTTCACAAACGTGCCGTTGGTGCTGCTCAGGTCGTAGATGTCGACGCCCAGCGACGACACCGCGATGCGGGCGTGCATGCGGGAGACACCGCCTTCTCCGAGCTGAACCTCGCACTCTGGCAGGCGGCCGATCACCATCGACTCGCCTTCCAGGCGGAAGATCCGGCCCGGCATCTCACCGATCAGGATCGTGAGCACGGGCACACGCGCCACGCTCCACGCTCAGCGACGCCGGCAACGCAGGCATCGCGGGGTTGGTGGGCTTGGACTCGCCGCGAAAATTCATCACAGGCCTGACAGGGTCGTTGGAGGGAGGGCACGTCGCACAGTCTGCAAGGTTCGGCGTCGCTTGGGAAGTAGACGGCGCCTCACGCAGCTTAGCGTCGGCTGCGACCGCCGTAGTTGCGTCAACTGAGGACAGATCGGCGCAACGCCGCCTCGGCGATCGTCTGCACCTCATGGCCGTAGAGCATGCCGCCAACGCCGCTTTTGGGGTTGATTCGCAGCATCACGCAGCCGGCGTCGGCCAGGATCGGAAACAGCAACGCCCCTTTGATTCGAGCGCGACGGCCACCGTTCACGCGCCAGCGGACCAGCCCGAAGTCATCGCCAAACACGACAAATACCCGGCCTTCGCCTGTTTCGTCGGAGGTCTCGCAGGCCAGATCGTGGGCCATCGGCAGGTAGCCCGCTTCGATTTTGGCCTCGGGCGTGAGCGGGACGACAAGCTCGGCGTTGAGCAGCGCCGTGTACACCGCGAATCGGTTGCGCTCGGTCGGCTCCGACGCGAGGCGGCGCATCTTTGTGTCGAGGAAGGACTCGGTCGGCGTTGGCATGTGGACCTACTTGGGGCATGCGTCGTTGGGGGGATGTACCCCGCCGTCGTTCGCTGAGGGGCGCGAGGCGTGCGCGACAGGCATCGCGAAGGATTCGTCACGGGGACACGATGACTCAACCGCCACAAACGTTGCAAACACCGCCGGAGCCGGCCGCGCATCCGGCGTCTCCCTCCGATCCGCCGCGGCGGCTCAGTCATGTCGGACACGGATCGATCACCTACATGGACGAGGGCGAAGGGCCGGTGGTCGTGTTGGTTCATGGCTTGCCAGGGTCGGCGCGGGACTTCCGCTATTTGTCGCCTCACCTCAGCGGGTGTCGCCGACTGCGGGTTGATCTGCCTGGGTTTGGCGGGACGTCTCGGCAAGGCCGCCGGGTCTGGACGATCGAGGACCGTGCGGCGCTGATGCTGGCGTGGCTCGATGAGCTGGACGTCGACCGGTTCGTCGCAGTCGGCCACTCGATGGGCGGTCCGATCGCGCTGGCGTTGGCAGCCCTCGCGCCGAAGCGCGTGGTTGGCGTGGGCCTGCTGGCGTCACCGGGGCTGCGACCTCATCAAGCCTTCATTCGTGGCCGTGTGGTTCGATTGAGCCGGCTGATGCGCTTGCCGGGGGCGGCGAGGATCTTCGCAGCGCCGCTGCGCCGGGGCTTCACGGCCGCGGGCTTTTCGCGCCAGACGCCGATGGCCGACCTAGCCGTCGCGGCGGCCGACGCGGGCGCCCTGGATTTCGTCCGTCACGCGGCCCGCATCCGGTCGGTGACGGCGCCGACGTTGGTGGCGTGGGCGGAGGACGACCGCCTCGTCGAGCCAGCGATCGGCGCCGAGCTGAGCGCGGTGGCGGCTGCGGGTCCGCGGCTGCATTGGCCGACGGGTGGTCACAACGTTCAGAAGACCCACGCCGCGGCGCTCGGCGCGGCGCTCAGCGCCTTTTCGGCGGCGTGTTTTGCGCTGGCGTCGGCGGACGACACCGGCCGCGCAGATCTCAGCGGATGACGCCCATCGCGCGGCCAATCTTCACGAACGCAGCGACGGCGTCATCGATCATCTGCTCACTGTGTGCCGCCGAGATCTGAACCCGGATCCGCGCCGCGCCCTGGGGCACAACCGGATAGCTGAAGCCGATGACGTAGATGCCCTCGCCCAGGAGGGCCTCCGCCATCTCGGAGGCGAGCCGCGCCTCGCCGAGCATGATCGGCACGATCGGGTGGCTGCTGGCCTTGATGTCGAAGCCAGCCGCGGTCATGGCGCCTCGGAAACGCAGGGTGTTTTGCTCGAGCTTGTCGCGCAGGTCCGTGGTCTCGCTCAGCATCTGCACACACGCCAGCGCGGTCGCCACAATGGGCGGCGGGACGGAGTTGGAGAAGAGGTACGGCCGAGAACGCTGACGCAGCAGGGCGATGATCTCGCGCCGTCCGCTCGTGAAGCCCCCGCTGGCCCCGCCGAGCGCCTTGCCGAGCGTGGACGTGATGATGTCGACGCGGTCCATCACACCGCAGTGCTCGGGCGTGCCACGCCCCGTGCGGCCGAAGAAACCGGTGGCGTGGCTGTCATCGACCATCACGAGCGCGTCGTATTGATCGGCGAGATCACAGATCGCTTTGAGATCCGCGATGTCGCCATCCATGCTGAACACGCCGTCGGTGACGATGAGGCGCGTTCGGTTGGCCTGCGTCACCTGAAGATGGCGCTCGAGCTCCGCCATGTCAGCGTGGCTCCACCGCACGCGCTTCGCCTTGCAGAGCCGGACGCCGTCGATGATCGACGCGTGATTGAGGCTGTCCGAGATGATCGCGTCTTCGGCGTCCAGCAGCGTCTCGAAGAGCCCGCCGTTGGCGTCGAAACAGGAGCTGTAGAGGATGGTGTCCTCCATGCCCAGGAACGCGGAGAGGGCGGCCTCCAGCTCCTTGTGGACGGTCTGCGTGCCACAGATGAACCGCACCGAGCTGAGGCCGTAGCCATAGGTCGTCAGCGCGTCACGGCAGGCATCGAGCAGCCGCGGGTGGTTCGACAACCCGAGGTAGTTGTTGGCGCAGAAGTTAACGACCTCGCCCTGGGCCACCTCACCGGGCCCGGCGGCGACACGAATTGCGGCGTTCTGCGGCGTCTGAATCACCCGCTCCTCTTTGAAGAGCCCGGCGTCGCGGATCTCCTGCAAGGTCGAGGCGAGGCGTTGCTGCGTGCTTCCATACATCGGGCACTCCTGAGTCGTTGGTGCCCTGTGCGGCAGTGTTGCGCTAGCCCGCGGTGCCTGTCGCCGCCTCTTGGGCCTCGGCGACCTCGTCCCACTCGTCGTTCAACATGGCGATGGCGTCGCGCACCATCTCCAGGTTCCGCTCATTCTGGGTCAGCGGCTGCACGCGGGCGAGACGCTCCATCTGCCGCTCCAGCTCCGTCAATCGGTCGCAGAGCGCGCCCAGCAGGCCGAGATCACGGCTCTCTCGGTTCTGGCCGGCGAAGCGCTCGTTGTAGACTTCCAGCACCGTGTCGGCCGCTTCGCTGAGATTATCGACCATCGTCAGCAGCGGCGTCTGTGAGCGGACATCCCGGATCGCGACCAGCTCCTCGCGCCACATCTCGAGTCGCTCCGTCACGACGGCGATGTTGTCGACGTTGTGTTGCACATGCAGGCCGTTGTCACGCAGCCCCTTCATGCGCTCGACGGTGCTGGTGAGGTTGTCCACCAGGCGCTCCAGCAGCTCCGGCCGGCGGCTCACGCGCGGCTGGCCAGCGAAGTGCAGGCGATAGACTTCGAATTGACTGTTGGCGAGGCCGGCGAGGTTCGAAGCTTGGTCTTCCACCGAGCCGGCGTCCCGCGCCGCGGCGATCTCGCCCTGCTCCTCGCGAAACATCTCCAGGTACTCACCCACGACACCGAGGTCATCGGCGAGTGTACCGCCGCCGTAGACCTTGGAGAGGGTGGTCATCTCGCTCTGAATGGCTTGGAGGTCCTGGATCATCTCCGCTAGCAGCCCGAGATCTCGGGTTCCACGGTTCTCACCGGCGAAGTGGCGACGATACTGGCCGATGACAAAATTGGCGCGTGCACCGTGCAGCGCCGCCTCGATCCCGCTCGGTCCAGCCTCCTGGCGGGCGCGCTTGATCTGGGCGATCTCACCCCGATACAGCTCAAGCCGCTCGGTGCAGAGGTCGAGCAGCGACCGGTGGCTCGCGTCGCGGTCACCTGCCAACCCCTTGGCTTCTCGTTCGATTGCGCTCGCCTGCTCGATCATCATCCGCATCATCTCTTCGTTGCGCGTGACCCGGGACTGCCCGGCGAAGTGCAGGTGGTACTGGGCATGCACGCCCTCAAGGCGATCGCGGAGAGACTCAATAAGCGCAGCGGACATCGTTGGGATCCTTGTGCGCGCGGTCGTTCAATCCGGGGTGTCCGGGGTGATCACGCGCGACGGGTGCGAAAATGTAGGCGGACCGCACCGGCTGTCAACGGGTGCTCCGTCGCTTCCTTGCGGGCTCGGTCAGGGCTGACGCCGCCGCCGACCTTTGCGGGCGTCTTGCAGCGTCGGCGCCTCGGGCCATGGGTGCTTCGGATAGCGACCGCGGAGGTCTTTGCGGACCTCCAGCCAGCTCGTACGCCAAAAACCCGCCAGATCGGCGGTGACCTGCGTCGGTCGTCCGTTGGGCGCCAACAGCTCACAAGCCACCGCCACTCGGCCCTGCGCGAGCCGCGGCGTGTCGTGCATGCCGAAGAAGTGCTGGGCTTTGGCGCTGATCACCGGTGGATGACCGAGCGTGTAGCGCACAGGTGCCTCGACGCCGCAGGGCAGGGTCCAGTGGCTCGGCGCCTCGCGTGCCAGCAGCTGCTGGGTCGCCCACGGCAGCCAGGCCGTCAGCTCGGCGACCACGTCAAGGCGACGCAGGGCCGCCCAGGAGCGCCGTCCTGCGCACAGCACATCGATGGCGTCCGGGACGTCGGAAGTGGCGACGTCGCCGTCGCCGGAGAGCTCCGGCAGCGTCGGTAGGCCAGCGTCCGGCAGCGCCTCGGCCAGCCAACGCAGTCGAGTCAGCCAGGCCATCGTGTCCTCATCGAGCCGCAGCGCGCGCTGAGGTTGGCTCCGCGTCGCGTCGGCGAGACACGCCGCGAGGGCGGCAGCGTCCCGCAGCGCGCCAGCGGGCCGGGTCTCCATGACCAAGTCGAGATAGCGTCGCTCGATGTGCTGAATGACCGCCTCTGCGCTCAGATCGAAGTTCGTTACCAGGGTCTCCGTGGTCGGCAGCGTCGCGGGATCGATGGCGACGGCGCTGTAGACCGTTGGATCCCGACCGCGGTCGTTCGCGCCCATGGTGACACAGAGCAGGAACGCTGCGTCGCGAACACAGCTCCGGCCATCGAGCAGCGCACCGCGACCACCGACGAGCACCAGCCGCTCGCCGCGCGGCTCTCGCCGTCGCGCGACGCGGTCTGGAAACCCGGTGAGCAGCAAGGTGGCGATCTGCGGCGCGCCGCTGGCGGCGGCCGCGACGTCGCCATGGACGACGGCGGCGCGCTGGTCGATGACGGCGCGCAGCAGCTGGTCACGCATCGCCACGACCTGCCGCAGGGTCCGACCATCCGCGCCGAACTGCCGCGCCACATCCGACGCGCTCCGGCCGCGATCGAGCGCGTCCAGCGCGGCCAACGGCAGGTCCAAGTCACTCTCCCCCGGCAGGTCGGCTGGCGCGCGCAGGAACGCCCGCTCACTGGCGAGCGCCGCCAAGTTGGCGGCGAGCCGCGCACACCCAGCAGCGCGACCAGCGAGCAGCACGCGGCCCAGTCGGGGGTCAACCGGTAGCTTTGCGAGCGCGTGGCCGAGCGGCGTCAGGCCGTGTTCATCCGTCGCGCCAAGCTGCTGCAACACGCCCGTCGCGTGGTCCAGGCTGGCGACCGGCGGCGCCTCGAACCAGCGAAATCGCGCTGGTTCGCTGCCCCACGCCCGCACCTCCAGGGCTAGACGCGTCAAGTCCTGCTGTCGCAACGCCGGCGAATCGTAGGGTCGCAGCCCGCGATGCTCATGCTGCAGCCAAAGCCGCCGGCAGCTGCCCGGTCCGGTGCGACCCGCGCGCCCGGCACGTTGCGCTGCGGACGCCTGGCTGATGCGAATCGTCTCGAGCCGCTCCACGCCAATGGCCGGGTCGAGTCGCGGTTGGCGCGCGAGCCCGCTGTCAACCACGGCGGCGATGCCATCGATCGTGAGAGAGGTCTCGGCGACGTTGGTCGCGAGGATGATCTTGCGGCGTCGGCTCGGCGACAAGGCGTCGTCTTGGGCCTGCGCCGACAGTGAGCCGTGCAGCGGAAGGACCACGGCGTCACCCGCGACCGCGCCGACGCTGCGCTCACACCAACGAATCTCGGCTCTGCCCGGCAAGAAGACGAGGATGTGGCCAGGACACTCGGGCGTGGCCGCCGGTAGGGCGCGCAGAACTTCAGACACGGCGCTGGCGACGCGGGCGTCGAGCCTGCGTGTGTCTACGGACTGGTCCCAGCTGACCTCGACCGGGTAGCTGCGCCCCTGCGTCTCGATGACGGGGCAGTCGCCGAGAAAGGCGCTGACCGGTTGGGCGTCGAGCGTGGCCGACATGATCACCAGCGCTAAATCCGGCCGCGCCTCGGCCCGTAGCTCGGCCAGCATCGCCAGCGCGAGATCGGCGTGCAGCGAGCGCTCATGCAGCTCGTCTAGAACCACACAGCCCACCCCCTCCAAGAACGGATCGGCCTGCAATCGCCGCGTCAGCAACCCCTCCGTCAGCACCTCGATGCGCGTGTGCGGCCCAACGCGGCGCTCGAACCGCACGGCGTAGCCGATCTCGTCGCCGACGCGACCACCGCGCTCAAACGCCATGCGGCGGGCCGTTGCGCGGGCCGCGACCCGTCGCGGTTGCAGTACGATGACCCGACCGTTGCCGGCGATCTGCGCGTCGAGGAGGGCTGGCGGCACGCGCGTCGTCTTGCCGGCCCCCGGTGGGGCCACGAGCACGGCCGCGCCGTGGGCCCGCACGGCGGCGATCAGCGCTGGCATGACGTCGTCTACCGGCAGGTGCTGCACGCAGGCTCCAGCGCGACGCTGCTGTGGCCGCTCATCGTGTCGTGGCTACTTGGCTTGGGGGCTAATTGGATGGGGGGAGGGCCGCCGTGAGGAGATGCAGGGTGCCGACTCCCTCGTACGCGACCGAGTAGCGCGTCCCGGCCGGATCGACCACGAGCTCGCTGAGGCCACCGGAGCTGTCCACCCCGGCGGCGACGGGGTGTGACAGAAAGTTCGTCGCCACCGCGCCGATGGTTGTCACGCTGAACGTGAAGTCGTCTTTCGGGTCGATTCGAATCGCCTTGAGAACCGTGCTCCCTGGCGCCGCCCACAGCACCAGAAATCGGTCGCTGTTCGGCAGCCGCGCGATGCGAAACGCCTGAATCGGGCCTTGTCCGGCGGTGAGCTGGGTGACGGCGATGGCGCCGGGGGCGGAGGACGCGCCCTGGTCGGGATGTAGCCGCGAGAACGACAGAAAGCTCTGGACCTTGCCGTTCTGGGTGGCTCGACCCGCGATCAGGACGGCGGCGCGTTTGGTCCCCGGATCGTAGACCGCTTCCACCGCGTCGTAGGTCGCCACGCCCGTGATGGGCGCCCCGGTCAGGACAACTTGGCGGGTGGTCGACAAACCGGTCACCGGGCTGATGCGGGTCGCTGTGAGCGCTGGGATCGTCGCGCCGTTGCCGTCGGTGAACGCTGTGGGCGCCCACACGACCTGGCCCGAGGTCCATTGGCTGATCGTCACCCGGGCCTTGGTCGGCGCCTCCGTCCACCCAATGAGCTTCGCGACGGGCAGCTTTGCCGCCGTGCTGCCGCCCCATTTGGCGACCACGTCCCCCGTCCATCCCAGGCTGCCGCCCACGGCCGCAGGTCGCACCATCACGCCGCTCAGCTGCCCGGGGGAGGTCTTGCCGATCGACCCCTGTGCGCTATGCAACGCGACCGCGGGTCGCCAGGGCAGCGGTGCGTTCAGCCCGGCGGCGGGGCACGGCGCACCGACGGTCATCGCGGTCGCGTCGCCCTCGACGCCCAGCAGCGCGACGCGAGCCCGCCCGCCGTGGGAGGTCCACGGGCAGGCGCTGTTTTCGTTGCCACCTTCCAGCCAAGTCAGCGCGAGCGCGTCGTAGGTCGTCGGATGCGGCGACAACACCGGGTGCGCGGCGCACCACGCCGGACCACCTGTAGCGGCCGGCGTCGTCAAGACGCTCACGTCCGGTTGGAGCGTGGCAGGCGCCATGCGGACGGTCATGATCTTGGCGTAGACCCCGAGGCTGGGTGAACACCCCGCCGTTTGAGCGACCACCCATAGCTGCGGAATCTCACCCATCGGGCCCGCGTGGCTCTCCTGCCAAGCCAGCGTCGGGCGCAGCGGCTGGGTCGCGAGTCCCGCCGGGATCGTGAGCGCCACCGCGCCCGGCGGCATGCCCGGCGCCTGCGTGAGGCACAGCCCCGTCACGCACGCATGTTGGGCGCCGCAGCTCGTGACCGCCACACAGCCCCCTTGCGTCGGGAGGCACACGCGCACGTGGCAGTTCGCCTCGTCTTGCTGGGAGGTGACGCACGCCACGGGTTGGCCCGCGACACACTTCTCGCCGGCACACACATCGCCAGTCGTGCAGGCGTCGCCGTCATCACAAGCGCCGGGAGCGGCGACGTGGGCGCAGCCTTTGAGCGCGGTGCAGCTGTCGGTTGTGCAGGCGTTGTTGTCGTCGCATGCCTTGCTTTTGTCGCCTGCACAGGCGCCGCTCGTGCACGTATCTGAACCGGTGCAGGGGTCACCATCGTCGCAAGCGGCGCCGGTCACGGCGCTCCACATGGTGGGCTGTTTGGCGGCATCGCAGGCTAGGCACGGCACACCGGCCACCGTCGCGCCGTCCGCGTAGCAGGTCGTCGAGATCGCACACCAACCTTTACTCGGCACGTGTTTGCACTCACCGCCAGCGCAGTGGTCCGAGGTGCAGGGGAGCCCGTCGTCGTCGCAGCCCTTGCCGTCTAACGTGTCCTGAAAAACGCATCCCCCAGTCGCTTGGCAGCCATCATCCGTACACGGGTCGCCGTCGTTGCAGGCCACCGTCGTTCCCTTGCAGGTCTCCCCAGCGCAGCTGTCGTTGGTCGTGCAGTCCGAGCCATCCGAACACGGCCCGGTCGTCGCGGTGTGCACACAGGGTATCCCGCCCGGCGCTTGCGGGTTGCACGCGTCCAGCGTGCAGGCGTTGTTGTCATCGCACGATGTCGCGCTGCCTTTGCAGCTTCCGTCGCCCTGACAGGCCGCTTTCTCGGTGCAGGCGTTGCCGTCATTGCACGGCTGCCCCGGAAAGACCGCCCAGTCCGACTGGGACGCTTTGGGTTGGCATCCCCAGCACTGCTTCGCTGGGTGCATCGCGCCGCCGCTGAGGCAGGCGCCCTGGATCAGACAGAAACTCGTCGCGATCGCGCTGTGGTCGCACGCGCCTTTCACACATCGGTCTAGCGTGCAGCTGATGCCATCGCTCGGGCACGGCGTCTGCTCCGCCGCGTCGCTGTGCTGGCAGACGCCAGACATCTTGTTGCATCCGTCGAGCGTGCAAGGCAGCCCGTCATCGCAGGCTTTGGGCGTCCCCATGCAGGTGCCTTCCACGCACAGGTCCCCGCTGGTGCACGCGTCCCCATCCGAGCAGCCCTTGCCCTGCAGTGGCTTGTGCACGCAGCCCACGTCGCTCGCGCAGGCGTCTTCCGTGCACGGGTTCTTGTCATCGCACGTGATGGCGCTGCCTGTGCAGACGCCGATCGCGCAGGCATCGTCGCTGGTGCACGAGTCGCCGTCGCTGCAGGCGCTGTCGTTCGTCTTCGCCACGTTCTGACAGCCGACGCCGACCACGCAGGTGTCGATCGTACAGGCGTTGCCGTCATCACAGTCCCCGTTGAACTCGCACGGACAGACCAGCTTGCCGGCCGCGCACACCCCAGCGGTGCAGAAATCGGCCTTGGTGCAGGCGTCGCCGTCGTCGCAGGGCTTGTTGTGCGGCTTGTGGCTGCACCCTGAGATGGGCAGGCAGGTGTCCGTGGTGCAGGGGTTGTTGTCCGTGCAGTCGAGCGCGGTCAGGGCCAATCCCTTGCACAAGCCACTGAAGCAGATGTCATCGACAGTGCAAGCGTCGCCATCAGTGCACGGCGCAGAGACCGGCTCAAACACGCAGCCCTGTTTGGGGTCGCACGCATCGCTGGTGCACGGGTTGTTGTCCTGGCAGTTGGTGCTCTCGCCGACGCACTTGCCTTGGACGCACGTGTCGAAGACGGTGCATAGATCGCCGTCGAGGCAGGCGACGTTGTGCAGCGCAGTCCACGAAACCGTTGAAACTTGGGGCTTGCAGACCAAACACGGGTTGCCGCTCGCGTTGCCGCCGGCTGGCACACAGGTGCCGCCGACTTTGCAGACCGACGCAGACGCCACGGCGACACAAGCGCCTGACAAACAGACGTCGTCGGTGCATGGATCCGCGTCGGCCACACAGGGCGCCTCTTGAGGCGCGTGGAAGCAACCGAACCCGGCTGCGCAGCTGTCGACCGTGCAGGGGTTGGCGTCGTCGCAGTCCAACGTAGCCTTGAAGGCACAGGCGCCATCGGCGCAGTGACCGTCGCTCGTGCAGGGGTTCGCGTCGGTGCAAGTGACGGTGTTCGAGAGGTGCACGCAGCCCGTCGAGACGAGGCAGACATCGCCCGTGCATTTGTTGGCGTCGTCGCAGTCGACGCTCGCACCGACACAAGCGCCTGCGTCGCTGCACGTCGTGTCGACGGTGCACGGGTCACCGTCGTCGCACGGGCCCGCGGTCCGCAGCGTCCACGCGGTGGTTGAGGCGCTCGGACTACAGATCTGGCACGGGTCGTTCGGTGCCGTGTCCGCTGTCTTGGCGCAGACCCCGCCAACCAGGCACCAATTGGCGACCATCGTGGCGGTGCAGACGCCGTCGTGGCACTGCTCGGACGTGCAGTCCAGCGCGTCGGATTGGCAGGGAGTGGCGTTTGGAAACAGCACGTGGTTGCAGCCGGTCGTCAAGCATTGGTCGGCGCTGCACGGGTTGTCATCGTCGCACGGCGCGTGCTCGGCCTGGCAGGCGCCCGACCCGCTGCAGTGCCCCGGCGCTGGACACACGCCCGCCGTGGAACACGTGACCTCGGCGGCGAGCGGCACAAGTCCGCAGGTGCCGTTGTCGCAGGTGGCGGCTAGGCACGCGCCTGTCTCGGCGGGGCAGTCGGTGTCAACGGCGCACGTCAGTGGCCCGGTGTCGGCGCCAGCGTCCGCTTGATTCGCGTCGCTGACGCTCTGATCTTGGCTGATGTCGGTGGCCGCAACCGGCACGCACAGCCCGGAGACGCAGCGACCGTTGGCGCACTGAAAGTCGTCCACGCACCCTAGAAACGGGGCAGGAATCGGTCCGGTGCAGCCGATCGCGCCGCCCCATAACAGCAGACTGAAGCCGAGCAGCGCCACTGAAGGCGTGCGGGCCGATCCGTATCCTGCAGTCTTTGGCGCTCTCTGCACAGCCGTCCTCGCAGGCCCACGCATGTGCCACTGCAACGGTAGTATTGAGCACCCTGCCTGTTTACACAAAGACAAACAATTTGCGAGACGGCGCCCGAACCACAGGGCGGCAGTGACTATCTGGCAGTTTCGTCCAGCAAGCGTGCCGCTACGTCGATGAACTGCTTGTCCGTGATCAGCCCCACCAATCGCTTGCCTCGAGTCACCGGCAGACAGCCGACATTGTGCCGTCGAAGCAGCTCCAACGCGTCTCGAGTCGAGGTCTCCGGCGTACACGTGATCACGTCTTTCACCATGATCTTCTCGATCGTGTACGAGGCCAACTCGGTCTGTTCGAACTCCCGTGAGATGAGCTTGAGCAGCTCCGCCGTCGAGACGAGACCGACGAGGTTGCCCTGGTCGTCCTCGACAGGCACGTGCCGCAGCCGCTCCCACTGCATCAGCGTGGCGGCGAGGTCGACGATGTCTTCGGGCCGCACCGTGAACAGATCCGTCATCATGAACTGGCCGACCGTCCGGAAGCTGCCTTGCCAACCCTCCGCTTCACGCAGCGACGCAACCTTCCACGTATGCACGGGATCGCCGCTCCGCTGCCGCTGGATCATGACCTGAGTCACCGTGCGCGTGCGCTCACTGCGGCTGCCACCTTCTTTCTGCATGTTGGCGAGGCTCTGCAGCGTCCACGACGACCCTGTCACACCTTGACGCACACGGTCGTCGATGATGCCGAGGTAGCGATCGACGTCGTCTTTGTCGATGCCACTGGCCGCCAAGCCCTTCTCCGCGAGCGGCACGAGGCGCTTGGTGATGAGCTCTCGCGCGGTGATCGTCTCGCCTCCCAGCCAATGAAACTCAGCGTTTAGCCCGCGCCGCGCCGCCGCCAAGAAGTTGCCCTTCGCGTCGGAGAAGTCCATCACCTGCTCCATCGGACCGTATTCTTCGAGCATCCCGCTCATCAACCCGAAGAAGAACGCGGCGTTGGCCATCTCGTCGGCGATCGTGGGGCCCGAGGGCAACACGCGATTCTCGATGCGCAGGTGCGCCTTGCCGTCTGCGACGCCGTAGCACGGACGATTCCAACGATAGACCGTGCCGTTGTGCATGCGCAGCGCCGTCAGCTGCGGTGCGATACCGGCGCGTACCAACGCGACCGAGTCCTCGTCGACTTTGCCCGCCAGCAGCGTGCGAAACCGAGCGATGTCTTCTCGGAACAGCTCGATCACCCCGTCGTGACACCAGTCGTCGCCAAAGTGCACGCGGGTTCGCTGGCCACGCTCACTGTGGGCCGCCGATCGGGCATCGACGCTCTGTTGAAAGAGCGCGATTCGCGTCTCCGACCACAGCCGCTGGCCCAGCAGCACCGGCGAGTTCACCGCCGCGGCGAGCACCGGCGCCGTGACGGCCTGGGCGACGTTGTAGAGCTTCGCGAATTCGCTCGGTCCGACCTGAAAATGGACCTGAAAGCTGGTGTTGCACGCCTCGAGCATGACGTTGTCGTGCGTCAGCGTGAGCTCGTCGATGCCCTTGATGTGGGTGTGAAAGTCGCCGCCACGCAACGCACGCAGCGCGTTGTTCAGCGCGTAGTAGCGCGGCATGGGGGTCATGTTCTCAAGGCCGAGGTCGTCTTGCTGCAGCGTCGGAAGGATACCGGCGAGCAGCACCAAGCAGCCCTGCGCTTCGGCGGCGTGCATGGCCATGCCGTAGAGATCGGCGATCTCTTTTTCGAGGGTTCGCAGGCAGTCGCCGCGCCACTCGTGAGGCATCGAATTGAACTCAAGGTTGAAGCGCGCGAGCTCCGTCGTGAACTGCGGGTTCTTCATCGCCTCCATCAGCTCTAGGGCCTTGGGCGCGGGACGGAAGTCCCGATCGACGACGAACATCTCCTGCTCGACGCCGATGCGTCGAATCCCGGACTCGATCTGGCCGCCGTCTAGCATCAGCCCGAGCGCGTCCACGTCTCTGAGCAGCGCCCGTACAAAGCCGCGCATCTCCTCTGGGGAGGGTAGGTTCTCGTTCACGGCCTGCTCACCCATGGTGTGCTCCTGGCTTGGTATGTCGGGAGGATTGTTCGCACAGACATCGTATCTGGGCGATCCATGGGCGACAAGGTGCTCCCCGTGACGTTGCGTGCGGCGATGCTGGGTCCGGCAGCTGGCCCTAAACGAGCCACGCCCTGGCGACCACGGGTCACCAGGGCGTGGGTTGTCGCAAGTTCCGCATCGCGTCAGGGGACGCGGACGCAGGCGTGAACCGGAGGTCGGCTAGTTCATAATCTTGAGCAATTCGACGTCGAACACGAGCATGCCAGCCGGTGAGCCGGGACGCCCTTTGTAGGCCAAGCCCTCTGGAATCCAGAAGCGACGGGTCTCGCCTTCGACCATGAGCTGCACGCCCTCCGTCCAGCCGGCGATGACGCCGCTCAGTGGAAAGCTCGCGGGACGACCACGGGTGACGGACGAATCGAACATCTTGCCGTCGGTGGTCCAGCCGGAGTAGTGCACGCTGACCATGCTCGCGGCGGTTGGATGCTTGGCGCCCGTGCCCTTCTTCAGCACCTTGGAGGCGAGGCCGCTCGCCGTCTTCTCCGCATCAGCTGGTGGCGCGGCGACATCGGCGGGGACCGCTGGCGGCTTCGGCGCGGCCTTGATGGCCAGCAGCTCCACATCGAACACCAGCATGCCCGCTGGCGCGCCCGGGCGGCCCTGGTACGCGAGCTTCTCGGGGATCCAGAGGCGCCGCTTCTCGCCGACAACCATGAGCTGCACGCCCTCGGTCCAGCCAGCGATCACGCGGTCGAGCGGAAACTCGATCGGCTCGCCGCGCTTGACGGAGGAGTCGAACATTTTGCCGTCGGTCGTCCAGCCCGTGTAGTGGACTTTGACGACGTCCTTGGCGCCTGGATGGACTGCCGCAGCGCCCTTCTGCAGGACCTTGGACGCGAGCCCACTGGCGGTTGTGGCGGCGTCGGCGGGGATCGCGGCGACGTCGGAAGGGGCTGGAATCTGACCGGGCATGGGGGCCGCCTTTGGCTTGACTTCGACCGCCGCTGCTGCCGGCTTGGCTTCGGCAGGTTTCGCGGCTGCTGCGGCTTCACCCTTCGTTGCTGTGCCGTTCGTCGCTGCGGCGTTTGCGGCCGGGGCCTTCGCCGCCGCGGCATTTGCAGCCTTGGCGTGGTCGGAGACTGCCTGTGCTGGAGTGTTGGACTTACCGCAGGCGCTCAGTGTGAGCGCGGTCGCGGCGACAAGAAAAAAAGTGCAGTAGGTATTCATGGCGGCGCATACTGTCTCACTTTAGCCCCTCGTGCAAGCATCTTTGATCCGAACGCTGGGCGTCGCTGGACGTACTCAAACCCGGTTGCCTTCCCACCGACAAGTCGGCACCCTCCCGCCCATGAAGGGCCCCTCTCTCCCACGCCGGTGCCCCATAGCGCCTCTCCATCCCCTGCCTCGCCGGACTGCAGACCTACCGGGTTGCGGCGGGCAGATTCGCGTCCACGTCGAGGATTTCGAGGTGGACGAGGTCCCGAAGTATCAGCCGTCAGGCGAAGGCGATCATCTCTATCTGCGACTCGAGAAACGAGACGTGTCTGGCATGTGGCTGCGCCGCTTGCTCGCTGACGCACTGGGTGTGTCCGCGGGTGATATCGGCATGGCTGGTCTCAAGGATCGACGGGCTGTGACGCGGCAATGGGTTAGCGTCCCGCGCGTGGCGGAGTCCAAGATCGACCGCATCGCCGAGGTGAGCGAGGGCCGCGTGGTCGTGCTCGACGCGGTGCCGCACGGCAACAAGCTGCGCACCGGGCACCTCCACGGCAATCGCTTTCGGCTCGTGATCCGGGGGGTCGTGCCGGACGCGGTCGCGCGCGTGACGGCCAAGGTCAACGCGCTGGCTAGCCGCGGCCAGCCCAACTTCTACGGCAGCCAGCGCATGGGCCACGGCGGCGCCACGCTCGCCGCAGGGTGGGCGCTCAGCCAGGGTGAGCAGCGTCGCGCGCGGGTCGCCATGCCGGACGGTACGATCCACCAGATCAACCTGCGCGACCGACAACTCAAGCGTCTGTCGGCTTCTGCGTTGCAGAGTGAGGTCTTCAACCGCGTGTTGGATCGCAGGCTCACCAGCGGGTCGCTCGATCTGGTTTTGCTGGGAGACGTCTGTCGCAAGCGCGACACGGGCGGCACCTACAACGCCGAAGATGCGGCGCGCGAGCAGGCCCGCTTCGACGCCGGCGAGATCGTGACGACGGGCCCCATGTGGGGACCCAAGATGCGCCGAACGACCGACGACGCTGGTGCCCTTGAGACAGACGTCCTAGCCGCCACCGGGCTCGATGACGAGGCCTTTTCGCGCATTGGGCATCTCGCAGCCGGCGCTCGTCGTCCGCTGCTGGTGTGGCCGACGGACGTCGCCGTTGAGCGCGTCGACGGCGACGATGAGGCGGTCGCCGTGCGCTTCACGCTGCCCGCGGGCAGCTTCGCGACCGTGTTCATCCACGAGCTCATTGGCCCCCTGAGCGCCGATGAATCCGAACGATATGGGGCCACACCAGTGGCGCCCGTACGCTCGGGACGAGAGGAGAGCTAGTATGCGCCTGAATCTGAGTCTGCTTGAGGGGACCGCCCCAGCGCGAGTCTGGCGATCCGGCCGCGATCTCCACCGCGATGGGATGGTCCGACGCATCGCGCGTCGTGATCTGGATGAAGACGGCAGCGAGGGCTACGACGCCGTCGTGCGCGGTGCGCGCGGCCAAGACGACCAGCAGGTGGCGCTGTCGCTCGACTTCACCGAGGTGCACACCGCCGTCCTCGAAGAGTGGGGCTGCTCCTGCGAGACGGGCGACTCCTACTGCGAGCACGCTGTCGCCGCGGCGCTCGCGGTTCGCGACGCCCTCGCGCGGCAGACCAGCGTTGGCGACGCTCCTGAGTCCTCGGCGGTTTGGCGCGACGTGCTCGACGTCGACACCACCATGGGCAGCGCTGGCGTTCGCAGCACTTGGATCTGCTACGACTTGACCCTGCACGCGCGGGAAGTCGGGGCGACCGTCAGCGTCATGCGCCGCCGTCGCTCACTGAGCGACAAGGGCCGCACGGGCACCGGCACAGCGATGGGCTGGACTCCAACCGCCGTCGGCCACTTCGGCTACCGGACCGGCGACGATCCGGCCTCCAACCGAGATGACCTCGTGCCCGTGCTATGCGTCGTCAATCGCCACGATCTCCGCGTGCGGACCATTCAGCCAGGCTTCATCGACACGTTTCTCCGCCTGTTTGTCGACGCCGAGCCGTTCGTGCTCCGCGTCGACGGCGACGACGCCGCCGTGGAGAGCGCCGAGCGACCGATCTCCATCGTCGTCGAGGACGCGCCAGATGGCGGACTCGAGGTCAGCGCCCGCATCAAGAGCCATGTGCCGGGGCGCCTTGACGACGATCACGTGCTGTTGCCCGGCCCGGTTTCCTGGGTCTATCTGCGCCAAGAGCGCACGTTCATCCGTCCGGGTGCGCGGAGCCAGGCGGCCCTGCAGCTGCTGCGTGCAGGCGCCGTGCATGTGCCGTCCGATGAGATGGACGCGTTCTGCCGTGACGTGTTGCCGGTGCTGCGCGGCGAGGCCGAGCTCGTCGAAGAGAGCGAGCGCCTGCCGCCCGTCCGCACGGCGACTGCTGAGGCCCGCATCGTCCTCGACGAGCTGGACGACGGGCTGACGGTCGCGTTGCGCTTTGCGTACGGCGTGGCCGGCGCCGAGCCACACGTCTTCGACGCGTCATCGGGCGCCCGCGTCTTCGCGCAGGCTGTGCACGGCGAGGCCATGTTGTGGCAGCGCGACGAGGAGTTCGAGCACACCTGGACTCAAGACGTCTCCACCCGCCTCGGCGCCGCGCTCCCCGCGAGCCTCGGCACCGACGACGCCATCGATTTCCTCCTGGATCACCTGCCCGAGCTCGAGCAGGCCGGCGCGAAGGTCTTTGGCCGTGAAGCGCTGGTGCGTCTGCGACCGAGCCAGCAGCGGGTCACGGCGTCTGTCCGCCTGTCGAGTGGCATCGATTGGTTTGGCATCAAGGTGACGGTGCAGGCGGGCGGCGAGGAGCTCGCGCTCGACGACATCATCACCGCTTGGCGCAACGGCGCGCGGCATGTGCGTCTGCAGGACGGCGAGCTGGCGCGGCTGCCCGTCCAGTGGCTCAACAAACACATCGGCGTGCTCACCGACGCCCGTGAGCTCGGCCACGAGCGCGAAGACGGCACCCTTGAGATCAGCCCGTTCCTGGTGCCGGCCCTCGCCGAGCTCATCGGTGACCAGCTCGATCAGGACGAGCGGTGGCGCGCGCTCGTCGGTGCGCTGCAGGGGTTCGACGGGATCGTCGAGCACGAGCTGCCCGTCGGCTTGGACGCGACCCTGCGGAACTACCAGAAGCACGGCTACGACTGGCTGTGCACGCTGCGCGATTTGGGTTTTGGCGCCTGCCTCGCTGACGACATGGGGCTCGGCAAAACGGTCCAAGCGCTTGCGTTGCTGGTCTCTGAGGTGGAGTCAGGTCGCGCCAAGGCGCCGACGCTCATCGTGGCGCCGACGTCGGTGGTGCAGAACTGGAAGTCAGAGATCGCGCGTTTCGCCCCGGCCATGCGGGTCGCTGTGTTGCACGCAGACGCGCGCGGCGAGCGAATCAAGCTGCTCAAGACGCTGCAGGACTACGACTTGGTGCTCACGTCGTACGCGCTGCTGCGGCTCGACGCCGACAGCCTGCAGCAATACCGATTCCACTACGTGGTGCTCGACGAAGCCCAGGCGATCAAGAATCCCAACAGCCAAACGGCCCGCGCGGCGCGGGATGTGGCCGCCGCGCATCGACTCACGCTGACGGGTACACCGCTGGAGAACAACTTGCTGGAGCTGTGGAGCCAGTTCGAGTTCCTGATGCCCGGCTTCTTCGGCTCGCGCGCCCGATTTGTGCGGCGCTACGGTGCCGCGCGACGTGGGCCGACCGCGCGCCAAGCGACGGACGAGCTCCGCGCGCGTCTGCGACCGTTCTTGCTGCGACGCCTCAAGAAGGACGTCGACCAGGAGCTGCCGCCCGTCACGGAAGTAACCCTGCGGTGCACGCTCGGCCCGGCGCAGCGCAAGCTCTACAACCGGATTCGCGACACCTACCGGGCGCGTGTGCTCGGGATGGTGGACGACGTCGGCGTGGATCGGTCGACCCTCGGCGTGCTCGAGGCGCTGCTCCGGTTGCGCCAAGCTGCCTGCCACCCGGCGCTGCTGCCCTTCGATGATGCGCGAGAGGTGCGCGAGTCGGCGAAGACGCAGATGTTCACGAGTACGCTGCTGCAGCTGCTCTCTGAGGGTCGGCGTGTGCTGGTCTTTAGTCAGTGGACCTCCATGTTGCGCATTCTGCGTGATGAGCTGGAAGACAACGATGTTGGGTACGCCTATATGGACGGCTCGACCCGTGACCGTGCCGGCGTCATCGACCAGTTCCAAGATCCCGACGGACCGCCCGTGTTCCTGATCAGCCTCAAGGCCGGTGGTGTCGGCCTCAACCTGACGGCCGCCGACACCGTGATCTTGCATGATCCCTGGTGGAACCCGGCGGCTGAGCAGCAGGCCTCCGATCGAGCGCATCGCATCGGTCAAACCAGACCGGTGCTCGTGCTGCGAATGGTGGTCGAGGACACCGTTGAGGATCTGATCATGAGCCTGCAAGACCGCAAGCGCGACCTCGTGCGTTCGGCCATCGAAGTCGACGGGACCGGGATCAAGGACCTGTCACGCACCGACTTGGAGGCGATCTTTGGCGCAGCGACCGGCTCAGACAACCTACTCCCAGCGCCATCGCCACAGTGAACACGCCGTCGCACGATGTGGCCTGGATTAACGCGCAGGTCTTCGAACACCTGAATCTGGGCGTCAACATCTGGCATATCGGCGTTCCGGGTGACCCGACGTCCATCCGCTTGGTGAGGATGAACCCGGCCGCAGAGCGCCTCACGGGTCGGCGCGCCGTCGACTACGCGGGCGGCCTGCTCCTGGACATCCACCCGTCCAAGAATGCAGCCGCGATCGCCGCCCGGTTTCTAGAGGTGGCTGCGACGCAGCGGCCCGTCTACTTGACCGATCAGCGCTTCAAGATCGAGCATCGCGAGTTGATGTGGCTGCGCGTGCGTGTGCTGCCGCTGAGCGACCGCTACATCGCGACGGTCTACTCGAACGTGGCGGACCAGATCGACGCGGCGCACAACTTGGCGCTTCGAACCGAGGCGTTGGAGCGCTCCAACCGGGAGTTGGAGGAGTTCGCCGGCGCCGTGTCCCATGACCTGCGCGAGCCGCTACGGAAAGTTGTGGCCTTTGGCGGGCGCTTGAACCAAGGCGCAAAGGGCAGCCTCGACGCGCGAAGTCAGGACTATCTGCAGCGCATGGTCGGCGCCGCGACCCGCATGCAGCACCTCATCGACGACCTGCTCACGTTGTCGCGTGTGCGCGCCATGGGCCGACCCTTTGTCGAGACGCCCATGGACACCATCGTCGCTGGCGTGCTCGACGACCTCGAAGTGCTGATCGAACAGACCGGCGGCAGCGTCACGGTCGGCCCGTTGCCTAAGGTGCGCTGCGACCCAACGCAGGTGCGCCAGTTGGTGCAGAACCTCGTCGGCAACGCCCTCAAGTTCCACAAGCCGGGCGAGCCGCCCAAGGTCCGCATCGAGGAGCTTCCAGGCCGGAAAGCCGGCGTCGTTGGGTTTGTGGTCACCGACGCGGGGATTGGCTTCGAGCCGCGTTTTGCGAACCAGATCTTCGGCGTGTTTCAACGTCTGCACGGTCGCACCGCCTACGAAGGCTCCGGCGTCGGGCTCGCGGTGTGCAAACGAATCGTCGAGCGTCACGGCGGCCAAATTGTGGCGTCGAGCGCGCCCGAGACCGGCACCCGATTCGAAGTCTATCTACCAGCCGCCACGTCGGCCGCGGTAGACGCTTGACGCCCGCTCTATCTCGCCGCCAAGGTGCGAGCTCCGGAGGTGCTGCCATGTTCCGCAGATTTGTCGTCGTCACGTCGCTGATCGTCGCGCTGTCGCTGTGTGCGGGCTGTGGCGGCGCGCTGTTGCCCCGCACCAGCGCACCTCTGCCATGGAAGGTCTGGGCGGAATCCGGCGCGATGGTGGACGCTTCGCGCGGCTATCCCGTCGCCTTCTGGTCCGATCCGAGTCGCGAGCCAGCCGAGGTCCAGGTCGCCGGCGCGACGCTGCACCCAGCCCAGTGGTTGACGCACCTCGCCCTGCGCATGAATGAAGCGATCGGGCAAAAGACCCTCTTTGACACCAGGTTCGCAGCCATCGGGCCGACCTTGTTCAAGTGGGAGCTCGCGTCAGGCCGCTATCGCTATACCTACAAGGCGAAACCGGAGGTGACCGCGGACCTCATCGCGCGTTCACACGCGCGCGCCTTTGAGTTGCGATTCGGCAGCGCCAACGTGGTGAAGATCGGGTCCGAGACGGGCGTCCGCATCTTGGTCGACGTCATCGGGCGCGGCATCAAACGCAGCTACGCGGCGGACTCCACCAAGGCCTCGGGTTGGGATGTGGACTGCATGGACATCCTGGCTCGGCGCGTCCTTGGCGACGCCAGCTTCTGGGAAGCCGCGAAGGCGCACTGATCTCGACCGACCGTGCGGAGCGCTGCCTGCGGCCCCGTGCGCCCAGACTACAGCGCGCCTGCGGTAATCCAGCTCTTCAGCGCGGCGAGGGCGGCGGCGTCTGGCGCGCCGCCGAGCTTTAGCCCCATGTCCGTGATGGCGTCGTTGTCGCAGTTCGGATGGGACGGCAGGTCGAACGTCTTCCGTGCCTCTGCGTCGAGCACCGCCACCACGAGGCTCTGTCCCGGCTTGCCGGCGACTACGAAAGGGACGCCGTTGCAGGCCGCAGGGTTGCCGACCAAACCCGACGCCGTGCCGGTCGCAAGCGTGGATCTTGCGGTGTCTGCGGAGGTGAAGTCGAGCGTCTTCTCCGTGTCAGACGCTTTGCCGGGCGCCTGCGGGGCGTGGCAGTTCGCGCACTTGTTGAGATAGCCGTTGTACGCGACGGTGAAGTCATCGCCGCCGCTCAGGTCGGTCTCGCAGCCGGGGAGGACCAGCGTGCCGACAAGCAGCAGCGTCGCGGCGACGACGCTCGTCGTCGGTCGGACCGTGCCGAGTTTGGTTGGGGATGCGACGTGGTGTTGTGGGTGGATCATGGTCATGGTGCGCTTCTCGTCGCGGTCTCGCCGCTGTCGTGCCTTGGCTGGCCTGTCGGCAGTCCAAGCTGTGTCAGATGTACTCCGAGGGTCGCCCTCAGTCTCGCGGTGGCCGGATGCCCGAAACGGCTCAAGAAACGATACACGTCGCGCAGGTCTCCGACTAGCTCCGGTTTCGCCGCGTTCGCGTCGTGAACCGCCAGCCTCGCCCACGCCAGCAGCAGCGCTAGGCGAGCGTCTGGCGCGACGGTGCCGGTCTCCTTCTGATAACGACGCGCCGCTGCGAGGCCGGATTCCAGGGCCGCCAGCGCCCGGGCCGGATCGTGCGCGCCTTGATGCAGCGTCGCGATGTGGTGCCAGCAGGCGGCCAGCAGTCGCCAGGATTCAACCTCGCCGCCGTCGGCGCGTCGCTGCAGGGCGGCCCGTCGGCGGGAGAGCGCGAGGAGCGCGTCCGCGGGTTTGTGATGATTGACCAAGGCTTGGGCGCGCAGGCCGTCGGCGATGGCGCGCAGGTCAGCGACATGCCAGCGCAGGCCGGGCGCGTGGGCGGGCAGCTCCGCGCTCAGATCATCGTTGCTCAGGCCGTCCGCCAACGCATCGAACGCGGCGAGCGCTTGCAGCGCCGCGACGGGTGTTCCAGCGCCCAAGGCTGCCGCCGCCGCGATGATGTGCGCCCGGGCGACGCTGGCTGGCCTGCGCCCGCCGTCGAGCCTCTGTAATCGACGGTGCAACGCCACGGCCTCGACGTGGTCGCCGTTCGCCCACGACCAGAGCGCCGCCCGATCGAGGGCGAGCGGCAGCAGGTGTTCGAGCGGTGGCGTCTGGTCGACGAACACCACGGCCGCGCGCGCCGTCTTGGCGGCCCGCGCAACTTCGCCGATATGGGCCAGGCTTTGCGCGCGCGCCAAGCGCAGCGAGAGCGCCTGCGTCGGCCGCATCATCGGCAGTCGCGCGCGTTGGTCCAGGTACTCCAGCGCGATGTGATGGTTGCCGACCGCCGCCTGCAGCATGCCCAGCGCATGGAGCAACGTCGCGAGCACCCGCGGGTTGCCGCGCGCCAGGTCCAGCGCCATCAGGTAGTGCGCATGGGCCACGATGGCGGCGCCGTGGGCCCCGGTCGTGAGCAGGCGCTGGTGCGCGAGGTAGCCGCGGAGATGGTAAATCTGCGGGCTTTGGGGCATCGCGGCCGTCGCCGCTCGCAGCTCCGTCTCAGCCTCCGTGATCACCCGAACGCGTTGGTCGGGGTCGCGCAGGCTAGTCAGGGTCCAGGCGCCCTCGTAGGCGCGGAGAAAGCGCAACACGGGGTGATCCGAGTCTTTGCCAAAGCGCCGCGTCGCGGTGGCGACGACGTCTTTCTTGCCCTCGCGTGCGCGCGTCTCGAAGAACCCGATCCAGGCCTCCAGGTCGTCTTCCTGCAGGGTCACACCGTAGAAGCTGGCGCGCGCGTCGGCGTATTCGCGCTTCGACCAATGCAGGTACGCGCGTTCGAGGACGACCTGCCGGTAGACGGCGACCGCGTGGTCCCGCTCCGCGTGGTCGCGCCGTATCCAGGAGGCCCAGGAGTTGCTGAATTGGTAGAGCAAGAAGGCGTTGTCGGCTGCCGCGGCCCGTCGCACCGTCGCGCTCACCAGCGCCCGCCGCCGTGGCAGCTCGCGGCTGTGGCGGTAGAGCATGAACACGGCGGCACGGACCGACTCCTGATTGCTGGGCTGCAGCGTCAGCAGGATCGACTCGAGGTTCAAACGAAACCCGAGGTGACTCTCCTCGCCACGCCCCTTGCGCCACGTCGCCAGGGCGGCGGCTCGCTGTGCGTGCTTCAACCCGCGCAGCAACAGCTCGGTGAAGCGCTCGGCGATAGCCAGCCGCGTCGTATCCGACAGCCGCTTGTGCTCGGCGAGTGTGGCGAGCAGGTGCAGCGCGGCATCCTTGGACTGTAGAGAGAGCAGCCGATCGGGCACGCGCTCCGCCACCGTCATGAGCGCGACGGGATCGGTCATCTGCTTGACGTCGAGTTTGCGCAGCACGCGCAGCGCCTCAGCTTCTCGCCCGATCACGTCGAGAATCTCGCCTCGCAGCGCGTCACAGAGCACCCGTACATCGAGCGACGCGCCGCGGCTGAGCTGGCTGAGACGCTGCAGATGGGCCTGTTGGCTGCTCACGAACCGGTCGTCCAACTCGCCGCGGTCGAGCTTTCTTTCGTCGCGACGATGCTGGACCCACACCCGCATCACAGCCGCCCAGCGCTGCACGGTCTTGTCACGGATCGCGACGACTGCGGCGCGGTCAGCGTACCAGCCCGTCGACGACAGCTCGCCGAGGCGCAGGTGCTGTTCGGACATCTGCCGCAGCAGGTCCACCTGTCCGGCGGCTGTTGTCGACCGTTTGCGCAGGTGGTCGAGCAGCAGCAGCCGCTCCCAGGGATCTCGCGCCGAGTCGAGCGCTTCCCGCAACTTGGCCGGCCCCCAGCCGTGAGGGACGGCGCCATCGAGCGGCAGCGCGTAGATGTCGAGCGAACCCCGTTGCAGGCACGTCGCGATCAGGCGGTGGCGCGCAGGCGCGGGGTACTGGCAGTTCCAGTGCGCCGACGTCAGCTGCTCCAGGCGGTCGGCGGCGATGGGTTGGCGCGCGCCAGCCTGAAACGGCACGCGAAACAGCACGCTGTTGTCATCGCCGTCAATGTGGCCGTCGCGATTCGTGTCGCTGAGGTGCTGCGAGAAGTACAGGTAGCGCCCATCGGCCGAAAACGCCGGAAATCCGGTGGTCCCGGGCAGGTCGAAGCGCACCTTGACGAGCTCGCCGCCCGTCCGGTCAAGTCGGCGCATGTGGAGGCCCTGGCCCAGCTTCATCGCGAAGCTCACGCCGACCTTGGCCGAGCGCCGTTCCAACGGCACGTACACCAACCACTGGCCACTCGGGCTGACGGTGGGGCTGCCCAGGTTACGGTCCACCATCGCGCGTCCCCGCCCGCGACCGCTGAGACGACGCAGCTGCAGGTCGCCGTGTAGCCCGCGCCGGGTCACGATCCCGACGTCGCCATTGGGAAACCAGAAGGCTTGATTCTCAGCCGATGTCGCGTCGGTCAGGCAGCGCCGATCGGTGCCGTCGAGCGCGCGCGTGCAGACGTCGCCGGTCGCGTCATCGCGGGTCGAGATATAGAGCAGCTTCTTGCCGTCGGGTGACGGTCGCGGCCAGGAGACGTCGGCGGCGTCGCTGAAGAGCAGGGTGGGCGTACCGCTGGGCAGCGTCTGCCGAAACACCTGCGCCGTCGCGTTGCGGTTGCTGACGAAGTAGAGCGTGCGCTCGTCGGGGCCAACCATGCCCAGGAACTGGTCGGCCTCCCCGGCCGTCAGGCGTTCGGGTGCGCGGACAGAGGCCGGCAGCTTGGCCACGGTCTTGGTCTTCGGCTTGGCGGTTGCCACCTGGACTGGGCCGGTGATCAGCGCGAGCGCCGCTGCGAGGGCGACGGCCAGCGGGGTCCGCAAGTGGCGGGGCAGGCCAGCGCTCAGCATTTCTTGACCGACCAAGCGCCCGCAGGGTCTTGCACCCACGCGCCGCACGGGATCCCGATGAGGTGCACCGCCCGCCAGGCCTTGCGCACATCGGCGTCGCTGCGTCGCGTCGTCTGCCGTAGGTAGAGCCACAGCTGCCGGCGATCGCGGTTGGCGCCGACGATGAGCCGCGCCACAGAGGTTGGATCTACGGCGCCCTGGCAGGCTTTGCGGGTTTGGATGAGGTCGCCTGTGTTGGCCTCGCCGATGCATCGGCGCAGCAGCAGACCGTCGAGTCGCTCCTGATCTCGGAGCGCCGCCTCGGCCAGTCGCGCGATCGCGTCTCGCTCTCGTGGCGTCGTCCATCCCACGGCGTCCAGCTGCTGGCGCGTGTACGGCTGTGGGCGCGCTGACACGCCGGCCTGCGTCAGTTCGCGCTCCAGGGCCACAAAACGTCCGCTCGCCTGCTGCTCTAGCGCCGTCGTCCGGTCGACGATGACCACCGCCGGCGCCTTGATGCAACCCGGCAGCGTGAGCGCTGCGCTGACGAGGAGCGCCACGCGGCGACGCTGAGCGCCGGTCCTTGTCGTCGCCACTTCCTTCACTCTGCCCCCTTCGGCGGCAGCAACGGCGCCACCCACCGTTGCATCATCGGTCCAAGCGGGATCCCGCGGATCTCCTCGACGCTGACGAGCTCCGCCACGCCGCCCAAGACGATGAGAAAGTCCGCGAACCCGTGGCGGAAGACGACACGAACGCGGTCCGGGTAGCCCACCTTGAGCAGCATACGCATCTTATTGGCGCGTGCATCGGCGTGGTACGGATCCCACAGATCCATCATCGCGCGCAGATGGGCACGTGTCGTGCGGAGCAGCTGCGCCTGGCCGCTGAGGGCCAGCTGTCCGGCCTCAAAGCGCAGCGCGGCGTTCAGATCCATGCGGTCGTCGCTCCCCGGCAGCCGCAATCCGGTGCCGTTACCGCGAAACAGCATCACGGTATCACGGCCCTGCCAGTCGATGATGCACTGCCCCGTCACCTGCCCGCGCATCGCCCGCGCCTCGAGCTGGTCGAGTCTGAAGACGTTGCGGTCCAGCAGCGCGTTGCCGGCGATCGGGCCAAATCGGATCGTGCCGAGCTGCAGCGCTTGGATCCCAATGAAGGGATCGCCGCTCAGGAAGGGTTGCTGATCCTGAAAACGCCACCGCGCCAGGGGATTGCGCGTGCCGCCGCCGAGCAAGCGCACCTGCCCGTCCCGTACGTCGATGACCTCCATGACCGGCAGGTTGCCGCGCACACCGCGCACCGAAAAGGCCCACTTCGGCACGGCCAGATCGACGTCTTCGAACTTGAGGTTGGCCGTGACGCGGAAGACATGGAGG
>ERZ889078.782-NODE-782-length-27491-cov-17.821585_pt1 | contig 27491 bp, 28 predicted proteins | sample MGYA00521266_ERZ889078 | MGnify/ENA primary metagenome ERZ889078 (study PRJEB32303, sample SAMEA104408618) | aquatic metagenome | biome: Brackish water; feature: Pelagic; material: water | place: Baltic Sea | collected 2014-06-16T06:34:00 | depth 76,534 m ...
CAACAAAATGTATAACAAATCATTGGAGAGAAATATTTGACCCTGCGGCTCAAATGTTTCTCAATTCAAACGTAAAGAATTTATTAAAATAATATATGAGAAATCTACTTTATGGGATTTTTAAAAAAAGGGTTGGAATAATGAAAAAACTAAATGAATTAACACTAAAAAGTACAACAAAACAATGGTAAAACAACTATCGTAACTAATGGGTAACGTTGGATGAGACCTTTTAGTTTAAAAAATGGAGAGTCCCGTTTTAGTCGTAAAAAGTTCTAAAGCTTTTGTTCCGACGAGAGAATTGCCATTTTCATTTAGGCCGGGCGACCAAACGCATATGCCCATTTTCTCTGGTATGACGGCGACGATGCCTCCACCAACGCCACTTTTGCCTGGCAAACCCACGTTAAACGCGAAATCCCCAGAAGCGTCGTAGTGCCCACATGTGAGCATGACCGCGTTTATCCGTTTTGATTGCGAAGCCGTTATGTAAATTTGACCGCTTATCGGATCAACTCCATCGTTCGCCAAATACAGCATGGCTCTCGAGAGCGTTTTTGTATTCATCTCAACGGCGCAATGTTTAAAGTACGTTCCAACCACGTCCGCGACGCGATTGTCAAGATTGTTAAAACTTTTCATCAAGTTCGCCAAAGCGAGGTTTCTAAATCCATGTTCCATTTCCGACGCTGAGACGACGTCATTGGAAGTGATGGATTTTTCATCGGAGATGGCTCTTATGAACTCCAATACCTCTTTATAAGCGACTTGAGCGCTTCCATAATGGCTGATGAGCGCGTCGGTCACGTTGATCGCTCCGGCGTTTATGAATGGATTTCTCGGTTTGCCTTTCTCGTACTCAAGTTGCACGAGAGAGTTAAACGGATTTCCAGATGGTTCATGTCCGACGCGCTTGTACAACTCGGTACCGTAAAACTTTAGCGCCAGAGTGAAGGTAAACACTTTTGAAATGCTCTGAATCGAAAAAAGCGCGTCAGCTTGCCCGACGCTGTACTGCGTCCCGTCAAAAAGCGTTATCGTCATGGCGAATTGTTTGGGGTTCACTTCCGCCAGCGCGGGGATATAATTGGCGACTTTTCCGCGCTCGAGCAGAGGAAAAACTTCTTGTTCTATTTCAGCTAATATTGACTGATAATCCATTACGTAAATCCTATTTGGCAAAATTAATCTAATTATAGCTATGTTTTACTTGTAGCTTTGACGCCATGTCGTCGAAAGTCAAAAAAAGTAAATGCCAAGAGCATGGCATGCCATTAACTTAATTTTACATTAAATATATTTATATTTACAAAATAACCACTATATTGATTAAAATTCATACAGTTTTTAGTTAATATTACCTTAATCTATTGTTATAATTTTTCTGATATTAACAGTTGGAATTGAAAATGACAGAAAATGCGCCAACGCCATTGGAAAGTTTTATAAATTACAAGGCGGACACTGGTTCTCAGCGCATAAACTACTCCATAGACATGTTCAACGACAAGGGAGAAAAATATGAAAAATAAAACCTTACCAATTTTACTAAAAAATCAAAAAATTCTTCTCATTGGCGGAGGAAACGTAGCGCTACAAAAAGCGCAGGTTCTTTCTCACAATGAAATAGACTTCGCGATTGTGGCTCAAGAGCTTAATGAAGAAATTCTAAAAACGACGAAAAATATTAAAAAAAAAAGTTTTAAACTCAAAGATATTAAAGATTTTCATGTCGTGATAGACGCGACAGGCAACGAAAAAGTCGCCAAAAAACTGGTGAAGTACAAAAAAACTCATGACATTTTACTCAATGTCGTGGACGTTCCCGCGCTTTGCGATTTTTACTTTATGGCGCTGACTAAAAACAGACCATTGCAAATTGCGGTCTCAAGCAACGGAGCGAGTCCGACCGCCGCGAAGTTTTTCAGAGACGAATGCGAAAAGTTGATCCCAATGGACATAAGCGCTTATCTCAAAGAGAAGCAAAAGCAACGCGATAAGGGAATCATCGAAACGCAAACGACAAAAGAAGAGTTGCAAAAGCGAAACGCGAAAGTCTTTTTGGTCGGTTGCGGACTTGGAGACGTAGAGCTGTTAACCATCAAAGCTTACAAGACGATTCAAGAGATGGACGTTGTTTTGTACGACAATCTCATTAGTGACGAAATCATGCAAACGGTTCCAAACAAAACAAAAAAAATCTACGTCGGAAAACAAAAAGATTATCACTCGAAATCTCAAGAGGAGATAAACGCTCTTATCATAAAGTACGCAAAAAAAGGTTTAAAAGTCGCAAGACTCAAAAGCGGGGACCCTTTTGTGTTTGGCCGTGGCGCGGAAGAGTTGCATGAGCTTTTGCTAGAGGGGATAAAAACCGAAGTGATAGCGGGAATAAGTTCCTCGATTTCAGGACCGACCATGGCGAACATGCCCATCACGGCGAGAGGCTACTCGAGTGGATTTAGCGTCGTGTCGGCTCACTTGAAGGGAAACAGCGTCAACCTCGACTGGGTTGATTTGCTTGGCAAAAAAAATCACACCGTAGTAGTTTTGATGGGAATTAGTCGAGCGAACGAGATACTCGAAGAGTCAAAAAGAGTGGGAATCGACCAAGAGAAGCCATGCGCGATTATCTCCAACGCGAGTAGGAAAAATCAAAAAGTCTTAAGCGCAAAGCTAAAGGATTTGGCTCAAATGGCGGCGGATTCTGTGAGACCGGCCATTATAGTTTTTGGCGACGTAGTGAAATTAAATAAAATATTGGGAGACTTGTCATGATAAAACTACAAGAAGCGTATGACGCGAGAAATCAAAAACAGAACAAAATAGAAGAGATGAAAAATCTTAAAAATCCGATGGAAGCATTAAATCATTTAGAGAGTTACGCGGCGAATGGATACGATTCCATACCGGATGAAGATAAAAAATACTTCCTAAAATGTTTTGGAATCTATGACAAAGACAGCTTGACTCCAAAACAATTTATGATGCGCGTTCGCATACCCGGAGGGCATTTAAACTCAATCCAAGCGAAAAAACTTGGCGAAATCGCAAGAGATTTTGGGCAAGATTACATAGACGTAACGACTCGTTCTCAAATAGAGTTTCGTTACTTAAACATAGAAGACGTTCCAAAAGTCATAAGAGGCATGAATGAAGTTGGTTTGAACTCTTACCAAACTGGAGTGGACAACTTTAGAAACATAGTCACAGACCCATTGGACAAAGACGGATTTGACAACGTATTGCCTTCATATGAGCTTTTACTAAAAATACAAAGCCAATTTTTATATAATCCTGATTGGATTTCAACTCTTCCAAGAAAGTTCAACACAGGAATTTCAGGTTCTCTTTCAAACAGATGCAATATCTTTGGTCATGATTGTTGTTTCGTTTTGGCGCAAAAAGATGGAGTTTATGGCTACAACATGTACCTTGGCGGTCGAGTTGGAATGATCGCGCAAGACGCCGACGTTTTTTTAGCCAACGACGAAGAAGTTTTAAAAGCGTTTGAATCCATCACGGAACTTTTTAAAAAATACGGCTTTAGAGACAACAGAAACAAAAACAGACTTCATTTCCTCATAGAAGCGGTTGGCATGGAGACGATTTCTAGCGCGATTCGTGAGAGAGCCGGAGTGGATTTCGCGACGGCTGGACACACCATGACGAACATGAACGCGAACGATTCTGAGGCCGGAAAAGTGCAACTTCGCGATGGAAGTTTTGGGCTTCAAGTCGTCGTGCCATCTGGAATATTTTCAGGAAGCGCCCTTATCTCGCTGGCGCAAGTGAGTGAAAAACATGGAAACGCCCAAGTGCGATTTAACGTTGAGCAAAACGTCTATATCTTAGGCGTCAAAGACGTCGACGCCGCTTTGGCGGACGAGTTTTTTAAGAAGTACAAAAATGTCAACACTCCTTACTTTAACAACCTTATCGCATGCGCCGGAACCAAACATTGCTCTTTTGGAGTCATCGAAAACAAAGAAGACGCCATAGAGATGTCGACCTACTTAAGCGAAGCCGTTCCACTGGAATCGGGAAGAATCAGAATGTACTGGTCGGCTTGCGTAAAAGGATGCGGAACGCATGAGATAGCCGACATCGGCTTTGAGGGCTGCAAGGCCAAAGTGAATGGAAAAACGGAAGACGGCGTTCACATCACTCTCGGAGGGAAACTTGTAAACGACGGTAAAAATGGCTATACGGTGATGAAAGCGGCTCCTTTGAGATTCGCCAAGTTTTACATAGAAACTCTCGCTTTGGAGTACAAAAAACTACGATTGAAAAATGAATCCTTTGAAGCGTTTAATGACAGAGTGTTAGTTGGATACACTCCCGCTTATATTGGTTTCACCATGCAACTCCAAGCGTATTTAAGAGCTAAAAAAATAGAAGTAAACATAGATATAAATTCTTTGCAAAAAACTGGTAAAAACGAAGAGTTTGAACTTTTTGAACTGGGTCGAAAACTTTACCATCAACTTACAAAACAAGAAGCGTACTCGGCCTATGAGAGATTTTCAAATGAAAATAAAAGGGAAAAGCTTGCGGATGTTAGCAAAATTCACCCGAACATGGATGAAAATATAGCGATTATGCTAGAAAAGATGTTAGGTGAAGAAAAACAAAGGGCGGTCGTTTTTTCAGAGCTTACGCCTCTTTTGGCTTTTTAAGACTCTAACGCTTCATCGAGTTCCAAAGCTCCAGCTTTGGAACTCATATATCACTTTATAATAAAAAATTTACCAAATACGATGAACCTCAATTAATCCATTAACACCTTCATAATCTCTAGCACTTGAGTATCGCCAATGTTTTGCTTCATCAACATAACCCCTTTTTATGGGATTATTATGAATATAATTTATTCTATCTATCATCATTTTTTCATTTAAAATATATTTTGGTTGGATGCCCTCTTGCCACACCTGATAAGTAGTTTGACTCTTATACGCTTTTTTGTAGAATGCCAACTGTTCAAGTATTGTCGTTACTTTTTTCTCTTGCAATACTTTTAGTATCTCTTTAGCGGTAAATGATTTAAACTTTGTCATGGTATTTGCCAAGTCATCACTACTTGCTACTAAGTGCAGATGATTTTCTAAGATGACATAAGCATATATTTTTAGATTATCACTTTTTTGTAAAAATTTTAGGCTGTCAAAAATGATTTGAGTGGTAGTTGTTTGCGTAAAAAGTGGTATCCAGTGCAGTATGGTGCAGGTTATAAAATGAGGTGCTGTTGGCTCATAAATTTTATATCTACTTCGTCCCATAAGTTTACCTTATTTTTTGAAATTATATCATTATTATACTAACCTGAGTTCGATATAAACACACTAGTTCCAAAGCTCCAGCTTTGGAATTTATACATCACTTTGAGTTGTTGTAGGCATTAGCATCAAGTTGTTCTATGCATTCCCATCGGGACGATGGGAACGAGTGAGATTGGAAAGAGGAGTCTTTTAAGACTCTAAAGCTTCGCTAGTTCCAAAGCTCCAGCTTTGGAACTCATACGTCATTTTGAATTGTTGTAGGCGTTACCATCGGGACGATGGGAACGAGGAGCAAAATTCACCCGAACATGGATGAAAATATAGCGATTATGCTAGAAAAGATGTTAGGTGAAGAAAAACAAAGGGCGGTCGTTTTTTCAGAGCTTACGCCTCTTTTGGCTTTTTAAGACTCTAACGCTTCATCGAGTTCCAAAGCTCCAGCTTTGGAATTCATACATCATTTTGAGTTGTTGTAGGCGTTAGCATCAAGTTGTTCTATGCATTCCCATCGGGACGATGGGAACGAGGAGATTCGCTAGTTCCAAAGCTCCAGCTTTGGAACTCATACGTCATTTTGAATTGTTGTAGGCGTTACCATCGGGACGATGGGAACGAGGAAAGTTTAGAAAATGATTTTTTCCTCGTTCCATCCTCTCCTGAGGTGGAATGCATACAATGTCTAAACTCACCATAATCTCTCAACTTCAATCAATCCAACTACCCCATGATAATCCCTAGCACTGCTATATCGCCAATGAGCAGGTTTATCTACAAATCCCTTTTTAACAGGATTATTATGAATATAATCAACTTTTATTTGCATCATTATCTCATTTTGTATGAGTTTAGGTTGGCTTAAGTGTACATAGTAATTTAAGTATGTATTCCACCTCAGGAGAGGATGGAACGAGGAGATTAAACACATAATAGTATATTTACAATATGTTGTGTATAATTACACAAAGGATTCAAGTGCCAACAATATTTAGTATAGGTGGATATAGATTTTTCTTCTTTAGTGATGAACATACACCAGAACATATACATATTGAAAAGGCTGATGCATATGCTAGGATTGAATTAGATAATTTTAAAGTAACAGATAGTTACAACTTAAACTCAAAAGAGTTAAAGAAGTTACTAAAACTTGTGCAAGAAAACAAAGAAAAATTACAAGGAGCATGGAGTGAATACTTCAAAGAATAGAACTCTCATTAAATCAGTTGGCTTTGGTGATGAAAAAATGTATATAGAACTTAACTCAAGTAAAGTACTTACTGTCCCATATGAATATACCAGTAAATTAAAAAATGCTAATATTAATGAATTACATGATTTTAGATTAATTGCTGGTGGAATAGGTATACATTTTATTAATATCGATGAAGACATATCAGTAGCAGGTATTATTAGAGATTTTGGAAATGAAACAAAAAGAATAAATATCTCAGTAGGTGCAAATTTTTTAGATCAAGCTGATCACTATGCAAAAGAACATCACATGAGTCGTTCAGCTTTAATTCAAAAAGCTACTTTAGATTACATAGCTTCTTGAATTTTTCCGGCTATGTTCCTGTATCGTTTTGAGCTGTTGTAGGCGTTCCCATCGGGACGATGGGAACGAGGAGTCTTTTAAGACTCTAAAGCTTGTTTGACGTCGTCTATCAAATCTTGAGCGCTTTCTAGTCCGGCGGAGATGCGAATTAGTCCCGATGGCACGCCACATGCTATGAGTTCTTGCTCATTTAATTGTTGGTGAGTCGTCGACGCGGGATGCGTTATGATTGATTTTGAATCGCCTATGTTTACGACGAGAGAGTAGAGTTTTGTGGCGTTTACGATTTTGGTGGCTTCTTCTAAAGAGTCAACCTCAAAACTGAGAAGACCGCTCGCTAATCCATCGTCAAAATATTTTTGCGCGTTTTCATAGTTTGAGTTGCTTTTAAGACCCGGATAATTTACTTTCTTCACCTTTGGATGCGACTCTAAAAAGGTAGCCAATTTCAGCGCGTTCCTCGAGTGTTCTTTAATCCTAAGACTTAAAGTTTCTATCCCCTGTATAAATAACCATGAGTTAAAAGGCGAGACGACCGCGCCTAAATCACGAAGCAATGAAAGTCTTGTTCGTAAAGTATAAGGAGGCAGGGGAACGTCAACATACACGAGACCATGATATGACGCGTCTGGTTCATTGAAGTGAGCGTAACGAGGATTGCCTTTTAGTTTTTCCAAAAGACCTTTTCTCTCAACTAAAATTCCGCCAATGGCGAGACCTTGTCCCGTGGTGTATTTTGACGCGCTATGCACGGATATGTCGGCTCCAAATTCAAAAGGACGACATAAAACCGGAGTCGCCACTGTGTTGTCGACGACGGTTAGGATTCCATGTTTGTTCGCCACGCTCGTTATGGCTTCAATGTCCGCCACGTCTATGCTTGGATTTGTCAAGGATTCGAAAAAAACGACCTTTGTCTTGTCGTCTACGAGCGCCTCTATCTCGCTTGGATTGTGAACGTCAAAAAACCGCGCTTCTATGCCAAATCTCTTAAGAGTGTGGGCCGTTAAGGTCAAACTTCCACCGTATAGTTGTTTCGCGCACACGACGTTGTCTCCCGCTTCGGCTGCGTTCGCTATGGCGTAAAAAATCGCGCTCATTCCGCTTGAAGTCGCTATGGCGGCTTCTCCGCCTTCAAGCTCGGCAAAACGCTTTTCAAACACGTCCGTCGTGGGGTTGTTGAGACGAGTGTAAATGTTTCCAAGTTCTTTTAACGCGAACAGGTTCGCGGCGTGTTCAACGTCGCGAAATTCGTACGCGGTAGTCATGTAAATGGGAACGGCCATCGTCCCTTGAGAATCTTTTTCGTAACCCGAGTGTAGCGCTTTTGTTTGTAAATCCATTGTTAGCCTTTTGTTTTGAATGATTGTATTATTTTATCTCAAATTGCATTAATAAGTTTTGGCAATTATTTAAAGTCTTTTAAGATCTCATCTTTGAGCGCTTGTAAAAACTCCAAAATATTTTTTTGGTAAGCAAGAGTGTCTTCGTCATGAGTGAGCGCAAGGAGAGGGGTTAAGGATTTTATGTCTATTTTTTTTGCGTACCGAGGAACTATCTTGAGTTCTTTGATGATATGTAAAACTAACGTATCTAAGTCTAGACCATTTTTGTCTCTAACTTTTTGTACCATCTCTTTCGTTGATAGCATTAAAAGATTTGACCTATCGACGTCGCCGTCATATATGTGCATGCCTATGTCTTTTACGATAATGTAATTTTCAACTTTTGCTTTATCATTAGCCGCAATGACAAGCGCGAATATTTTAGCTCGAAATTCCAATGAACCATGATGATGAACGAATAGCTCGCGAAACGCGCTGAAAAAGTGGTGTTTTAGTTTAAAACCGAGTCTCATATATACTCCTTGTGTGATATTATAGTATAATTTCAAAAAACAGCGTAATAGGGATTATTTTATGGGTAGAGCATTTGAGTATAGAAAAGCGTCAAAGTTGAAAAGATGGGGAGCTATGTCAAAGTTATTTCCAAAACTTGGAAAAATCATAACGATGGCGGCAAAAGAAGGCAGTAGCGATCCTGACATGAACGCTAAACTTCGCACCGCAATTATTAACGCCAAAGCTGAAAATATGCCAAAAGACAACATTGAGGCGGCTATTAAACGCGCTAGCGCTAAAGACACGGCTAGCATGCTTGAAGTAAATTTTGAAGGAAAAGCTCCTCATGGCGTTTTGATATTTATTGAGTGCATGACTGACAACAATACGAGAAGCGTCGCGAACGTAAAAAACATTCTCACAAAGCACGGTGGAGAGTTGTTGACAAATGGTTCTTTAGAGTTTATGTTTTCTAGAAAAGCCGTTATAGAGTTTGAGTTTAAAGACGACATGGACGTTGAAGAACTTGAAATGGATCTTATTGACGCGGGACTCGAAGAGATAGAAGTTGAAGAAGGCGTTGCAATCGTAACTGGCGATTACACAAGTTTTGGCACTTTAACGAAAGCTTTGGAAGACATGGGGATCGAAATCACAAAAGCCAACTTAGAAAGAATGGCAAATACTCCAATGACAATTTCAGAAGCCGATCAAGAAGACATCGATAAAATTTTAGAGAGATTGGAAGATGACGAGGATGTACAAAAAATTTTTACAAACTTAGTCTAATTTTAGATGCAATATATAGAAAATATTTCTATTTATACGCACGAGGTGAAGCGATCAAAATTTATCGCTCATCTTATTCCTTACGAGATTTACGAATCCACTCTTAAATCACTCAAACAAGAACATCCTAAGGCTAGACATTTTGTGAGCGCTTTTAGGTACTTCAACGAATATGACCAAATATTGGAAGGTTCTAGCGATGATGGAGAGCCAAAGGGCACTTCAGGCAAGCCATCGCTCATGGTGCTACAAGGTCATGAACTTATTAACTCCGCCGTTATAATAGTTAGGTATTTTGGTGGCACGAAACTTGGAACGGGTGGTTTAGTCAGAGCGTATGGCGACGCAGTAAATTTAGCGCTAGATGAGACGCCATTGAAAGAGTACAAGAAAGAGATTTGCAAAACAATCTCAGTGCGATATGGCGATATCCGTTTTATTGATTACGAGTGTGAAACGTTAGGAGTCTCTATAGTTGATAAGATTTTTGAGACTGACGTCGTTTATAAAATAAAAGCGAGTGAAGACTCCATGAACGTTTTTTTGGAAAAAGTGCAAAGAGTCGCTAATTAGCGACCATTTACGGCGCTTCCCATACCCCACATTGGCAAGAAAATACCAAGAGCCAGTAAAATAACCATAGAAGCTATAATAAACAACATTATTGGTTCTACGGCTTCACTAAGACCATCAATTATCGCATCGAAACGCATCTTGTAATACTCCGCGACTTTTTTAATCATTGTGTCTAAAGTACCGCTATCTTCGCCGGCGCGCACCATTTGAATAATCATATTTTCAAAGAGTTCCGTCTCTTTTAGACCTTTGTTCAAGGTTCCGCCTTTTTCTACCGTTATTCTAACCGTTAAGAGTTTATTTTTTAGTGGTAAATTGTCTATCATCTCTATGGCGGTGTCGAGGGCTTCGGCTATTGGAATACCCGCGCGAATCAATTCAGAGAAAACTAGCGTAAATCTATTTAAAGTGGAAAATTTAATAATATTTTTTAGTAGCATGGTTCTGAGCAATAGTTGGTGCCATTTGTATCTAATGTGAGTATAATTATTTATCAGATATTTGAGCGTTGTAACGGAAGCGAAAATGAAAGCTAATAAAAAAGGACCATAATTGTTAAATAAATATTCAAGTTTTAATAAGATCAGCGTAGGAAGGGGCAATTCAGCGCCGAGTTCTTCAAATATCGTTTTAAACTGAGGAACAACGTAGGATATAAGCACCGTAAAAGCGACGGCCATGGCGATCATTACGTTTCTAGGGTACGCCATGGCTTTTTTAAATTTAACGATATTGGATCGAATCTCTTCAAGCATATCGGCTAAGGCGTAAAGAGCTTCATCGAGATTACCTGTTTTCTCTCCCAACTCCACCATGGCGATTGCTAAGTTGCCAAGTTCAAATCGAAAGTTTTTCATAGAAGCAGAGAGCGCGTGTCCAGAGTTTATATCATCAGCGAGTTTACTAAAAACATTCTTTAAAGCTTGGTCGTCAGTCGCCTGCGCGATTTCATTAATTGAGTCATGTATAGATATGCCGGCGTTTGTCATAACGGCCAACTGTCTAATTGCGGCAATTAAAGAGTCAGGTTTTATTTTCTTTTTTTTTACGTTTTTGAGTAAATCATTTGTAATTCTTTTAAGTTGGGCTTCGAGAGGTTCTTTTCCCTCTATAACCTTAATAATAATGCCAGTATATTTTAATTTTGCATAGCTATTCGCTTCAATTCTGTCGTTCGCGTACAAACCTATCTCTTCTCTTTTTCCCTTTGTTAACACGGTCGCTATAAAGTATTTCATCCTTTGGACACCTTTAATATCTCTTCAATTGTAGTCACTCCATCTAAGGCCTTTTGTATGCCATTTCTGTAAATGTCTATAAAACCATCTTTATAAGCTTGCTGCAACATGAGGTCTTTTGAAGCGCCTTGAGCGATAAGAGATGACAACTCTTCTGAGATGTTAAGCACTTCACAAATCATCTCTCTACCCATATATCCAGTGTCTCCACACTCTTTACAGCCACTGCCTTTGTAGAGCTTCGCTCCCTCGGGAATAACATCTTTGAGTTCCGCCCGCACGGAAGAGGGAAGATGATCTTCAACTTTACAGTGCTTGCATATCTTTCTGACGAGACGTTGCGCTTGAATGGCTACGAGCGCGCCACTTATAAGATAATGTTGGATTCCCATATCAACCATACGGGGAATGGCGCTAATCGAATCGTTTGTATGAAGGGTTGAGATTACCATGTGTCCAGTTAGAGCGGCTTTAATCGCAATTTCCAATGTTTCTTTGTCACGAATTTCACCAATCATTATCTTATCTGGATCTTGTCGCAATATCGAACGAAGCGCGTCCGCAAAACTTAAGCCAACTTTCGCGTTTACTTGAACCTGCTGGATGAGATTCATTCTATACTCAACGGGATCTTCAACCGTAATGACTTTATCCTCAACGTTTCTCAGTTCATTTAGCGCGCCATAAAGAGTGGTCGTTTTACCGCTACCTGTTGGACCCGTCACCAGTATGATGCCGTAAGGCGATTCTAGACCTTTTAACAATTTATGATAACTAGCGGTATCCATACCGGCGTCTTCAAGTTTGACTAGAGCCTTTTGTTTGTCCAAAACCCGCATGACTATTGATTCGCCATATAAAATAGGTAGGGTGGAGATACGAAAGTCATACTCTCTAGTTCCAACTAAAGTTGAAAAACGCCCATCTTGCGGTTTTCTTTTTTCCGCGATGTCTAAGTTTGCAAGTAATTTTAATCGTGACGAGAGAGGAGGGTATACGTCTTTTTCAAAAATAAACATTTCTGCTAGCTTCCCATCAACGCGTCCACGAACAACGCAGTTTTTTTCAGTAGGCTCTATGTGTATGTCACTCGCTCTTCCTCTAATGCATGTTTTAAGAACTACGTCTATGAGGAGTAAAATGGAAGACGCCTCTTGCTGCTCTTCTATGGAGTTGATGGAATTAAGTTCATCTCTTATTTTTTTAACTAAGCCCTTTACGCTATCCTTTAACTCAACCTTGTAAAGATAATTGATTATTTGTTTTTTTGTGGCAAGTGCGATTTTTAAAATTTTTCGTGGAAAAAGTCTTTGGGCCGCTTCTTGAGCTTCTATATTTAAAGGATCGTTAAAGACGACGGTAACGCTCATCTCATCTTGGGATATAGGTATAAAGTTGTGTTTTTTTAGTTGCGTTAAGGGAGCTTTCTCAACTAAGTTGTAATCCATGTCAAGAGAATCTAAATCGACAAAGAGAAGATCTAACTCTAAGGCAAGTTTCTCTAAAACAATTTTTTCACTTATATAATCATAGTTGTCAATTATGGATAAATCGTAAACGCCATCCCTCACTTGTTGCACGATGAAACGAACTAAACGATCCATTGTCATAAAACCTGATAAAGTAATGTCTCTCAATATAAGGTATTCATGAATTCCTTTTGCGAGAAGTCTATCCACTTGACCTCTCATGATAGATCCATTAGCTAGTAAATCAGTTGTTATTCTATCCATGTTAAGTTCCTACCAGTATATATGGCGTTTTATATTGACCGTGTCATAAAACTCTTCTATAACCATTTTTTGTAATTTTCCATCTTTTATAATGTACAGTTTATAGCTTAATTTTTTATCATTGGGATCATCGAAAAGATAAAAAAGTCTTGGTTCATGCGTTTCTAATTTAGAATATAAATTAAAGACTTTTGATAAAACATAGTCTGTGGTGGGAAGAACTAAAGTTGATAAGTCATACTTGTCGACTAAAGCATGGTATAAAAGTTTTTTCTGCATTAAAATAACAGAAAAATACGCTGAGTTTGCTCTATCTTCACTTGTGGATTTTAACAAGGCGATAGGAATGGCTAGTCTATCAATATAGTCTGAGTTAAGACATGCAAACGCATATAAGGAAACAAATTCTTCATCTTTATTGTTGGAGCGAAGGTTGTTGAATCCGAGTTTACACACATCCTCAAACTTTTCATTTTGGTAAAGATTAAACATATTTTGTTTTATGTCAGCATATAGATTAAAGGCTAAAAAAAGAATAATCGCTATTTTCATTTGAACTTCCCTGATTGAATGTCGTCAAGCAATATCTTTGCGTTGTTTGAATATGAATCTTTTATGTAATCTTTTAAAGTTTTGATTGCCATATCTTTTTTATCTAATTTAACAAGAGATTTACTAAAAACAATCCAGCTATCTTCAATGGAATTATTAATCTGGTTAGTAATGAGCGCATAATTGTAAGAGTTATGATAATCACCAAGTTCGTAGTACTTTTTGGCTATAAAAAGACTTAGAGCAGGGTTGTTGTTTTTTTTAAATCTTTTGATAATGGTATTTATGTCGTCTTTAGCGTTATGTCTATCGATAACTATTCTATTGTCCGTCAATTCTTCATCATTGTTAATCTTGGTTAAAGCGGAACTCTCTACAGTTGGCGTCTCAAGAATGGCTATATCAAGCGTTTTTTCCTTTTGCTTATTCGTTTTTTTAGCGTTTGTTTTCTTTGAGCCAACTTCTTCTTGATAGTAAGGGAAATTAGAACTTTGTATTTTTTTCATAAAACTTAATGATGGTTTTAGTTTTAATTCTTCATATTGCTCAATTGCGGTTTGTTCTTGTTTTGCGACATATTCTTCTATAACTTCAATTTTTTCAGGTTTAGGCGTTGAAATTTGTTCAGGAACTTGTTTAACTTCTATTTTGTCTTTTTTTACATCTGTTGCATTAATGATAGCGACTATTTCTTTTTCTTGCGTTGTTTTCGCTTCTTTAATCATATTTACAAAAATAGCTATTGTTAATATAGCGCTTATTATAATGGCATGTGGAATATATGATTTTATTTTATACGCTAACCATCTTTTCTCAAGTTCTCTTGTATTAAGCATTAATTAAACCTGTATGTATCGCTGCCATTTCTATGAGTTTACTAGATATTTGGTTTGTGTTTATATTTGAAAGTTGCTGTTTTTCTTCATAGGTACAATATAAATCAAAAAGCGTATATATCAATTTATTGGTATCTCTATAATTGCCATTTGTTAACTTATGAATTTTATTTACATTTTTTGAGTTAAACATATTTGCGCTGTCAAAACAGTTGTCTTTCATGAGTTTTTTCTGTATATACATCTTAAGTTCTGAGCTTGAAGCGTTTTCAAGCTCAACGCTTTCCCATATTCTAGTCTGAAAATGTTCTTTGGCGATAAGATCTTCTTTTTCCGTTTTATGCAGAGTTATGACAAATTTAACGGTTCTCGTATCTGAGAGAAGTCTGATTTTTTCCATTAAAACATCTGAATAAAGTTGAGCTTCGTCTAGAAGTACCACCGGAATGGAATCAAATTTGGTACTATTTACAACTTTCATAAATTGCGTAAAATTCAACTCTCCGCTGTACTTTATGGAAAATATGTCTTGCGCCAATGTTTTATAAAATTCACTTTCGTCTAAAATAGGCGTTTTGTACAGGTGAACTATTTGAGATGAAGATAGATCGGTGTATAACTTACTGAGAAACATGCTTTTTCCGGTTCCAGGTCTTCCATAAAGAAGAATCATCTTTAATGGTTTCTTGATGGAGTCTTTGAGTGATTGATATATGGTCGAGACCCTGTCTAGTTGTATGTAGTCTTTCGCGTTTACCGTATCTAAAAAAACATTTTTTGAACTGAGATATATGCTAGAACTCATATGTGACATTCCAATTATTTTGCATTTTTTATAGAGTTTTTAAAATCAACGTTTGAAGCTTTTTCCTCGCTCAAAATCTCCTCTTGAGCAGATTTAGAAGCGGACTCCAAGGTTAAAATATCGTCAGTTAGTCCCTCATAGCCTAGTTCTGAGAGTGATATGGAATTAATCTCTTTATGAATGATATGTGGCTCTATTATTAAAACAAGCTCTTCAACCAGTTTTATCTTGTCTTCATACTTAAACAGATAATTAATGATCGGAATGTCACCCAATATTGGAACTTTACTTGACTTGTTAGTATTTTTTATATTGATTAAACCGCCTAAGATTATTCTGTTCCCGTCTTGAACCGTCACAACGGATGAAAGCTGGCGTCGATTCAAATCGGGAGGCATGGTTCTGTTGGTATTGTCCGTTTGAGATATGTCTGTGGTTGTTTCAGAAAGAGATGGGTTTATTTTTAACGTTACCGCTTTATCTCCAGAAATTTCCGGAGTGATAGTTAGTAACACCCCTGCAAAAACAGACTGTACATTTTCATTCGCGCTTTGAGCGCCAGCGCCAGTTCCTCCAGCTAACGTTTCGGTACTCGTAATCTTATAAAAAAATTCAGTTCCCGCCGTTATAAGCGCTGGCTGATTGTTGAGAGTTAAAACTTTTGGATTGGAGATTGAGTTGACGTCGCCTTGAGTTTGCAAAAATTTAATGACCTCGTTTAGACTGCCTCCCGCTTTTATGCTCACTAGATTTGCGGCGCCGCTAACGCCATTCGCTATTGTGTTAATGGCGGCGACTGAGCCACTATCTGTAAATGTGTCTACGTTTGTACTACGAACGTTATGAACGCTTAAACTTACGTTTTGCAATTTATAAAGTTGTTGCCAGTCAATACCGGTAGTTTTGCCTTGACTCATTGTTACTGAGAGTATTTGAACGTCAATTAAAACTTGTAATTGAACTTTCTCTTGAAGTCTTTTTAAGTATGATTCAAATCGGTTTATTTGTTTAAGCGTCGCCGTAACGGTTACAAGGCCGGCATTTTTATTTATTATTGGCGCTTCGGCTTTATAGGTATCCTGAGGTCTATTTAAAATTTTTCGAAACTCTTTATCAAGGTTTTCCCAAAATTTCACTTCATCACTACTTTCTATTTTCATGCCAGCTTCTGAAGTGGATCCCTTGCCGGATTGATCTGAACCAAGACTCGAAGTTCCAGACGAACCTTGTTGAGAACTGGAACTTAGCGTCACGTTTGTGCTTCCTTCACTTTTTCTTTGCGATAAAATATAATTTATTTCAAATACTTTAGTCGATAAATAAGAAATCTTAAGGATGTTGTTTTCAAGCGTATAAGCTAGATTGTTTTCAAGAAGTATAAGGCTAAACACTTCATCAATCGTTAAATTTTTAAAATTAGTTTTATTGAGTTGATGGCTTAAAAATTTTTCAGCGTTTGGGTCCGTCACAATTATACTAAAACCACATTCATCGCTTAGCTGCTCTATAAAGTCGATAATTTTTGTATTTTTAGTTGAGCTGATAGTAAAAAGCTCATAAGAACAATCTGCAAATCCATCGCTTGAGAGTAAAAGAGCTAGTAATGCCGAGTAAATTGACGTTTGTAAAAGTTTCATATTTATATCCCTATTAATGCTTAAAGTTCAGAGTTGGATTTTTTTCGAATGTAGAGAGGACTAGTTCGGTATTTTTTTTCGTTAACAAAACAGATCTTGAATGTATCTTGGCAATCCTATAGCCTTTTATCGTGTCCCCAATTTTATACCATTGATTATTGATTTTAGCAGACTTATTCATAATCATTGACAAAAAGAACAGAGTGTTTTTACTACGAATTTTTGATTTACTTGCAACTCTGTGTCTAATTGTTGGTTTATTTGGACCACTTGATAAGACAACTTTCTCTTTGTTGGTTGCAAAATATATAAAAGGGTCGTTTATATTAGAAATTTCTTCCATATTGGTTCCAACACGAGAAGGCTTTATGGCGTTTACTTGTTTATCTACCCATTCTAATTCATTTGAGTGAAGATTAAACAGTAGTAAGAAAAAAAAGATAAAAAAAGCTTTCATTAATAGGATATCCCCCAAACTGAAATGTTTAAGTCGCTTTTTAATTTTTTTTCGGCAGTTATGTTTAAGTCATGGATGTCAACTACTAAATCGCTTTGCTCAAGTGAATTGATAAATTGAAGCGTATCTTTATAGTTGCCTGTTAACTGAACGGTTATATCTAGAACATGTCCAAATGAGTTATTGCCCTCAGCGTATTTATTTGTTAAGTTAATAATCTGAATATTATTTTTGATAGCGTTTTTGGAAATTGAGTGAAGGTATTCACCCCAAGATCTTTCATCATATATAAGAGAAGAAATAGTTTCAATTTTACTCTTTATGTAGGTGTTATTGTCTTTGTTTTCTATTATTTGAGCATTGATGTTTTTGATTTCTTTGCTTAGTTGATCTATTTTTGCTTCTGTATTTGTTGTTACAAATGACTCATCTGTATTTATTTTTGATTTTAGAGATGAAACTTTTTCTCGCGTAGCGTTAAATTCATTAAAAGAACTATCCCAAAAAAGGAGATACGCAAAAGCTATAATAAGAGCCGCAATCATAGCGTAAGTCATATAGGTGTCTTTCTGGTTTTTACCTTTAAAATAGTTATCTATTTCATGTAAATAATTTTCAATATTTATTTTCATAATATTTCCACCTTTAATTCACTGAAATAATTTTTACTATCTTCATTATAGAGTATTTGTTCAAGCGAAAATCGAAATTTATTTTCATGAGTTATTGTTAAGTACTCGATTAGCTGAGTGATTTTTTCATCTTGAGTTGACACCAAAGAGAATGAAAAATGTTTTGAATCAGCTTTTTGAGAATAAGATACGGATTCTAAGAGCACTCCATATTTGTTCAAATCTTTTGTTAACGTCGCTAAAAGTTTTGCTTTCATCGGATAGTTTACTTTTACGTTATGGATTTTTGTAAGAGTGTTTTTTTTATCAAAAAACTCACTTTTCTCCTGCGCCAATAAGGCCAAAGATCTCACTTTATCCGCTTCTCTATTTTTAATGGTTGCTTCTCTCGTCGTTTTTTTGATATGCAAATCAAAAAACTCTTTTTGGAGTAAGTCATATTGCAGTTCTTGCACATATGTGAGAGCCCAATATGTCACTGGGTAAGTGAACGCTAAAATAAATGACGCTAAGGCTACTAAAATTAACTTTCCACTATCTCTTTGTATAAACTTTGCTGGTCTGTGATAAGTTGTAAAATTGCATTGATATTTTTCCTCTAACGGCAATGCGGTGTAAATGTGCATTAAATATTGTAGTTGATCAATAAATACGTCTTGATTTTCAAACCCATATTTGAAGTCGAATTCAGTTGTTTTTATATGTAACTCAACTTCGAGCATTTCGTCTAGTTTAGTTATTGTTTCAATTTGCGAACCTATATAAATTTGTTCAAACTTATCTATTTCAAAAGCTCTTTTTGCATATGTTAATATATCGTTTATATTTGCAAATAACTCTTTGTAAATTTTTATTAAAAACGCTTTGTAATTACTTTTTGTTGTTTTTAAACTATGCTTTGCAAAGAAATTGATAAATTCCTCATACTCGATTCTCTCTCCATAGATTTCACAAAATCTTTCATGCATTTCAATAAATGAGTATTTGATGGATTTTGTATATACAAATTCTTTTTCTGAGTATATAGTTACAAAGGCGTCATTTTCTTGAAAATATATAAAACAATGTACTCCGTTACTCTCAATTATCTCTTTTGAATAGAGAGATTTTATAAGTAAAGGCACCGGTATGATGACATCAATATATTTTATTTTTTGTACCGCTTGCGCATATGTTTGAGTTAAATTTAATGGATCTACAATAAACACATGAAAATATCTATTAGCTTCATCAAGGTTATTGAACGATTCTATGTATTGAAGACTGTATTCTATCGCTTGATCAAGTCCTAAATCATCGTAAATTTTATTATTGATAGCGTCAAATATATCTTCATCTGGAATATTTTTACTAATCGCTATTTGAGAAGTAATAAAGCCATCTGTATTAAGATATGAAATGGCAAATTGATCTTTAGAAAATTCTGGCGTTTTATTTTCACTGATAAAACTAGAAACTCCACTAAAATATCTGTTATTATACGGGTTTAACGAAATAACGCTTGCAAAAGAGCTTTGTTTTTTTGTACTCATTCCCTACAATCCTATTTAAAGTGAACCATTGATATGGAACAAAATTTATTATCTTTGTAAAATTCAATTCTATAAACTTTATTAGAATTATCAACAGAAAAATTTCTATTGAAATCTTTAAGTTTTATAGTAAGATTACTCTCATTATAGTAACCTTTCTTTTGATAACCAATAACGTTTACGCGAAAGTCTTCATTCTCAATTATTTTGAAATCGGAATTTACAAAAAAAGCTGAAGCTGCATCTATAGAAACGCTATTCCCATCCACAATCGCATCAAACTTACTTGGACACTCATTTGATAATTCAAAACATTGCGGTTTCAAAATTGTTAACTGTTTACCACCGACATATAAAATATAGTTCCCACCAACTTTTTTTAGGTCTCCCAATGGGTGAGAAAACTTGAATATATTATCTTTAGATTTTATCGGAATATAGCTTAAAGATTTTTTTATATCATTGAAATCGAGACTTATATTGTCGTTAATTGTTAAAGTTCCATAATCTTTAATTATTTCACTGATATTATTTTCATCAAGTTGAAAATCTTTTGTAAATGAGATATTCATAATTTTCATAAACTCTTCAATGGCAAGTAATTGATAAAAAACTTTTTGAGATAATGATGATAAATTTTTACTAGTTTCTATCGCAAAGGCCGGTTTGTTGTTCGTAACGGCAAAATAAGTTAAAGATAGTTGCATCTGTTCATCAATATATTTTGTATTTGTATTTTTAACGTTAAAACTATGATGTTTTTCTATCAGTTTCTTATTGACGTTCTCTTTAACGGTTAACGCAATATTGTTTAGGTTTCCAAATTTTTGGTCTTCTTTTAAATCGCATTGATCAATTACGCAAGTTTGCCCCCAAGCGGTAGGATTAAAGATGCTTCCTTGATTTTTTTTACGATAAAAGCCATGCCCATCATGTAGGTTTAACACTAAAGAAACATTTTTGGATACAATGATATCCTTTATTTCATCAACAATTTTTTTGTCTTTATCTTGACTGTTGATTGCTGAGAATTTTCTATTCATGTCCCCATTCACGCCTCTTTCGTTATTGAGAATACTTTCTTTGTTCAAGTTGGGAACTATCCATAGGTTCTTAGAAATTATTTTATAACGCGTCGCTAATATTGCAGCGGAAAAATATCCTCCGGGCTCATTGCCATGAACGCCACCTATAACAAGCAAAGTCGTATTGGAATCTTTATTTTCTTTTTTAATTAGTTGAAAGTTTGCCTCCACGTTAACGCTAAAAATAGCAAATAGTATAAAATATAAAATTATTTTAAATTCCATTTATTTCTCTGTTATTATTTTAATAGTATTTTCGATTAGTTTTATCATCAGAACTTTATCGCCTGTAAACTCAAAACTATTGGATTTATAGTATTCTTTAAATGAAATTTTATATATATCGGAATCATTTGGGTATGGAAGTACGTTTATGTCGCTAAATATTATTGTTTTATTTTCAGATTTTTGAAATATTCTATGCTTATAATTAATAAAGTTTTGATATGACATCCCGTCAAATCTAATGAAATCAGTTGAATAGAAATTTAAATAAGTATCTACGTCATTGTACAGCCATGCATGTCTCCAAGCGTAGAGTTGCGCTAGTATTGTAGAAAGTGTCGTTTTGGAAATATTTTTTGAAATTTCTGCGTCATTGATAATTAGTAATGTTTGATTTATGTCAAGATTTTTATTTAAACACTCAATGTTGTCGTTATTGATTGCAATGCAGCCTTTAGTAAAATCATCTCTTTTTGTCTCTGTTGGTAGTCCATGTATCCATATTCCATGCCCATCCCTACCTTTGTATTTGTCATAACTATTTGGATATGAAGTGACAAAGGCGACGGGACCATAAAATGGATCTAATTTTGCTATTTTACTGGTTATATTGTATATTCCAATTGGAGTGCTTAAATCTCCTTCTTTGACCTTATCGCCCTTATTTTTGCCAGTATAAGCTGCATACTCTTTTTTTAATTTATATGTCTTCTTTTCGTTTTTAACGTACAAGCAGAGTGTGGATTTGGTTTTATCGCAAGTCAATACGTTTGAGTAAGATTCAATATACCCAAAGGTGTTGTCCGTGTTTTTTAAATAAGAGTCCCAATATTCCGTTTTCGCCAACTCCTCGTCCATGTGTTTTTCAATATCTTTGATGCCGTTTAACCTGTAATCGGTCAGCAAGTCGTTCGAGTATAGGCAGGAACTAAAAAAAAATAGAGACAAAGCGACGTACAGTTTATTTTGCATGGTCGTAGCCTATCTCTTTTAAAAAGTTTACATCCTTCGTCCAGCCTTTTTTCACCGAAACCTGTAGATTTAAATATGCTTTTTTTGTACTTAGTCTTTCTATCTTCTCACGCGCCGCCTTGCCTATGCGTTTGATGGTTTCTCCACTTTTACCAATGAGTATCCCTTTTTGAGACTCTTTTTCTATGATGATGGTAGCATAAATGGTGTCTAAACCCTTTGTTTCTTTAATGCTGTCTATGATGACGTCAGACTCGTAAGGGACTTCGTCACTTACGTTTTCAAAAATTCCCTCACGAATGAATCCTGCGTAAATGTCACGAACGAGCTCACTAGTCAAATCTTCCGGGTCAAACAAGTATGGTGAATCTGGTAAATTTTTTGCAATTGTGTTGAGTAAATCTTCATGACCTACTTTTTTGGGAATTGCGACGGGAATGAGCGCTTCAAAATAGTCTGAAAATTGATTGTAAGACGCAATGCGTTTAAATAATTTATCCTGAGAAACTTGATCTATTTTGCTCAAAACTATGATGTGTTTTATTTTTTTAACGTTAAGTTTTAAAAATTTTTCATAATGTTCAAGACCGTCGGTTACTGGAGCGAGATAAACAATTAAATCACAGTCACCCATGGCCTTTAGCGCTTCATCCATCATAAATTTGTTGAGTATCTTTTCCTTTTCATGAAGTCCGGGAGTGTCTATAAATATGATTTGAGTATCCTCACGCATGACTATCGCATTGGAGCGTTTTCTTGTAGCGTTTGCTTTTTGGCTAACCATAGCAATTTTTTCACCTAAAAGTGAATTCATTAACGTACTTTTTCCCGCGTTTGGACGACCTATTAAAGAAACGAAACCAGCTTTACTCATATTTTATCACCTTTAAATTTATTCATGAGATAGAAGGAAAAACCTCAATTTATTTATTTTAGGCATTATAAGCAATTTCTATGCCTATATGCCACTACTTGGAAGCTTTTGTAAGGAGAGCAATTGTTTTGTGTTTGATTGAGTACTGTAAATTATAAAATATATCGAGACAAATCGTTGTCTTCAACAATTTCATCCAGTTTCTCATGTACTAATTTTGCGGTTATAACTACTTCTTCCCCGTTATGCTCATCAGCGTCGTAACTTATCTCTTCTAGGACTTTTTCCAAGACCGTATGAAGACGTCTAGCCCCTATGTCTTCTGTAAGTTCATTCGCTCGGTGAGACAATTTTGCAATCGCCCGTATCGCTTCGTCTTCAAAACGAAGAGTTACTCCCTCAACGCCCAAAAGAGCCGTGTATTGTTTTAGTAGAGAGTTTTGCGTTTGCGTAAGAATTTGATAAAGCGTTTCTTCCGTTAATGATTCAAGTTCAACTCTTAGTGGAAATCTACCTTGGAGTTCAGGTATTAAATCGCTCGGTTTACTGACATGAAACGCGCCTGCCGCAATAAAAAGAATATGGTCGGTATTAATTGTTCCATATTTTGTTGAAACGCTGCTTCCTTCGACTATGGGAAGTAAGTCGCGTTGCACTCCCTCTTTGGAAGGGTCGTTTCTACCTTGAGATTTTTCACTCAGAGCTATTTTGTCTATTTCATCAAGAAAAATAATTCCACCATTTTCCGCTCGTCTTAACGCTTCGGCGTTAATGCTATTTATGTCAAGTAGTTTTACGCTTGCTTCTTGTCGAAGTAAAATTTTTGCGTCTTTTACTCTTACTTCTTTTTTGTTGTCTTCTTTGTTGATTTGCGCAAAAACTTTAGAAAAACTCTCTTGCACTTTTGCCATCTCGGGAGGAAGATTCGTATCATTAAATTCTACATGAATTTTATCAAATTCAAGTTCGATGATTCTTTCATCCATTTCACCCGATTCAACTCTTTTTTCCATGGCTTCAAGAAGTCTTTGGTAGTCGTCTTTTTTTGACTCGCTAGCCGCGTTGGGAAGGGGAGGGAGTAGCTTTTCGACAATTTTATTTAAAACGTAATTGTCGATTTTACTAAGGTTTAGTTCTTCTTGTTCTGTTTTAACTATGCTGATCGAGTTAACAACCAAGTCACGAATCATGGATTCAACGTCACGACCCACGAAACCCACTTCGGTGTATTTTGACGCTTCAACTTTTATAAAAGGCACTTTCATCATTTTTGCCAAACGGCGAGAAATTTCTGTTTTTCCAACGCCGGTTGAGCCAATCATTAAAATGTTTTTAGGCATTATTTCAGCTCGCATGGTTTCATCCAATTGCATTCTTCTGTATCTTGTGCGAAGAGCTAAAGCAATTGTTTTTTTTGCGTTTTTTTGGCTAATTACGTATTTGTCTAAATATTCTACGATCTCTTTAGGCGTTAAGTTCATTATTTGTTTTCCTCTAAGATAAGAGTTTTGATATTGTGATTTGTGTATATGCAAAGGTCGGCGGCTATGTGAAGACTCTCTTTTACCAACTCTTCTTCATCGAGAGAAGCATGTTTTTTCAAAGCGCGCGCAGCGGAAATTGCGTAATTGCCACCACTTCCAATAGACGCTATCTCTCCATCTTCTGGCTCTACAACGTCGCCATTGCCTGTAAGGATGAAAATGTGATCATTGTTCAAAACTATCATCATGGCTTCCAAACGACGAAGAACTTTGTCTTTTCTCCAAGCTTTGGAAAATTCAACAACAGATTTTAAAAGGTCGCCTTTTTTTTGCTCAAGAAACTCTTCAAACATATCAAAAAGATTAAAAGCGTCAGCCGTGCTTCCCGCAAAACCAGCTAAAATTTTTCCATGATGCAGCGTACGAATCTTCGTCGCGTTCGCTTTTAGGACGCTATCCCCAAAAGTCACTTGACCGTCGCCACCGATAACCGCTTTATTTTTGCCTTTGTATGCCAATATTGTCGTAGCGTCAAACAAATTTATTCTCCTTGAACGTCTACATGAAGAATTCCATGAAGACCATGTCCTAGTTTAAAGTCGAGTTCATGCTCTCCAATCGTTTTGATCGCAGATCTTTCATTTATATGTTTCTTATCAATCTCAATATTGTGTTGTTCTTTTAAGGCTGTTGCAACTTCGTCTTTTGTAACGGAACCAAAGAGATGCCCGTTTTGTCCAAGTTTTTTAGTGATTTTAATTTCACATTTATCAAGTTTTTTAGCTATTTCTTTTAGTAAATTCACTTCTTTTTCAAGATTCTGGGCAACAATGACTTCGTCTTGAGCGTGTTGCGCTAAAATTTCTGAAGTAGCCTGTCTAGCAAAGCCTTTTCCAATTAAAAAGTTTTTTCCATAGCCATCTTTAACTTCTTTAACTTCACCTTTTTTACCTAAACTTTTCACGTCTTTAATTAATAATACTTTCATGGGTTAATCCTGATTTTTATTAGACTTTTGTAGAAATATAAACTTCGAATGAGTTCGAAGTTTATAAAATATATAAGGAGGTTTTATCTTTCTTTTTCTCCGCCATAAGAAACAATACCGTGAGTTAAGTTTCCTATTTTTGTATACCCCATGCTTGGAAGGATTCTTGCGACGTGCGCGCTTCTACTTCCAACATGACAGTAGACAATTATGTTTTCATCTTTTTTAAGTTTTGCTTCTTCTAAAGTTTGGTAGAAACTACTTGTAGGCACTAAGGCGTCAGCGCCTTTGATGTGACCCATTTGCCACTCCATATGCTCGCGCACGTCAACAAGTTTGAATTTTACCATGCCAAGTTCTCTTGCTTCTAAAAGAGATATAAGCTCATCAGGGTCAATTTCTTTTTGATTTACAAGCATTTCACACTCTTCTTTCGTTAATCCACGAGAGTGAGTATGAACCGCTTCTTCCATTCCTAGCTCTATGCGTTTGTTTGCGGCGAATTCTGGAGTACAAAAAATTCCACAATGACATACGCCTTCTTCTGGTATCTCTTTTTCAATAGCGGGCTTACAAGGACAAATTCTATCGTCGACGCTTTTTGGTTTTCCATCAACTTCTTCAACCATAAAACAAGGGCAAAAACGTTTGCTATACATCATCTTGTTGCGAGCAAGTCCCATTTGCACGCCTTCATTTACTTCTTCTTGAGGGTGATACTCCCAGCCAAACTGCGCATTTACTTTATCCGTAAATTTAATAGTTTTTTCCATCTCCGCAATAAATTCTTGTGAATTCATGTCGATTTTAATTATACTCATTTTGTTCCTTTAATTTAAGTTATATTTATTTTTTGTTTCTAGCTTTTCCAGCGATGATAAAACGAAGGGCGTTTAGTTTAATAAAACCTTCCGCGTCTTTTTGATTGTAAACTTCATCTTCTTCAAAAGTTGAATACTCAGGATTAAAAAGTGATAAATCAGAACTACGACCAACTACCATTATGTTTCCTTTGTAAAGTTTAAGACGAACGTTTCCTTCTACAAACTCTTGTGTTTTATTAATCGCCGCTTGAAGCATTTCACGTTCCGGCGAAAACCAAAAACCATTGTAGATTAGTTTTGCGTAACGAGGCATCATCTCATCTTTAAGGTGCGCGGCTTCACGATCTAGAGTAATAGACTCAATGGCTCGGTGAGCTTTTAACATGATAGTTCCACCTGGAGTTTCATAACATCCACGAGCCTTCATTCCCACAAAACGATTTTCAACTATGTCAACGCGACCGATACCGTGTTTCCCACCAATTTCGTTTAACGTTTTTAGCATAGTCGCTGGAGTTAATTCTTTTCCATTAAGAGCGATAGGGTCGCCATTTTTGTAATCAATCGTTATATATTCGGCTTCATCAGGAGCGTTCTCTGGAGAGTTGGACCACAACCACATATCCTCTTCCGGCTCTACCGCCGGGTCTTCTAAAATGCCGCCTTCGTATGAGATGTGAAGAAGATTGGCGTCCATGGAATAAGGCGATTTCTTGCCTTTTTTTTCTATTTTTATACCATGCGTATCTGCATAAGCTAAAAGTTTTTCACGTGAGTTTAAGTCCCATTCTCTCCATGGAGCTATGATGGTTAGAGTTGAATCTTGGCTCAAATAACCCATCTCAAAACGCACTTGATCGTTTCCTTTTCCAGTCGCGCCATGGCTTACTCCATCTGCACCAGTCAGTTTCGCTATTTCAGATTGACGCTTAGCGATTAGTGGACGAGCGATTGAAGTTCCTAAAAGATATTCGCCTTCATAAATTGTGTTTGCGCGAAACATTGGGTAAACATAATCTTTTACAAATTCTTCTTTTAGGTCATCAATGAAAATATTTTCAGGTTTGATTCCAAATTCAAGAGCTTTAAGACGGGCGGGCTCCAGCTCTTCACCTTGACCTAAGTCTGCTGTAAAAGTTACAACTTCACATTTGTATTCATCTTGAAGCCATTTTAAAATTACGCTAGTATCTAAACCACCAGAATAAGCTAAAACTACTTTCTTTACTTCTTTTTTCATATAACATACCTATTTGCAATAAAATAATTTGCGTGATTGTATCAAAAAATAAGTGAGGGTTTGCTTATAATCGTTTCGCGCGTTGCGAGTTGTAAGAATATATGAAGTTTTCAAAGAATATTTTTGAGAAAAAGGGTAAATTGTATTTACCCTTTTGAATCAAACAAAATACCTGTTACTTCTTGCATCTTTGGAAGAAAATCTTGAGCTTGTTCCGCAGGAAATCTTCTAATCATTTTGTTTGTGTGTGATTCAATTACGGAAACAAAAAAAATATCTTGAGAATCTACGCCAAATTTCAGATTAGTATTCATTGGTTGCATTGCCTTGTTAA
>ERZ889078.783-NODE-783-length-27440-cov-28.048348_pt1 | contig 27440 bp, 32 predicted proteins | sample MGYA00521266_ERZ889078 | MGnify/ENA primary metagenome ERZ889078 (study PRJEB32303, sample SAMEA104408618) | aquatic metagenome | biome: Brackish water; feature: Pelagic; material: water | place: Baltic Sea | collected 2014-06-16T06:34:00 | depth 76,534 m ...
CACGACATGGAAGACCACGACGGTGACGAAGACCTCTATACGAACCTAAATCCATTAGTGCCTTGATATCCATAGCTACTTTCTTACGCAAATCACCCTCAACCATATGGTTTTCACGGATTTCATTCGTAATCGCGGCTATATCAGCTTCGTTTAATTCGAAAACTCTTTTGTTGTAGTCTATGCCAGTAGCGTCCAAAATACGACGCGAGGCGTGTAGACCAATCCCATAGATATACGTTAAACCGTACTCTAATCTTTTCTTTTTAGGTAAATCAACACCAGAAATACGAGCCATGATTATCCTTGTCTTTGTTTATGTTTTTTGACTTTGCAGATTACTCTTACAATGCCTTTTCTTTTGACAACTTTACAATCGTCACACATCTTCTTAACCGAAGCTCTTACTTTCATTGAAAGTCCTTATTCATTTTTATGATAAAACCGAATAAATTCGATTTTATCGCGTCACCCTAGCTACACCCTTCGGTGAGAGAACAACCTCATATATAAGCTAGAGTTTTTTGTTTTTTAATCGTTCTTCATCTTTACCGAATGTAGGCGGCGTCTTTTGCTCTGCCCGTAGGACGAGACGTTTTCGCTTGCCAATACTTTTATCTTTATAGTTAACGTATAAAAATAGAAATACTCTTTCGTTTCGTTAAAACGGTAAAGTGGAGGCGGATTGTACCCAAACAAATGTAAAAGATTTATTAAAGATGGCCCCTTTGGCGCTTTTTATCCAAAATTAGCTCCAAATTACGCTTACTCCATACTCTTGGTTTAAAATTATTTCCTTGTCGTAGTAAATTTTTTTGCCATATTTCTTGCTTAGAAGCTCCACTTTCAATACGTCCTCTTCGAGAAGCGTTCTTATTTCCTTGTACGAGAGCCACTTTCCGTACTTGGCCAAGGAGTTTTGCCATATTTTAAAATCGCAAGTGGAATTTTCCGAGAGCTCGTACATGTCGCCGTCCTCCGTTTTCCAATTGGCGTTCGAACAGGCGTAAAGCTTCACTTTTTTCCCTCTCACCTCCTTGTCCCTAACTTCGATTTTGCCATCTTCGCAGTATGGGCATTCTCCTAAAATCATCTTCTCTCCCAACAACGCGATATTTAAAATGTTAGCTTTATTTATTCAAAGTTTTCAAAAACATTACAAATTGCAATATATATAGGCCGCGTCTTTACTTTCTATCCGCGCGTCGCGCCAACTATAAACGCCAATTAACCTAACTTGTATATACTTTGCGTAAATCTTAAAAGAAGGTCGACAAATGAAAAATAGTTTTAGCGACGCGATGGGCTTCAGACACGCGTGCAAGGCGTTTGACGCCACAAAAAAAATACCAGACGAGGATATGCGCTACATACTCGAAGCCGGGGTGAAATCGCCTTCGTCTTTCGGCATGGAGCCTTGGAAATTTTTGGTCATAACCAACGAGGATTTAAAAGCGAAACTAAAGCCCGCTTGCTGGAACCAGGCTCAAATCGATTCGTGTTCTCATTTGGTTGTCGTTTTGGCCGCCATAGAGAGCGTCAAAGTGGAGTCCGGAGAAGTGAAAAAAAGATTTCAAAGAAGAGAAATGAGCCCAGAAGCGCTCGACTTCTATATGAAACTCTATTCGGACCATCTAGCGGCGACGCTGAGCGACGACGGCAACGTTTACGCTTGGACGGCCAAGCAAAGCTACATCGCCGCGGCGAATATGATGAGCGCCGCCGCGTTTATCGGAGTGGATTCTTGTCCCATCGAAGGTTTTAGCAAGAATGAGGTTGAAGAAATTTTAGAATTGGACGCGACTCAATATCAACTCGCCATGGTTTTGCCTTTTGGCTATAGAATAAACCCGCAACCAAAACAGTTGAGACTCGGGTTTGACGAAGTTGTGGAATTCGTCAAATAAGCTTCTTTTATTATGATTTAATTGGCTTATAATTATTATAAAGATATTATTGCGAAAATTATTATCAAAGGGAACTTTTGGAAACGAAACAGTATTCGGTTAAAGTGTTTGAAGCGACGATTGCCGACGAGTCCGAATTCATCGCTTTTTTTGATAAAAATTATCTTTTTTTTCAACACCATCTCATTTCAATTCATGGCGTCGTAAACGCCGCGATTGAAAATTATCTAAAAAATAAAAACTTAAAATATATAACGAACGTCGAACTTCCAAAAACGAAGAATCGCCAAAACGTCGAAAAAGAATTTGAAGAGAAAAAAGAACTCGCGAAAGAAACGGCTCCCGAGCCTCAAGAAGTCGTAGAAAAAATTCAAGACAATTTAAAAGTTATAGACACTCTCGTTCGCAGCGGACAAGAGCTGAAGATAGCCGGCGACTTGCTCTTGCTCAACCGCGTCAATAGCGGAGGAAGCGTCAATATCGAAGGAAATCTCATAATAACGCAACTCGTCGAAGGCTCGATTAGATGCAATGGAAACTTTATGATGATCAAGGCTTCGCCTAAAGCGAACATAGTTTTTCACGACGTGGAAGTCGACAACGCCTACCTAAAAGAAAGGCTCAACCGCGTTGAGCTTAAAAACAATAAAATAATAATAACACCCGTATTAAAGGAGACAAGTTGGGAATAATAATAGCAGTGATTAGCGGCAAAGGCGGCGTTGGAAAAACGACGACTACGGCGAATATCGGTTTGGGCGTCGCATTGAATGAAAAAAAATGCGTCGTCGTCGACTTCGACATAGGACAAAGAAATCTGGACATGATTCTCGGTTTGGAAAATCGCGTCGTTTTCGACGTGGTTCAGGTGATGGACGAGGAGGTTGGTCTCAAGCAAGCGCTTATCAAAAGTAAAATGAGTCCAAATCTCTTTTTTCTAGCGGCTTCTCAAACGAAAGACAAATCGGTTTTGGATTCAAAAAAAATCTTAAAACTCGTGACCACGCTAAGCGAAGAGTTTGATTTCGTTATCTTGGACGCGCCAGCCGGAATCGAAAGCGGTTACGAGCACACGATAGAGTTCGCCGACCGCGCCATAGTCGTGGTTAACCCGGAGGTTTCCTCCATCCGCGACGCCGATCGCGCCATTGGCATACTCGACTCGAAAAGTCAAAAGGTCAAAGACGGAGGAGAGGTTATGAAATATCTTATCATCAACCGCATCGATCCAAAAATGGTTCAAAGCGGCGAGATGTTGAGCAGCGAAGACATCCTCGACATTTTAAGCATCCCCCTTCTTGGCAAAATACCCGAAGACAGAGGCATCGTAGACGCCTCAAATCAAGGGAAACCTATTATACTGGACTCAAATTCCGCCGCTGGTCGCGCGTACTCAAGAATAGCGGCTCGCATTTGCGGAGAACAAGTCGCCATAGAAAACGTCGAAATGCCCGAAAATAATTTTATGCAAAAAATCAAGGAGATGTTTAAATAATGTTTAGCTTCTTCCACAAAAAAAGTAGCGCCAAAACCGCGAAAGATAGATTGACGATAGCCATAATGTCCGATAGACAAAACACCAGCGCGTTTCCCTTTATGGAACAAATGAAGGCGGAAATAATAGAAGTCGTCAAAAAGTATATTGGCGTTAAAGCCATAGAGATAAAAAAAGAATTGGTTGGGGACGTGGAAGCGCTCTCTATCGACGTTCAGCTAGAGACGCGCGCTTAAAAAGCGTTCGTCCTATTTTTTGTTAAGGGACATCTCTTTGGAAACCGCTTTGTTGTCGCTTAAAGGCTCCACTAAATCTTTGGCGTATTTGTCGCCATTTTCTCTCGCTATATTTATATCCTTATATTTCGAAAAACGTTACTTTCTGAGAGTGGCCGCGAGTCTGTTGACGCTTATAAAAAGTTCCAAAGCGTCGGAGATGGATTTGCATACCAAATCGCTATTCGTCACAGCCCCAACGCTGCAACCCTCGTCGCCCAAAAGCGCGATTCCAATCTCCGCCGCCTTTAGCATCCTCGCGTCGTTGTTTCCGTTTCCAATCGCCGCGCAGTTTTTAGCGCCCAAACTTTTGACGTAATCCTCTTTTTCCAAAGTGTGGTTCTCGCTACTCAAAACCTTGACTCTAACGTCGAAGTCTTTGACTTGCGCGCGAACGCTTCCGAAAGTGTCAGCCGTTATTACGTGAACTTCGTATCTTTTAGTCATCTCTGGCAAAAGCGCCTTGACCTCCTCTTTCAAAATTCCGTCTTTCGCCAAAGTGCCGTTGTAGTCAAGCACCACTCGCGTTAGCGTTATGGTCTTATAGTTTGGTATCGCTATCGTCGTTTCTTTCATCGTTGTTAGCCTTTTTTACCTCTCTCTTAGCGAAACAGGAATATTATGCGATATTTAAAATAGGACATTATACGCTATGAAAGATATAAAACTAACGCAATACAGCCACGGCGCGGGATGTGGATGCAAGATCTCGCCAAAACTGCTCGACAGCATCTTAAAAAGCAACCGAGAAACTATCAACTATCCCGATTTGTTGGTGGGAAACTCCACTAAAGACGACGCCGCCGCGTTTGACCTTGGAAACGGGACTTCGGTTTTAAGCACGACCGACTTTTTTATGCCCATAGTCGACGACCCTTTCACTTTTGGCCGCATCGCCGCCACAAACGCCATCAGCGACATCTACGCCATGGGCGGAAAACCCCTCATGGCGATCGCCATTTTTGGCTGGCCCATTGAAAAACTCGACGCCGACACAGCTCGCGAGGTTATCGACGGAGGCCGCTCCGTTTGCGAAGAAGCGGGCATTCCGCTCGCCGGCGGACACAGCATCGACTCGCCTGAGCCGATATTCGGTTTGGCCGTCACGGGAATCGCCGATAACGCGAACATCAAACGCAACGACACCGCGGAGATCGATTGCGAGATATTTTTAACCAAGGCTCTGGGCATAGGCATACTCACGACCGCCCAAAAGCAGGGTAAAATAGCCGACGGAGACATAGACGTCGCAGTCGAGGCCATGTGCCAACTCAACAAAGTCGGTCAAGAAATTTCCAAACTCGAGGGAGTGACCGCGCTAACGGACGTTACCGGATTTGGTTTGTTAGGGCATTTGAGCGAAATTTGCGAGGGAAGCGACATCGGAGCGGTTATCGAGTTTGACAAAGTCCCGACTCTTAAAAACGTTTTGAAATATCTTGAAATGGGCTGCGTTCCAGGCGGAACTCGTCGCAATTTCGACTCATACGGGCACAAGATAGGACCGATGACTCCAACGCAGCAAGACATTCTCTGCGACGCTCAAACTTCCGGGGGTCTTCTTTGTGTGGTTCGAAAAGATACGGTTGAAGAATTTTTGGCGATAACCAAAGACGCCGGCTTGGACCTAACGCCGATTGGAAAAACGGTCAAACGCGAGGAGTTTTTCATACGCGTCGTTTAGCGGCGGCGCGCAAGCAATAAAAAAGCGCGTTAGCTCAAATACTTTAGCAAGCAAGCGTGAAAAACTTTAAAGTCTATTGGTTTGTACAAATACTCATTCAGGCCAAGCTGTTTTATTTTTTGAATCTCCTCTTTTTGGGCGTTCGAGACTAGCGCCACTATGGGAGTCGTTTCGTCTATTTTTCTTATCTCCAGGGCCGCTTCGAAATCCTTTGTCGCCGGCGCTTGCAAATCCATAAATATTATGTCGTATCGCCTCTTTTTGGAGTTTATAAACTCCAACGCCTCTATGGAGTTGTTGGCGACGTCGAGATTTACGCTCGCGTTCTCAAGCGCGCCGCTAATTAAAAACCGGTTCATCGCGTTGGCTTCGACTAGAAGCGCGTTTTTGCCAGAGAACTTCTTCTCCTCCGCCACATCCGTAACTAAAGTTTCCTCCAATTGCGATATCTCCGAATCGTCTTCAAACTCCCGCAAATCTATCTCAAAAATAAAACCGCTGCCCTCTCCTTTGACGCTCTCGATCCAAATTTCGCCTTGCATTAGTTCGACCAACTTCTTGGAGATGCTAAGGCCTAAACCCGTTCCGCCATACTTTCTAGTGGTGCTGTTGTCCGCTTGGGAAAATTCCTTAAAAAGTCTCTTTTGCTCTTCTTCGTCCAAACCGATGCCCGTATCTCTAACTTCGATTCTAACTCTATTTTTTCGCTCCTGACTCGCTATTATCTCAACTCCGCCATGACTTGTGAATTTTATCGCGTTGGCCAACAAGTTGGTGAGAATTTGCGTTATTCTCATGCTATCGCCTAAAAACGTTTTAGCCATCTTCTCGTCGTATCGAGCGTTGACGCTTAAATTTTTCTCATTGGCTTGCGTTTCTTGTTGACTTATCGCCATGCTGATCATTGAGCGCAAGTCTATCTTTTCCTTTTCAAGATGAACCTCGCCGGATTCTATTTTTGAAAAGTCTAGAATGGCGTTTATTAGTTTTAGCAAGTGTTCGCCGGATTGGTTTATCTTTTCTATAAAGGCTCTTGATTTTTCCGGAATCTCGTTTTGTTTCTTCATAATCTGGGAAAATCCGATGATAGAGTTCAAAGGGGTTCTCAACTCGTGGCTCATGTTCGCGATAAACAAGGACTTGGCCCTATCGAGCTCCAAGGCTTTTTGTCTTGAGTTCTCAATCTCGGTAATGTCCTGAAATATGCTCATATATTGCGTGATTTCGCCATTGGCGTTCAAAATCGGAAATATGGTCGCTTTTAAGTTGAAAACCTCGAAATTCTTGTTTTCGTACTTCAGTTGTCCATTCCAAATTTCTTTGTTTCGTATGGCTAAAAATATTTCGTCTCTTAGCTCGTCGCCATTGTATTTGGAAAAAATTTCGTAATTGTCTTTGCCTATGAGTTCGTAGCTGGATAGAGCGCATATCTCGCAAAAATTGTCGTTCGCAAGCGTTATCGCTCCGTTTAAATCGAAGATATTTACGAGCAGGGCGCTGTCCATAGCTTGTTTGTACTGCTTCAGCTCCGTGCCTATCTCTTTGTTCTCTTCTATTCTATTTTTTAAAAGTTTGGCGTTCTCCTTGAGCAAATTGTTCAAGTCCTCATTTTTGCGAACAATTTGTTTGTTCGCCATAAAAAGCTCGCTGGAGTTTAAATCCACCGTGTTTTCAAGAAGCCTTTTTTCTTTGTCTATCTCATCGTAAGTGTCGGCGACGTTCAACAAAAATGATTTCATTTTCGGTTCTAAAGACTCTATGTCGAAGTCTTTTCCAAAATGGCGATTCAACTGGCGCTTGAATAATCTATTCATATCAGTCTTCGTAAATTACCGTTAAAGTCATAGTCTGATTGTGAAGTTGGCAATTTTGAACGTCGTTTTGAAAAGGCGCGATTTCTCCATAAGAGTAAAATCCGGCGAGAGTCACCTCACTCCCAAGCTCTTCTCCCACGGACTCGAGCTCTTCGTCAACCAACTGGCTCATAACTATTTTCCTTCCAACGCAGCTGACAATCAAGCCAAGAGCGGTTTTTCCATTGCTCATGTTCGCTATGCTCGCCGCTTCTCCAGCGCCCTCTATAAGCAAATCCACGTTTGGTTTCATAAGTCTGGCGGTGAAACCCTCGGGCACGTCTCCGGCGAAGATTATAGACTTGGAGTCTTCGTCGATGCCAAGCAAAGTTCTAATGACTTCTGGATCCTCGTCGCGCTCTTTTATGCTTAACGGAAATCTAAGGCCGCTGCTTGGCAAATCCGCCGCGTATTCGCCCAAATAACTTTTGTACAAATCCAGAGCCGGTTGTCCGTCCAATTCGTAAAGAACGTTCGCTTTTGACTTTGTCACCAATCTTTGCGTTCCAAATTCGCTCCAACCGCCATAATAGCCGTTTCCTATGCTTAAGGCGTCGCCATAAAATCCAAGAGCCGCGATCACTCTTTGCTTCGCCGGGGCGTTGGCTATAACGAAGGTTTGTTCAAACTTCGCTCCATCGCCGGCCAATCCTCCGGTTTTTGGTATGTCGGTGCCTTCGTTAAAACCCTTAACCAACTCCGAACCGTTCAAATTAAGTCCGTCTGCGAGTATAAAAATGTGCTTTAGGCCATTTTCGTCAAATTTTCCGGCGAGTTCTTTGGAAACTTCCTTTATATCGTCGTCGTCTGAAAATTCGATAGCGTTCAAGACGACTTTTGACGAATCTAAACTAACGGCCGTCGCGACCAACTTGCTGTCGCTAATTCGCTCGCCTTGAATGTTTCCCGCCGAAGTGCAACCTATGACCGCCGCGTTTGGATATCTTTTTCTTAGATACTCGTAGTTATCTTTGACTATAAACTCGTCAGTGTCCCCAAAAACCGTTACGAGGTTTACGCTTCGCGAATCTTCTATTTCGTTTTTGATATTCCATTCGCCATTAACAAGCGCCAACGTTTCTATTTTCATCTGCGGCTCCAAAAAAATTATTGCACAGTTTAGTTTATTTATTCTCAATTTAATATTAAATTATCTTATTCGTTTTCATTAACCTCCCTCTTAGCGAAACAGGAATAACATTGCGCAACTATTTATCGAGGATATTATATTTTGAAATTAGCTTTAAGCGCGGATTTTCGCTCTATCGTCTTACATGAAACGCCGCTCCTAGACGTTCGCGCTCCCGTGGAGTTTGAAAATGGGGCTTTCCCAAACGCGACGAATTTACCAATACTCGACGACGAGGAGCGAAGGCTTATTGGAATCAAATATAAAAACGAAGGCAACGCCGCGGCTGTCAAACTTGGCGAGGAGCTTATAGGGAAATTGGGGAAAGAGGAGCGCGTCGCGAAGTGGAAGGAATACCTCACGCAAAATCCGAACGCTCTTCTTTACTGTTTTCGAGGAGGCCAGCGTTCTGGAATAAGCCAAGCTTGGTTGGACGAAGCCGGGGTGAATATCACCCGTCTAAAGGGCGGCTACAAAGCTTTTAGAAATTTTCTTTTGGAACAAACCCAAGAAATTTCCGCCAATGCGAACACTCTCATCTTAGGCGGTAGAACCGGTTCGGGAAAAACACTGCTTCTTTCGAAGATAAAAAACGCCATTGACTTGGAAGGCTTGGCCAACCATAGGGGTTCGAGTTTTGGACATTTCATATCCGCTCAACCCGCGCAAATAAACTTTGAGAACAACCTCGCTTACGAGCTGATACGCTTTGACGCGAAAAATCATAACAATCTCGTCATAGAGCATGAAAGCCACAATATTGGGCGAGCGTTTATTCCAAAACCCATCTACGAGAATTTCATGCAAGGCCAGCTTGTCATACTTGAAACGCCGCTTGAGCGAAGAATCGAGATAACTTACGAGGAGTACGTAATTTCCGCCATAAACAATTACACCAAAACTTTTGGCGAAGATGGCCTTGAGAAATGGGCGAATGACGTAAACGCCGGACTTGACAGGATAAAAAAAAGATTGGGAGGGGAGTCGCATTTGGAGTTTAATAATATGTTTGGCGAAGCTTTCGGCAAACACTTCGAGGAGGATGGAGCTGAATTGTATAAAAAATGGATTGAGAAACTTCTCACCGATTATTACGACCCAATGTATGACTACCAACTAAGAAAAACTTCCATTCCCGTCATTTTTAGAGGCGACTCGGAGGAAGTTTTAAATTTTATTCGCTCCATGGAAACTATTTAGTCTTTTATTTATCTCTTGTAGACGCGTTTAAGCCCTCAAAAGCGCTTAAACTGGAACCAAACAAGGGCCAACCCCATTATTTTCCAAACAAAGCTTATATAACGATTGGCATAACTATCGTTTTGAAATTGTCGTCGCTTAGGATAAAAGGCAAATTGCCTTCGTTTAGTCCTATGCTAAATTCGGAATTGTTAATCGAATTTAAAAAATCCAACAAATATCTCGAATTGATCGCTATTGAAAACGGATCGCTATATCCAGTGGCGAATCCTATTTCCGTTTTCGCCTCGATGTTGTCGTCGCTTAGGGATTCGAATTTGATAACGTCGTTTAAAAAAGTTATTTTCACGTCCGTCGATATGGTTGTGATTTGCTTGATAGAGTCGATCATAATCGCTTTGGGAAGTAAAAGAGTGGTTTTAATCTCTTTGGGAATAATTCTCGAATATTCTGGAAACTTTCCGTTTATCAATTTTGTAAAAAAAGTGTATTGTTGAGAGTGAATAATTAAATTGGTTTCGTCGTAATAAAGCTCAATATCGTCAAAAAATAGTTTTTGTATTTCGACGATCGCTTTTTTTGGAATTATTATAGAGAGTTCCGTTTCGCTTTCATTGTTCACATTCACTACGGCCAATCTTCTAGTGTCGGTCGAAGCGAAATTGATAGAGTCTTTTTTAATGTCTATAAGAGCGCCGTTTAATTCGAATTTTGGGTTGTTGGCGTCTATGGCTGGAGTTATTTTTTTAAGAGACTCTATTAAAGTGTGAGACTCTATGGAGATTCTCGCTTTCCCCTCGTAGCTTGGAAATACGGGAAACTCGTTATGCGAAAAAGTAGGCAATTTAAAGTTGGAGTGAGCTTGGGAAATATGCAAAATATCGTTTTTCACTTCTAGATTTATAGTTCCGTCTTTTAATATTCTAACGATATCTAAAAACTTCTTGCCATTGGCGGTTATATTTCCGTCTTTAAGGATATTGACCTCTTTGGTGTTTATCAAGAGACCTATTTCATAGTCTGTTGCTTTTACCGTAAGGTTTGAGTTAGAGGCGTTTAAATAAATATGAGAAGTTATTTGCGAAGTGTCTTTTTTTTCTAAGAAAGGTCCAGCGTGGATTAGTATGTTTTCAAGTATAGATTTTGATATCGATATTATCATCTTAATTTCCCTATATATTATTATAATTTTAGTAGGTAGTAGTAGGCCTCGTGAATACGTGAAGAACGCGCGAAAAGACCCAACGCGAGAGACTTAAAGGCGTGACGAAGCTCTAAGGGTTCATTCACGCCTATTCACTTTTACAATTATATCTTTTTTTTAGATATTTCATGAATTAAATCAGGAAGCCGACGTTATTTTGTTGGTGAGCTCGTCAATTTTAACTTTAAAATCCTCGTCGTCTTTGATTAAATCGTTTATTTTTTTAATCGTGTGGCTGATAGCGGTGTGATCCTTCATGCCAAAATATTGGGCGAGCTGGGGCATAGTGTTTTGAGTGAGCTCTCGGCAGATATAGATGGAAATTCTTCTCGCGTAAACTATGTTTTTGCTTCTGCCTTTGGATTTTATCTCGCTTGGTTTTATATTCAAGTCTTTGGCGACGTATTGGGTTATGGTGTTCATATCGATATTCGCTCGATTTTCGCGCATTTGGTCTTTTAGAACGTTTTTGGTGAATTCCAAATCTATGTCAATGTGCATAAGTTGAGAATAGGCGTGAAGTTTGGATAAAATGCCCTCTATCTCGCGAACGTTGCTATCGATGACGGTGGCGATGTAGTTTACGATATCTTTGGTTATGACCACTTTGTTTATTTCGCATTTTTTTTCGATAATGGCTATTTTCGTTTCCAGTTCCGGGGGTTGAATGTCGGCGACGAGCCCCCATTCGAAACGGCTTTGAAGCCTAGCTTCGAGTCCCGCTATTTTTTTGGGGTGTTTGTCGGCCGTGAAGATAATCTGCTTTCCATCGCCTTTGAGCGCCTCGAAGGTGTGAAAAAATTCTTCTTGAATGCCCTCTTTGTTGCTTAAAAACTGTATGTCGTCTATAAGCAGTACGTCGCATTTGCGATATTTTTCGCGAAAGCGCTCCATAGTGTTGTTTCTTATGCTGCGGGTGAAATCGTTTAAAAATTGCTCAACGGTGGTGTATATGACGACTTTTCCGTCATTTTGAAAGACATTGCCCGCGGCCTGCATAAGGTGGGTTTTTCCAAGTCCAACGCCGCCGTATATAAAAAGGGGATTGTAAACGTTGCCCGCGTTTTCGCTCACGCTTTTCACCGCCGCGTAGGCGAATTGATTGGAGCCTCCAACCATAAAATTGCCAAAAGAGTGCGAAGCGTTTAAAAGGGAGCCGCCTTGCTTCACTTCCACGATTTTTTTGCTCTTTCCCTTTTCGATTCTATCTTTGAGGGTGATTCGCACGTTGACTTTCGCGCCGCTCTTAATCTCAAAAAGGTGAGCTATTTTTTCGCTGTACTTATTTTTTATCCAATTGATAACAATCGCGTTGCTCGCGTAATATATCGCCAAATCGCTAGTGGATTTTTTAATATCGTACGTCAGACGCGAGATATATCTATTATATTCAACTTCCGTGATCTCTTCTTTGAGACTGTTTAAAACTTCTTGACCTATATTCACATTGAACCCTGTTGTTTTTGTTTATATGTGAATAATACTCACATAACGCATAAAACGTGGTTAAAAATACGTGAATAAGAAAATTGTTCTAGCGTGAATAGTCGCTCTTTAGTAAAATAACGTTAAGATTTATATATAATCGCGCACAAATAAAAGCCTAGGACGCAAATGATAATTTTAGGAATAGATCCGGGAACCAGAAATATGGGTTACGCGCTTATATCGCTTGAAAATGGAAAGATTTCTTTGGTCGAAGCGGGCCTAATTAAAATGAAGGCGGAGGATTTGCAGTTTCAGATTCCTCAAATGGTCGAGGGCTTGGGCAGGATATTCGCCGATCACAAAATAGACCAAGTCGCGATGGAAGATATTTTCTACGCGCACAATCCCGCAACGACTATAAAGCTCGCGCAGTTTCGCGGAGCCATAATGCTAAAGCTGCTCCAAGAGTTCGGACAGTTTCACGAATACACCGCGCTGCAGGTTAAAAAAGCGCTTACGGGAAAGGCCAAGGCGGGAAAAGACCAAGTCGCGTTTATGGTCAAACGACTTTTAAATATTAAAAAAGAGATAAAGCCTCTTGACATAACGGACGCGATGGCCGTCGCCATCACTCACTCGCAGAGAGTGAAATTCGTCAATGGAAGCAAGGGTTGAGCGAATAGCCTTTAGGCGAAGAGCAACGCGACTCCCAGCGCCAAGATAATAATCAAACTCGCGTACTCCAAATATTTTTTTACGTTGGAGTTGGAGGCGGTCGTCTTTTTTCGTATGGCCACGCTTAGCAGCGCGGAGACGAAAATAATAGTGCTCATTCCCATGCTCATGACGAGAGCGGAGACGAAACCCACCGCGTACAAACCAAGCGAGAGGGCGAAAATAAATATGGTTGTGGTTCCTGGGCAAGGGATTATGCCGGCAGAGACGATAAGCGCGAAGTCCGTCGAGTTATTGTCGACCTTGCAAGAGGAACACGCGCACGTAACGACGTGCGGCGTCGCGCTAAACGCGAATGAGGGCGATTGGCTCGCTCTTCTCAACGCTTTGTACGCCTTGTACTTCGTATATATGAGATACGCCGCGATGGATATGATGATGAGCGCGGATATCTTCGTGGTGTAAAAAATCGCGTCGTTCATAAAACTCGCTAAGAAAGTGTTTACCAAAAAGTAAATGACGAGGGTCAGTAAAAAAGCCGAAAATGTGTGAACGACGGCAATGGCGACTGAAATAAACAGAGCTTTCGAGTAGGATCTGTCGTTTGACAAAAAGTAGCTCGCCACGAGGGTTTTCCCATGCCCCGGGCCAAGCGCGTGTATAAGACCGTAAAGGTAGGCGAAAAAGAGCAAAAGCGTATAGGAGAGTGGATCTTTGTTCTCTTTTATGGATTCGAAAAGAGCTTTTATTTTCACAATGCTCTTTTTTAGTATGTTCGCTTGCGCGGACTGATCTTTGTCCGCGTTTTTAATCTTTGGCGCATTTGCGAAGTATGTCGGTTTTGCCTCGTTTTTTGGCCGAGTTTGAGCGCTGAGATTTGGCGACTTGTCGTTGAAAAACACGGAAGCCGTAAACAGGTATATGATTGGGTCGTAGCCAAGTTTCGAGCCATCGAGTTTTACGTTCAAGATAACGAAACTAAAATAAGCCTCGTCGTCTTCGAAGAGCAGGGAGAGAGTCGATTTTTTTTCGACTTCGAAATTCACGAGCGAATCATAGGTGAAGACGAGAAGCTTGTTTTGCATTTTTAGGTCGAAATTTTTATATTCGGGTTCGACTACGGCCATTTTCTCGCCTTTTTTGGCATATTGGACTTTCGTGAGCATTTTCTTTTTCGTGAGATAGTCGAGCATGGCGCCAAGCACCGCGTCAAGCTCTTTTTTATCCAACTCGCCATTCTTGTTTTTATCGTATTGCGTCACGATTCGCGCCGAATAAACATCGGAAAAATTCCATCGCATATGGATGTTTTTGGCGGTTCGTTCGTTCATTTCAATGTTTATATTCAACTCCGCGGTGGGAATCATAAGCTGACAAGCGGCGCATCCAAAAAGTAAGTTTTGAAATAAAAGTAAAAACAAGATAATTTTTTTCATTTGTTCCTCGTTATAAGCATAAAAATCATAAGCGACGCCGCGGAGACTAAAATAATGGTGGCGCCCGAAGTGAGATTGAAACTATACGAAAGGCTGAGCCCCGCGATAGTGAAGAGCGTAGCGACAAGTCCGGAAACTATCATCATGCCGTAGAGCGAAGACGATAGGCTTTGCGCGATGTATATGGGGATGGTTAAGAGGGCTATGACTAAAATAAGACCAACGACTTTTATGGCGATGACGACGGTAAGCGCGGATAGGATGAGAATGAGCGTGTAAAAAAACTTTACGTTCACGCCGCTTAGCGCGGCGTATTCGCTGTCGTAGGAGACCGCCAAAATGGAACGATACCAAAACGTCACGGCGAACGCGATTATGAGGAACAACGCGCCCATAAAATAGATGTCGTTTCGATCGACGGCTAAAATGGAGCCAAAAAGATAACTCATCAAATCCACGTTGTATCCCGGAGTCAAGTCTATAAGGATTATGCCGATAGCCATGCCAACCGCCCAGATAAGACCTATAAACGTGTCTATTCTGTCTCTTTGGTTTATGGTGACGAAAGCCATGAAAAGAGCGGCGATAATGGCGAAGATGGAGGTTCCCAGAAAGATCGGGATTCCCGTGAATATGGCGACTCCAATTCCTCCATAGGCCGCGTGAGCGATTCCGCCCGCTAAAAAGACCATTCTATTGGCGACGACGAGAGAGCCGATAATGCCGGAAATCAGGCTAACGAGAATTCCGGCGATTATGGCGTTTCGCATAAATTCGTACGAGAGCGCTTCTAGCATTGGCATTTTCCCAGCATCTGCAACAGTTCAACCTCACAGATATGATTGGAGTTGACGTTGAACTCTTTTTTAATGGAGCCCAAATCGTGGAACGAGAGTTTTTTGTTTATATGCGCGACTTTGGTCGCGTACTCCAAAACGACGGAAAGATCGTGACTGACGACTATGACGGTGATTTCTTCGTTTAGCTCTTTGAGCAGCTCGTAAATTTGTTTTTGTCCACCCGCGTCGATGCTGGCGGTCGGTTCGTCGAGCAACAATATTTTTGGCTTTGAGTAAAGCGCTCTGGCTATCATAACCCGTTGGCGTTGTCCGCCCGAGAGGGAGCCTATTTTTTTATGAGCTTCCTCTTTCATGCCAACCTCTTCGAGTGTCTCCATGGCGTGAGCCACTTCTTCTTTTTTGTAGCCAAAAAGAGCGCCTTTTCGAGCGCGTCCCCCCATCATGACCACTTCTATCACCTTGATTGGAAAATTAATATTTACGTTCGTGTTTTGCGGAACGTAGCCAATTTGAGAGATACTTTTCTCGGAGGCTTGGTTTAGAATTCTAATTGAACCTTTTTGGATGGCGCTTATGCCCAAAATCAATTTTACGAGAGTGCTTTTGCCTCCGCCGTTTGGGCCGATGAGAACTAGAAAATCCTTTTCTTGAACACTGAGATTTATATCCTGCAGGACCACATCTTTGTCATAGGAAAAAGTGAGGTTTCGTATCTCCACTACGGGCAAGGCGCTATTTGTCCGCAATTGCTTTGGCCATATCGATTAAATTTTGCGACCAATCCGGATTTAGGGGAGATATTTTTTTAACGCTCACTTTCGCTTCTTTTGCGATTATTCGAGCGCTTTTGTCGGAAAATTCCGGTTGGGCGAAAATAACCTTCACCTTTTCCTCTTTCGCCTCTTTTATAATGGCGATCATCTCTTTGGGTTTTGGTTTTTTCCCCTCGACTTCAACGGCTATCTGGACCAAATCGTACTCGTTGGCGAAATATCCCCAGGACGGATGAAAAACCATAAATTTGCTTTTTGGCTCCAAATCTTTTAAAGCGTCTCTAATCTGAGCGTCGGCGTCTTTGATCTCTTTGATAAAATCGTTCAAATTTGATTTGTAAAACTCTTTGTTCTCAGGGTCTAGTTCCGCTAACGCCTTGTAAATGGCGTGAGCCATAACCGACACGTTTTTAGGCGAAGTCCAGGTGTGCGGGTCGAGTTCGTCGTGATGTCTTTTCTCGTGGCCCTCGTCTTGATGGTGATGACCTTCTCCCATCTGAATTTTGGATACGCCAGAGCTAATGTCCAAAAATTTAAGGTTGGGGTTTTGGGATTTGAAGCGCTCGAGCCAAGCTTCTTCGAACTCGACGCCAACGCTAAAATAGATTTGGGCCTTTGAGATAGCCACCATCTGCGACGGTTTTGGCTCGTAGGAATGAGGAGAGCTTCCCGGTTCGACCATAACGGTTACGTCAACCTTGTCTTTGGCGATTTTTTGCGTGAAAGTTTTTTCTGGGAGAACGCTGACGATCACGATGGGTTTCGCATAGGCGATAGCGTTTAGCAATACCAAGATAGAAATTATAAGTTTTTTCATTAACGCTCTTTGCAATAATTTAAAAGAATTGTACTTTCAAGGCACTTAAATGCAACTTAGTCGCATTTGACTAATGCGCCTTAAAGATAAAAACTGATAAGATTTGGCCATGGAAACAAAAAACATTATCGAAGAGAAAAAACTAAAACTAACTTCCGCGAGAAAAGAGTTGTTGGAAATATTTAGCGTTGAAAAAAAACCGATATCTTTTGAGGACGTAAAACACAAAATAAAGATGGACAAAGCCACGTTTTATAGAAACGTTTCGAAGTTCGAGCAAGAATCGATACTCAGCAGCTTCGAGTCGAACGACAAAAAAAGATACTACGAGATAAAAGAGTCTCCACATGCGCATTTTATCTGCAATAGTTGCAACATCATAGAGTGTTTGCAAAATCCGCAACCGGTAAAACTCGATGGATATAAAATAATGGACACTATTTTTAAAGGCACGTGCAAAAGCTGCAACGACCTTTAATAAATTTTTCTATTTGAGCGGTTTTATTCCTCGTCCAACGCCTCGAAGCTCTCTTTAGATTCGCCGCAGTCAGGACAGGTCCAATCCTCTGGCAAATCCTCAAACGCCGTTCCCGGCTCCACTCCATTTTCCTCATCCCCGATTTTAGGATCGTAAATATAATCGCACACGGTACATTGATATCGTTTCATAACACATCCTTTGTTTTTTCGCTAAATCGCGCACTTAGCTTATTTTGGATATTATAATACAAAAAAAGGAAATAAATTGTTAAAATTTGAAAACGTAACGGCGGTAAAAAAAGCGAATATCTACCACGATGGAAAGGTGACGAGTCGCACTTTGGAGTTTGGAGACGGTAGCGTGAAGTCTTTGGGAATTATGTTGCCGGGCGAGTACGCTTTTGGAACTAACGACGCGGAGATTATGGAAATGTTGAGTGGCGAATTGGAGGTTAGGCTTCCAAACGAAGAGTGGAAAACTCTAAACACTCCCGTGTCTTTCGAGGTTCCGGCAAACTCCTCTTTTGACGTAAAGGTAAAAACAGTAACAGATTACTGCTGCTCTTATATTAAATAACGCTTTTATAAAGCGTTATTTACATAAATTGCGAAACGAGTCCAGAGAGGGTTGTTTCGTCCAAAGCGCCTGAGGCGCGATGAACTTCTTTTCCGTTTTTAAATATCATAAGCGTTGGAATGCTTCTTATGCCGAATCTCGCGCCTAGATTTTGCTCGCTTTGCGTGTTGACTTTCGTAAAAAGCGTCTTTAGCGGAAATTTGGCCGCCGTCTTTTCAAACACCGGTCCCATCATCTTGCAAGGCCCGCACCAAGGCGCCCAAAAATCGACAATAACGGGAATGTCGCTGTTGACCACCACCTCGTCAAAGTTCGCGTTCGTTAGTTCTATCGGTTTTGTGTCTAAAAGCGATTTTTTGCACTTTCCGCAGTTGGCTTTGGCGTAACTATCTTTTTGCGGGACGTTGTTTACGCTCAAACAGTGTGGACATACGACTCTCATGGTTTTCTCCTTATTCGTTTCTAAACGATTCTATGCTTTCGGCCATTCCAAAGTCGGGATGTTCTTTTGGATTGAGCACGACTTGCGCGATTTTGCCGTTATCAAGATTTACGAGAATCGGCGCTAAAAAATTTACGGTGGATTTTTCAAGCGGCTTTTGAATAACTACGATATTGTAAGCCGTTAGTTTGGATTCGTTTGTTATTTCCAGCGTCTGTTTAACGTTTAGCGGAACGTCAAAAGAGTATTCCCTTAGCGCGTAAGGGCTAACGAGGGTAAAAGACAAGTTATCGTTTTCTTTGTCTACCATAGTGGAAAAAAGCTCATCCACCTTATGGATCTCGACTTCGCTCATTGTTTCAAATCCCAATATATTTCCGTGCACTTTGTAACTCATAAACATCCTTTAAAATGAACCTTCTTCGTATTTTAAACTCTGGGCAATTACGTAGCACGCCGAGTCTTTTATATTTGAGGCGTTGCGACACTCCGAACTCGCGAAAGCGAATTGATTTTCTATCGCGCCGAGGCAAATCCCATCGGACGCGTCAATCATGGACATCTTGTTTGACTCCAAGAGTTTGGCGTCCACAACGCCGGTGAAAGTCAATCTTACGGTTATCCAATCAAACGCTCTCGCGGCGTCTTGCGCCGCGTATACCAAACTTATTTCATTTACTGAGATTATATCCAAAGACCGAAATTCGCAACCTTTGAAATTGTCAAACCTCTCCATAAATTTCGCCAACTCTTTGGCTAGCAAAGGCCTCATATTCGAAGACCTATTGGCAACCGACGCACTCCATGCTTCTGTCTTCCACGTCGTGGGCCATTTCAGGAGATTGCGAACGCAGGTAGTAGGTGGATTTGAGACCCAGTTTCCAAGCGAGCATGTAAATCTCGTTCAGGTACTTTCCACTCGCTTTGTCAAGCGTGATAAAGATGTTTAGCGATTGACCTTGGTCTATCCATTTTTGGCGAATCGCGGCCGCCTTTATAAGCAAGGTTTGGTTCAATTCGTAAGCCGGCGTGTAGTAGCTCCAAGTCTCGGGCGAGAGGTTTGGAACGACGACCGGGATAAGACCGGAAAGGTTTTCTTCGGACCATTTGCGTTTGAACACAGGCTCGATCGCTTGGGTCGTTCCTGTTAGAATGGAGATGGAGCTAGTCGGAGCGACGGCCATCAAATATCCGTTTCTCATTCCCTGCGTTTTCACCTTCGTTCTAAGTTCTTCCCATTCGTAAGCCGAAGAGAAGAGTCCGCCGCGATCGATTAGGTTTCTTACGTCCGCGGTCGCATGGTCTTGAGGCATTATCCCTCTGCTCCATTTGCTACCTTCAAACATTGGATAGCTTCCTTTTTCGAGCGCCAAATCCGATGAAGCGGAAACGGTGTTGTAGCAAACGGCTTCCATAACCTCGTCTATTTTGTCGAAGTGTTCTTGCGTTCCCCACATGATGCTTTGTTCGGCTAACATTTGCGCTTCGCCCATAACGCCAAGACCAATGGAGCGAGTTTTCATGTTAGTGCGTTTTACTTTTTCGATTGGGTAGAAGTTGAGATCGATAACGTTGTCCAAACATCTAACGGCGATTGGAACGATTCTATTTATGTCTTCGTTGGTGTTTATTCGAGACAGGTTCACGGACGCCAAGTTGCAAACTGCGGTGTCGCCGTTTATCTTTTCTTTTTCGACAACGTAAATCGGCATACCGCCAAGCGAGTCCAGAGCGGTTACTTTTTTCGCCGGTTTTTCTATGCCGCTATCCACTTTCACTATTTCGTCTTCTTCATAACTAACGTACTCGCCGTTTTCAAAAACGAATTTTATTTTGTAGTGGTTAGGAGCCGTGTTTTGAAAAATTTCGGTGCAAAGGTTTGAGCTGCGTATAACGCCAAAGTGATCGTTTGGATTTGCTCGGTTCGCGTTGTCTTTAAAGCAAAGAAACGGAGAGCCGGTTTCAAAGTAAGAGGTCAAAATCTTTTTCCAAAGGTCTTTCGCTTTGACTTTCTCTTTGATGATGCTTTCGTCGTTTTCGTATTGGACGTAGCGTTTGTTGAACTCTTCGCCAAAAAGCGTAGCCAAGTCTCTCGTGTCGAATGGGTCAAAAAGCGTCCAGATGGCGTCGGCTTGAACTCTTTCCATGAAGAGATCGTTCAGCCACATCGCGGGAAACAAATCGTGCGCGCGACGACGCTCTTCTCCGGAGTTTTTCTTCAAATCCAAAAAGTCGTTTATGTCTATGTGCCATGGCTCCATATAAACCGCGATGGCGCCTTTTCGAGTACCCAATTGATCGACGGCTATCGCGATGTCGTTCGTGATTTTAAGAAAAGGAACGGTTCCGCCCGCCGCGTTTTTGTGTCCATCGATAAAAGAACCCATAGAACGAATCCCCGTCCAGTCCCAACCAATGCCGCCTCCAAATTTCGAGAGCATCGCCATCTCTTGATAGGAGTCGAATATGCCTTCGATATTGTCTGGAGTGGAGCCGATGTAGCACGAACTTAGCTGGTGTCTCGTCGTTCTCGCGTTTGAAAGAGTCGGAGTGGCTAGCATGACCTCGAAAGAGCTAATCATGTTGTAAAACTTGATAGCCCACTCTTCGCGTTTTTCTTCGCGTTGAGCCAAGAACATCGCTATAGCCATAAACATATGCTGAGGAAGTTCTATTGGCGTTCCAGAGGAATCTTTTATGAGATATCTGTCGTACAGAGTCTTCACTCCAAGATAGTTGAACTGCATATCGCGTTCGGGAACCAAATGTTTTTCCAACTCTTCTAGGTCGTACATCTCTTTGAGCCCCAAAAGAATACGACCGTTTTTCTCGCCTTTTTCAAAGTATTTCTTCAGAGAGCAATACCCCGTAAAGCCATTCACTTGGTGGTAAAGGTTGAAAAGAAACAAGCGCGACGCGACGAAAGTCCAGTTTGGCGCGTCTATGTCAATCTTGTCTACCGCGGTTTTGATTAGGGTCTCTTGAATTTCTCTAGAGGTTATGCCGTCGCGAAAATGAATTTGCGCGTCAACTTCCAATTCGCTTTGAGAAACGTTGCTCAAACCTTTTACCGCGGAAGAGGTGTACTTTTGTATTTTGCTGATATCTAGCGGTTCCGTTCTGCCATTTCTTTTTATAACTGTTATCATTCATAGTCCCCTAATTTATTTAAAAACTCTTGCGAAAATATTGTCTACGTTTTTGGTGTAGTAGTCGTAGTTGAAACACTCGCGAATTTGTTCTTCGCTCAACGACTCCATTAGCTCTTCGTCCGCTAACAAGTGGTTGAGATAAAGCGATTCGCCTTTTTCGTTTGTCGTTGGTTTCCCCTGTTGTATCTCTTCCCAAACTTTCATCGCGTTTCTTTGGACGATTCTATACGCGTCTTCTCGGGAGACTCCTTGAATCGGAAGCTCCAAAAGAACGCGTTGAGAAAAAACGAGTCCCCCCGTTAGGTTTAGATTTTTCATCATATTCTGAGGGTATACGGTAAGGTTGGCTATAACGTTATTCATACGGTGAATCATGAAGTCGCTCGTTATAAAACTGTCTGGCAACCAAAAACGCTCGGTTGACGAGTGGCTAATATCTCTCTCGTGCCAAAGAGCCACGTTTTCCATAGCTGGAATCGCGTAAGAGCGAATCATGCGAGCCAAACCAGTTATGTTTTCCGTTAGGATCGGGTTGCGTTTGTGCGGCATTGCCGAGGAGCCTTTTTGCCCCTTCGCGAAATACTCTTCGCACTCGTAAACTTCGGTTCTTTGCCAGTGACGAACTTGAACGGCGAACTTCTCGATTGACGAAGCCATAAGCGCTAGCGAGGTCGCCAGTCTGGCATAGCGGTCGCGTTGAATAACTTGGTTGGAAGCTGGGGCCGGTTTCAGTCCCAACTCTTCGCAAGCGTACTCTTCAAGTTCCAATGGAGCGTGCGCGAAGTTGCCCATAGCCCCGCTCACTTGACCAACGGCTATGACTTCCATAGTCTGCTCTAGGTTTTCCAAATGTCTCGCCATCTCGTCATACCAAACGGCCAACACGAGACCAAACGTTATTGGCTCTCCGTGTATGCCATGCGAACGGCCAACCATCAAGGTCATCTTGTGCTCCATAGCGCGCTTCTTGATTGACTCCATCAGCATTTTTACGTCTTCTATGATAAGCGCCAACGAATCTTTCATCTGAAGAGCCACGGCTGTGTCAACCGTGTCCGAAGAAGTCATGCCGTAGTGAAACCATCTGCTTTCTTTGCCTAGACTTTCCGAGACGGAGGTTGTAAACGCGATAAGGTCGTGGCGAGTAACCGCTTCTATTTCGTCAATGCGCTTGATATCGAATCCCGCGTTCGCCACAATCTTGTCCGCATCTTCTTGCGGAATTTTCCCAAGTCTGGCCCAAGCTTTTACAACGGCCTTTTCCACATCCAACCAAGCTTGGTATTTCGCTTGGTAAGTCCATTTGGAACTCATCTCTTCTCGTGAATATCTATCTATCATCTATTGGACCCTTGTGATTCTTATATTGAATATTTATGATAAAATTCATAAATTTTAAAGTCCTTTATTATATTAAATAGATGATTAAAAGAGATTAAAAGTTGACTTAAATAAGGATTATAATTTGCCATTTGTTTTAAGGAAAATGTTCGCGCAAGAAAAGCTAAAGGCTTTTTTATATTTGATAAAAGAGTTGGACTATACGCAAAAAGAAGCGCAGCGCCTAATAGCCAAGGGAAGACTTTTCGTCAATGGCGTTGCTATGACTAAAACGGCTGGCGAAATAGAGGGTGAATTTGAATTTATATATTTTGAGCCAATTAGCAGAGGACTGCGGCCAACCTATATAGAAGAACAGTTCGTAGTCTTTGACAAACCAAGCGGAGTCCTAATCCATCCACAAAATAGAAATACCGCCTACTCTCTTATAGACGAACTTAAGTTTCAGTATGGACGAGACGCGAATATAGCCCATAGGATTGACCAAGAAACAAGCGGACTTGTTTTGTGCGCTAGGAACAAAGTTAGCGAAAGGGATATTAAGATGATGTTTCAAGAGAGAGATATGAAAAAAAAATATCTAGCTCTTGTTCATGGAGAATTTAAAGAGGAGCTTACGGTAGAGGCTCCGCTGCTTCGCGCCGAAGACGAAAGCGCGATTGTTAGAATGGTCGTCAAAGTGGACGAAAATGGCAAAGCCTCTAAAACTCGCTTTAAGCCTTTGGAGTATTTTCCCAACTTGGACATGACTCTAATCGAGTGTTCGCCGCACACAGGAAGACAACATCAAATAAGAGTGCATTTGTTTCACGTGAAACATCCGATAGTCGGCGATCCCATTTACGGACAGAGCGAAGAGGACATGATTCGGTTCTTGGACAAAGAACTTACTCCAGACGAAAGAATAGCGAAAGGCGGAGCGACAAGGTTGCTTCTTCACGCGAGCGAGTTGGAGTTTGAGCTTTATGGGAATATTTACAATATTGCAAGCGAAGTGGATTTTTTGAAAGTTTGCGTGAATAGCCTGACCATCTAGCTTCGTTTTGGGTGATTGGCGTTAAGCGCTCGCGAAAATATTGGAGTACGTGAATAACTAATTGATATGTGAATAGCTTTGATTTATATATCTTATTTAATTTGTTTATAAGTCCTTAAAACCTCGCAAGATAGGCGCTTTAAGAAATTTGCAAGTTTGTTTTAATCTATATTTTATATAAAATATTTCTTAAATTTACAAGGAATTTAACAATTTATTTTTTCTGCGTAGAAAGATATTCACAATTTAGAACAACATGTGAATACTACGCGCTTTGCGAGTTTTTATGCGAGATTGAAGATATTTTTATTTATTTCAAGTGGGATTATAAATATTTATATATTTTTTTGTGGAATTTTTTTGTTAGTTTTTTATAAGATTAGTAAGGTATTATTATGTCCATAAACGACCTCCCTGGTGTGTTGGTCGTTTTGTTCTAAACGAGTTGTCAACTTCTTTTAGATTTTGTCATTTTTGATAGCGTAAAAAAATCCGCCAATTGCCACGCTAAAAGCAACAATGATAAAAATTATTTCTCCTATATCTACAAAACCCATTTCGCATCTCCATTTTCTTCTTTAATTTTCTCTTTGAGTTGTCCGCACGCCGCGCTTATATCGATGCCCTTGGAATCTCTAATCGTGCAAAGCAAACCATGATTTATAAGATATTCCTGAAACGCCACCATATCCTCTTTATGCGGCCTATCGTAGTTGGTTCCCGGATATGGATTGAAATAGATAAGATTGACTTTCGCCTTTATATCCGCCAAAAGCTTAACGAGCTTTTTTGCGGAGCCAAGATCGTCGTTTTTGCCTTTTATAACAAGATATTCAAACATCACGCGTTTTCGGGTGTCTATGGGAAACCGTTTAACGGCTTCTATGATGGAATTTATGTTGTGAGCTTTGTTCATGGGTATCAACTCGCTTCTGAGTTCGTCGTCAACGGCGTGAAGAGATATGGCTATATGAACGCCCAAATCCATCTCTCCAAGTTTGTCTATTTTAGTGCTTAGTCCGCTAGTGGAAACCGTTTGACGTTTACCGCCTATGCAGAGTCCATTGTCTTCTTTAAATATCTCTATTGCTTTCGTTAGGTTTGCAAGGTTGTCTAGTGGCTCGCCCATGCCCATATAGACTATGTTTATTTTACGATTGTGTTTGTGCTCGTTATCGCGTTTTAGCGTGACCACTTGAGCGACAATTTCTCCCGCGGTCAGATCTCTCGTAAACCCACCCTTTGCCGTTAGACAAAAAGCGCAACCAACCTTGCACCCAACTTGCGTTGAAACGCAGATGGTGTACTTAGCTTCTTGAGCGACCTCTCCGTTGCAATCGAGCTGAGTATCTTTCATTTTCAGCCAAACGGCTTCCATCGTCTTGCCGTCTTGAAGTTCCAAAAGGTACTTTATAGTTCCATCTTTCGACTCTTCTTTGTTAGCGATCGTTAGAGGGTTGACAAGATATTTTTCCGCCAATTCTTCTCTTAAGATTTTGGGAATATTTTTCATATCGTCATAGTTGGTGACATAATTATGATATATCCAACCGTAGATTTGTTTTGCTCTAAAAGACGGCTTTATAAGCTGCGTCAACTCTTTTTGCGTGTAGTCCATCAACGATGGCATTAGATTGCTCATATGCTCGTAAGCTCCTTGACTCGTTTTTTTACATGCGCTCCAAGTAGTTCTTTCGCCTTGTCGTGATTGGCCAAAAAGTCGTTATGAGCGTTAGCGTTAGTAAAGTTCGTTACGCAAAAAACGCCGCCGGCGGGTATGTCAAACTCTTGCGCGATTTTTAAGATGGCGAAAAATTCCATATTTTCGATTCCCACACCAAACTTTAAAAAGTTTTTCGTTAGCCCTTCGTTTGTGGAAACGTAGTTTGAGGAATTAACGACGATGTCTTTTTTGTCGGTTTCGTTGGTCGTAATAACGTTGTCGAGCGGAGTGTAGGCGTCGCCGCTTAAAAAAGCGAGCTCTATATTTGAGGCGGTTTTTGACTCTATAATGTCAAATATATTCGCATCCCCATAGCTGCCGGCCGTTCCAACAAAGAGTAAAAACTCAGGTTTGTCAAACATACACAGGCGAGTAAGATTCATAGCGGTTTCGATTAGTCCAACGCCAGTTGGTTGAGCGAAATCAAAAGTTTCGTTATTTCCAGCGCAGACTATCATAAGCGCACCGGAATATTATGTTTATGTAGATAACGTTTTAAGTCCATGATGTCAATCTCTTTATAGTGAAAGACGCTAGCCGCGAGCGCGGCGTCCGCTCCGTGCTCAAACGCGTCTTTAATATGTTCCATCGTCCCCGCTCCGCCACTGGCGATTATGGGGACGTTTACCGCTCGAGAAATCAGTTGAGTGACGTTCAACTCGAATCCAGCTTTTGTGCCATCGGCGTCCATCGAGGTTAAAAGTATTTCACCGCTTCCTCTGTTTACTGCCTCTTTGGCCCATTCGACCGCGTCCAATCCAGTGTCTACTCGGCCACCATTCAAGAATACGTGATACTTCTCGCCCACTCTCTTGACGTCAATCGCCGTAACTATGCATTGCGAACCAAATCTTTTCGCGCCCTCGTCTATGAGTTCGGGCCGTTTTATCGCGGCGGAATTTACGCTCACTTTGTCACAGCCAACGTTCAAGAGTTTATAAATATCGTCGAGCTTTCTTATTCCGCCGCCAACGGTCAAGGGTATAAATATCTCGCGGGCCACTTGCGCCACTATATCCACGATTGTGTCGCGGTTGTCGGATGAAGCGGTTATGTCTAAAAACGTAAGCTCGTCAGCGCCCTCTTCGTTATATCGACGAGCGACTTCCACGGGATCTCCAGCGTCTTTGAGTCCAACAAAGTTAACGCCTTTCACCACTCGCCCATCTTTAACGTCGAGACAAGGAATAATTCTTTTCGCGAAATAATTCATAAATTAAGGTCCTTATTGATTTGCTGAATTATATCTTTTTAGACTTAACGGATAGTTCGCGTTTCACGTGAAACATAATCTTTATTATAATATACGCTTAACAATAATTAACACCAAGCTTTATAATCATTTAATGTATAACACACTATAATAATTAGTAATATTCGTATGGAGTGCGGTTCATGGAAAAAGAAGACGTTATAAACCATTTAAGAGCGGCGAAAGCGGCGCATATCAAATGGGTTCAAAAAGCGAAATTGTTAATTAATGGTTTGGATATAGAAGAAGACGCTATCCCTATCGATTCTACGGAATGTAAATTTGGGAAATGGTTCTATAGCGATGGACAGATTTTAAATTCTTTGGCGAACAATCCGGCCGAAGCTATGGGAAGTATAGAAAATTTACATTTTAGATTGCATGACGTATATTTGCAGATATTCAATATTTACTTTAACAAGGCTAAAAAGCTTGGATTTTTCAGTAAAATATTTGGATTAAAAAGAAAACAAGTTACTGATTTGGAATCGAAAGTCGCATTTGAACACTATCATAGCATGGAGCAAATTTCTAAAGAGTTGTTGGAAGAAATCAATAGACTCGAGAGAAGGCTTATCGCTGTTTCGGAAGATAAAATTAGAACCCTCATGTAATTATGGGTCGAGGAAAACGTTAAATACTTGTTTTTCGAATATATGTTATCTATATGTAAGTAAAATTATTATAAACTCGTCGCTATGAAAAGAGAAAACGTCGTAGCGAAGAAAAAGTTTGGACAAAACTTTTTAAAAGATGAGAGC
>ERZ889078.784-NODE-784-length-27433-cov-13.160750_pt1 | contig 27433 bp, 25 predicted proteins | sample MGYA00521266_ERZ889078 | MGnify/ENA primary metagenome ERZ889078 (study PRJEB32303, sample SAMEA104408618) | aquatic metagenome | biome: Brackish water; feature: Pelagic; material: water | place: Baltic Sea | collected 2014-06-16T06:34:00 | depth 76,534 m ...
GGTATTATTGGTAATTACCACATTATCCAATGATAAATCAGAGTGATGTACTAGAATCCCACCACCACGGTTCACCCAAAATTCAGGCCATACGTCTAATTGCCATAATGTTCCCGTTCCATTTGTGATAGTGAAACCACTAATTCTAGTACCAGGACCTCCGTTATAGGTAATTGAGATAACACTCCCATTCTGATTTCCATCTATCACAGTCTGTGAGATATAACTGGTATCCCCAGTCATGATGAACATGGATCCAAGTGTAATGTTATGACCGTTGAAGTTGATGTTTTCAAAATAGGTGCCAGGCTGAACTAGGATGGTATCACTATCTAATGACGCATCAATTCCTTCTTGGATGGTAGGATAATCAGTTGGAATTTCTATCACTGTCGCCAATAGAAAGTTGATAGAAAATAGTATGGATATCATTAATTTCATGAAATGCGGTCTAACCAGGTAGCTCTACGGCGTAAATTTTGAAACGACATTTCATAATGACTAAATCTAACATGTTTTCTCCTCCAAAACTTTAATTTTGTGCGACCAGCTTTACGCATCCGGTTGAGCGCTAGTTAGGTAACGGGTGGATTACTTAAACATTGTCTTTTTACAGCTTGGACATTTGGGTTCAGCATCCAAAGTAACCATCATTCCAATACTCGTACGGCAATGGATACAAGTAGCGTTGGCGAATGTTCGCATCCGAGATTCGCTCACATCTGCTTCAAGTTCACTACCGCAACCTGGACACTTCTGATCTCCAATACTCACCGCAACACCAATTTTTGTACCACAATGAGAACAATGGTGACCAAAGAAAACATTAGCATCACTCATCTTTATTTTTCTTTCTACCGATATGTAAGCCAGTTACTGAACCAGCATTTTCACCTGATGCTCTTATATGCGTTCCAGGTTTAAACTCAACAGGCGCTTCAATATGAGCTGCCGTTACCTCTTCCACATTTTCGCCATGAGCTTCGATTAGACCATCGATAACCGTCAATGGGATATCGTTGTTTTTAATAGATTCCCCCATTTTTGAAATTGCAGCATCAATTTCGCAGAGTAGATCGATGATATAATTCTGTGTAATATGCTGTTTTTCAGAGGACATTGCTGCATTTCTTCCAACAAAGATTTTACTCAGACCAGCTATGGGGTTGCTTAACGCTGAAAAAAGTGCTTCAAAAGCATTTCTATTTAACACTTTCTTTTTTCGTATTTCTAGTTCACCATTAATTGCTTTCACAACCTGATCTTTTTCTACCATCTTTCCTCCTAACTACCTAATGCCGTGTGTTAAGGCGATTTGCGATTATAAAATATTCGAATCCTGAATCATGCTCCCACGGTTAAATTTCTACTTTATGCGAATGTCAGAAATAAATTTTGGTTAAATAATTGAAAAGCCATTCTCGCTCAATTTCTGACGCACCTTGCGCAAATTCAAATCTTTTTGTGTCAAGATCTATTGTTAACCTATTTCCTGAATCCGTTTCACGCAGTTTTAATGATTTTATTTCATTATTTGTAAAGTCCACATTCTTTCTTTTTACAAACATTGATTTCCAATATTCTTTCTGATTCTTGGGTTGAAAGTTTATTTGAAATGGAGGAATACCACTATCATACAAAAGATTCGGTTTATGCAGTAATAAAGTTTCCGGGAATGTTTTTCTAAATATTCTGTATATAATGGTAACTGCAAACAAACCACCAACAGTCCAGCCCCCTAGCCAAAAGATCAAAAATAAATTTAGTCCCTCATTTGATAATAAATTTTCAATGGCACTCGTGAATCCCATATACCAACCACCTAACCAAAAAATTAAAAACAGGCCAACAAAATATCTCGATACCCCGCTTGAGTAATAAGGAATTTTTATAAATTCATATCCACTTTCAGTTGAAATTTCTATCATAGAATCTTGTGGTAATACATTTATCATTTGCTCTCCATTTTATATTGCCTAGCTCATAATTAACTCACCAAAACAAAAAATTATACACATATTGTGAGCATTATACTGAGCCGGAGTTAATTTGATTTTATTGTTCATGAGTAGAAATTTAAACATTCACAAAATGAGTATCCAATCTAAATTAATCATTATATCTATAAAAGCAATCGTGAAACGTCATATTTTATCTCTATGTCTTTGATGTCAATCAAAAGATTGAAACTAATTTGTGAAAAACCGGATATTACTCTCATGATTACACGTCATTTTCAGTCAGATCTGCCATGAGTGCTCCCGGAAAACGAAACCGAATTTGGATGACCATCGGATTGATTGTGGCAATAGCCACCCTACTGTCCACCGATTATGCACAGGCACTGCTGAAATCCAAAAGTCATTTTGTTCAGCATTCTATTGATGCGCGGGTCCGGTATGAGCCGGGAGCAGAACAATATGCGGATGCACTGGCAGATGATCTGGGTGACGCCGTCGCCAGGGTGGAGGAGATTCATGGTGTTCCATTCAAAAAAGCGTTTACGGTGTACATGTGTGCGACCCAGGCAAGTCTCAACGAATATGTGGCAAATCCACCTCATCTTCCCGTCAGAGGCACGGTTCCGTTTGGGAATGTGTTGATTGCGCCATCCGCATTTCACTGGCACGGAGAAGATACCCACAAAGGGACGCTGCGGCATGAACTGTCTCATTTACTTCTGAAGCAATATCTGGGGGAGATAAAAAACAGAACGATCATCCCCGTGTGGTTCAGTGAAGGTCTGGCGGATGTGGTTTGCGATTGTGCAGGAGAGGGGATATCCGATGAAACTGCCAACCGGGCGATCATGGCAGGGCGGCGATTTATCCCGGACACAAATAACAGTTTGTTCAAGGTAAAGCGGGCGTCTGATTATGGCATGGATTACCCCATGTTCCATAGACAGTCTCACCTGCTGGTGGCATTTATGCGGGATACCTATGGATCGGCATTTCAGGCATTATTGGCAGATATCCATTCTGGTACGTCATTTGATCGTGCTTGTGGCGAACACCTGGACGTATCCCCTGATACACTGTGGGAGGCATATATCGCCAATATCAGCCAGGTGAAGTAAAGTTTGATCCAAATTAAAATAATGAGAAACATTTGCGCTCAAATAGTGTGACAGAGTGCTTAACAATTATGGAGAACAGATGAGAACTGCAAATCCTGCGCTGAGCGATAAAACATTTAAAGACTATTCCGGTTATTCAGACGCTTCCGGAGTAATGACCATAAATGGCACCGTTAATAAAACATTTTTAATGCTGGTTCTGGCGTTATTCCCGGCTGGTTGGATATGGAGTCAGTATTTTAACAGTGGAAATCTTTCGGTGGTCTTACCCTGGCTGGCGGTAGGCGGTATTGGTGGATTCATCGTAGCAATGATCACCATCTTTAAAAAACAATGGGCGATGGTCACAGCCCCAGCTTATGCCATTCTGGAGGGTTTTGTATTGGGCGGCGTATCCGCAATATTCGAATCACAATATCCCGGCATCGTTGTTCAGGCGGTATCCCTCACCCTTTTCATCCTATTGAGTTTGCTTTTTGCTTATAAATCCCGCTTGATAAAAGTGACGGATAACTTTCGCCTTGGTGTTGTGGCTGCCACAGGTGGGATTGCACTGGTGTATTTTGCATCATTCGTTCTGGGTTTTTTCGGAATACACATACCGATGATCCATTCCAACGGACTGTTCGGTATCGGGTTTAGTATTTTTGTGGTTATCATCGCTTCCATGAACTTGGTACTGGATTTTGATTTCATTGAAAAAGGGGCAGCTTCCGGAGCGCCCAAATTTATGGAATGGTACGCCGCATTCGGACTTATGGTGACACTCATCTGGCTGTACCTGGAGATTCTCCGCCTTTTGGCCAAACTTCGGAGCAGACGGTAAATTTTGCGATCCGATGTCACATGAGAATCAACTGATTTTCTGACGGATATATGAATGCGAACATCCTCCGGGAGTCGTAAATTTCATGCCATTTTAGAATAAGGAAATAAAGAATTCATGAGCTTTCAAAAGAAATTTGCAATTGTAATTGGTGTTTTTGCAGTATTGGTCATTGCCTGGATCTCCATAGAGTTTGAATCCGGTGAAGTGCCCTTCATCTCCGTAGGTGAATTGATAGAAAATCACGATCAGTTTACCCAATCCCGGTTTCGCATGGGCGGGAACGTTGACGAAGGCTCCATATCTTATTCCGAAGATAAACTGACGGTAAATTTTGTTCTTCGACAAGGGGAAGACTTATTGCCAGTGACCTATTTAAGTGCCGAAATCCCAGACTTGTTTAAAGATGAAGCAGAAGTTATTGTTGAAGGAAAATACCTTGACGGCGTTTTCCAGGCAGACAATCTAATGACCAAATGTGCTTCCCGATATGATGAAGAAGCCAATTACCAACCTCTCACAGAAGGATAGTTAATGTACGCCCTCCTCGGAAACTCACTCCTGACGATCTCTTTCATTTTCACGATTTACGGTCTCATTGCCACTCTTCTGAATATCAGGAACAAAGACGACCGGTTTTTACGATCAGCTAAGGTAGCATTTATTTCATCTTCGGTGATGATCCTCGGATCTGCACTGGCGCTGATCCATGAATTAATGGTCAGCAATTTTGACATTGAATATGTGGCAAAATACACCAGCGCTGAAACTCCCGCCATGTTTAAGTTTTCAGGATTATGGGCGGGGATGGAAGGCTCACTGTTATTCTGGCTGTCCATTCTGTCGCTGTATTTTATATTTGTCATTCTTCAAAACCGCACACGCCATCCAAAACTCATGCCATGGGTGATTTTCACCTTAGGGGTGATCCAGATTTTCTTTCTCGTAATGTCTAACTTTTTTGAAAATCCGTTTACACTAATCCCCGACGGCATGATTGTGACCGGCCGCGGATTGAATCCTCTACTTCAACACTGGGCGATGTTGATACATCCACCATTATTGTACCTGGGATTCATCGGTTTTGCGGTACCATTTGCCTTTGCTATGTCCGCCATCATCACCCGGAATCTGGATGCAGTGTGGATTCAGACTACCCGCAGATGGACGCTGGTCACCTGGATATTGTTGACTCTCGCTGTTGTGTTAGGTGGAAAATGGGCATACGTAGAATTGGGCTGGGGTGGTTACTGGGCATGGGATCCGGTTGAAAATGCATCTCTGCTCCCGTGGCTCACCGGCACGGCATACCTGCATTCTGTATTGATCCAGGAAAAGAAAAACATGCTCCGGCTCTGGAATATGATCCTGATCATGCTCACTTTTACCCTGACGATTTTCGGCACCTATTTGACCCGAAGTGGTGTTGTCTCCTCTGTCCACGCATTTGCTGCCACTGACCTGGGAGTCTGGTTTTTTGGATTCATCATTCTCATCATATCTGTGAATATCTTTTTACTGATCCTGCGAAGAAAAGATTTAAAATCTGATAACCGTCTTGAATCATTTGTTAGTCGTGAAAGCGGGTTTTTGTTTAATAACATGCTGTTCGTCGCCATGATGTTGGCTGTGTTATGGGGAACCATGTACCCCATTTTTTCTGAAGCAGTAAGCGGATATAAAATTACTGTGGGTTCTCCCTATTTCAATCGGATCATGGTCCCATTGGGACTGATTCTGTTGGCACTTACCGGTATTGGTCCATTACTGGCGTGGCGAAAGACATCTCCCCGAAGTTTACGGCGAAACTTTTTATGGCCTGTAGTCACCGGATTGGTCACCGCAGCTCTATGGGGTGTACTCTATGATGTAAAGCTTATCTATCCACTGCTGTCTGCTGCGCTGATCGTGTTTGTTATGGCCACTATTTCCATGGAATTCTACCGCGGTGTAAAAGCCAGAAAGCGAATCACGGGAGAGAATGTTTTCAAGGCATTCTTTTCTATGATCGACAAAAATCGGAGTAGATACGGCGGGTATGTGGTGCATGTGGGGATTGTCATGATGTTTGCCGGATTTACCGGAAAAGCATTTGATAAGGAAGCCGATTTGTCCATGATGCCGGGAGAAGTACGGACTCTGCGAAATTATGAAATTGTGTACCAGGATTACTGGTTCGAATCATCTGAAACAAACCCGGGAACGAGATCAAATCATGTGGCAAAGGTGATCTCGCTTGATATCAACAAAGACGGTTCTCATTTCGATGATATGAAACCCGAAAAAAGATTCTACACAGATCAAGACAACCAGCCCCATTCGAATGTGGCGGTAAAAACCACACTGAATGAAGATTTTTATGTGGTCTTGGGAGATGTTGATCTGGATACCGGCAGAGCCACGCTGAAGGTCCGCATTAACTCAATGGTGACCTGGGTGTGGTTGGGAACACTGGTACTGTTACTGGGTACTCTGATCAGCATAAATATCGAAGAATTTTTCAGAAGAAAAACGCGGTAACCGGATTATGAAAATCATTCGGATGAATCCAATTGGAGAAAATCATGAACAATAGACAATCGATAATCAGCTTGATAGCTGTGTTAATGATCACATTATTCACTGGAACCGCAATGGGTCAGTTCAAAACCGATCGGCAAAAGGAGTTGGAAAATATTCTGATGGCACCCTGTTGTGGAGGCGGCACCATGGCTGAGCATGACGATAATCAGCATACACTGAACATGAAGATGGTGATGAATGCCCTCACATCGGATAATTTTGACAAAAATGAAATCCTTTCTTTGGTGGAGAGAACCTATAGTAATTCAGGGATCTACCGCTTGGGATTTTCACCGGCGCAGAAACCGGTGAGAGAGATCATCAAATACACTGAAAAAACCGTACATCCCGGTATGACTATGGATGAGATCGTTGACTATTTTTCCTGGGTGCACGATGGTAAAATACGATCCATGCCCAAACACAGCGGTATCGGTCAGCTTGCATGGAAAATGCCCGCATTTCTATTGATTATGGGAACCATATTGATCTCGTTGGTCATCCAGTCTTATATCAAAAAACCCATCGTAATGCAATCGGTGGGAGCGAGTGCTGCTGAAAAGTCCGAACTGGAGAAAAGAATTGAAAAGGAAATGAAGGATCTAAACATATGATCGGCCCTATAATTTTATTCGTTTTATTTGTGATCTCCACTTATTTCGTGGTGAAACCATTTCTATCTACATCAACCGGGGCAACGAATCCGGTTCAGGATAATACTCCAAAACCAGAAGAATTACAGAAAATATCATTGCTGAAGCAAATCCGTGAAGTTGAATTCGAGCGAGAAATGGGGATCACCGTTGAAGAAGATTTTCAGCGTATTCGCAGCGAACTGGTTGAGCAAGTAGGCGGTTTGCTTAAAAGACAAGGGAAGTCTGCCAAAAAGGGATCGAAGTCTCTGTCTGGAACAACGACCTGCGGACATTGCCATAAATCAGTTTCACCAGATGATAAATTCTGTGGGCATTGTGGCAAATCACTGGACAAAACGCGATGTGGAACCTGCGGAACCACCGTCGTACCGGAGGCGAAATTCTGTTCGGGGTGTGGCGCAAAACAGGTATAATTCCTTGTCGTCTGAAATTCGGACTTCCGATTCTGTGATCCTGTCTGTTCAACATGTGGCAAAATCATTTCACCACAAAAAAATTCTGAAAGATGTTTCTTTTCAACTTTCGGAGGCATCTGCATCTGTTCTGATCGGCCCCAATGGCGTGGGGAAAACCACGCTTCTGAAAACACTGGCAGGTGTCATGCGGCCGGACTCCGGAGAAGCACATCTGGTGAGTCTCCCCCTGTTTACCGAAAACTTCTCACATAGAAAACATCTAATCTACTGGTCCCATCAATCCTTGTTTTACCCTGCATTTTCGGGGATGGAGAACATTCGATTTTTCTTGTCGCTTCGAAATCAAAACATTCATGACCAGAAAATTATTGAGCAGTTGGATTACTTTGGATTACTCCCACAGATCAATGATCCGGTTCGGATTTATAGCGCTGGCATGTTACAACGTCTCACCATGATCAAAATGATCCTTTCGGATTGGAAGTTGGCATTAATGGATGAGCCTACCTCTGCGTTGGACGTAGACGGATTAGATCATCTAAACCACCTGATGAAACAATGGAAAGAAGACGGACGCGCTCTGCTGTTCTCAACTCACGATATTGGGTGGGCTGAATCCTGGGCAGATACCGCGTTGTGCATTCGGAACGGCGTCGTTGATCAGGAAATTTTCTCTCCCAAATTTCAAGACATGCATCACTTTCTAAGTGAGAAACGATGACCCTACTCCATTTGATTAAAAAAGAAATTCGTCAGGAGATCCGGGCAAAGGAATCGATCATTTCCATGGTGGTTTTCGGTACTTCTGTCATCCTGCTTTTCTCATTTGCATTTAATGCCACCCCTGCAGAATTCAGTCGGTTTTTACCGGGTCTCATGTGGATGACATTCCTGTTCGTTTCGGTTCTGGGATTACTTAGAAGTTTTTCCGCCGAAAAAGAGATGGATGCCTATGCAGCGTTACTTTCATCGCCCGTCGATCGGGGCAGTATTTATCTTGGGAAACTGTTCGCATTTTGGATATTCCTGTTGTTCGCCCAGCTCTTCACGATGCCTCTATTTGCACTCTTCCTCAATTTGAATATTTCAGCTCATTTCTTCACATTTATGGTTCTGGTTTTGGTTACAGACTGGGCAATCGCAGCTGTGGGCATTATGATATCCGGGATGGGTTTACGTACGCGGATGGGCGAAGTTTTGGTGCCTGTCCTTATGTTTCCATTATTATCACCTGTTTTGATTTCCGCCACCAAGGTGACACACACCATTGTCAGCGGATCAACCCTCGCGGGCACAAATTTCTGGATGATGATTCTTTTCACGTTTGCCGTCGTGTTTACTGCGACGGGATATTTAACTTTTGGCGCAATTTCGGAGGAATAATGACCTATTTCAGCAAAAAAGGAAACGTCCTGCTGGCTATAATTACACTGGTCCTGGTTTTGATCGGACTGTGGGCAATCATATTTGTGGCACCCATGATTCCTCAACAGGAATGGGCACAGCGCATCTTTTATTACCATGTTCCTCTGGCGTGGAACGCTTTTCTGGGGTATATGGGTGTTCTTGTTTTCAGCATCATTTATCTGGTGACCCGAAAATCTAAATGGGATATTTACGCATTGTCCGCAGCAGAAGTCGGTACTGTATTCTGTCTGCTGATATTGATCACTGGTCCCATCTGGGCAAAACCAATCTGGGGAAAAGCCTGGACCTGGGAACCGCGTCTCACCACAACGTTGATTCTATTTTTATTGTATGTGGGATATTTCATGATCCGTGAATTTGGCGGACCCTATGAACGCTCCAGCAGGTATGCAGCGGTTCTGGGTATTTTGGCGGCCATCGATATTCCTCTTATTTATTTTGCGGTGGATTTTTGGGCACCGGCTGTACAGTCACATCCTCAGAGAGATATGTCTGCCCATTCATCCATGGTTCTAAAAATCTTCTTCTTTTCTTTGTTTACCTATACCCTGATCCTGATCAACATGTTTAGATATCGAGTACATGTTGGCAAACTTGAACTGCAAAAACTGGAGGAATCTCATGTTTAAAGGCTATTTTATCGCTGTGATCATTTCTGTTTGGGTGGTCATCTTAGCGTACTTGGGATACATCCGGATAAAGGAAAAGAAAGTTCAATCCAAAGGCAACTAAAATCAGATAAACCTGATTTAATCCAACGCGCAAGCCACTCGGCACATTGCTGACAAAACTCTCCATCGAATAATTACTTTAAACATAATTATACCGGTTGATACACTGTAACAGCCTTTTATTTATGACATTTCCATAACACGGTGTAATTTATCTAACTTTCAAAATATAAAAATGGAAATAGATATTCGTGTCAGATAAGCAGAAACTTTTTTTGTTAGCTGTTATCATGGGAGCAGTCACAGTATTGGTAACGGCCTTTACATTTTCCCACATGTACCGAGTTGCCGTTGTCGAAGAGCTGGGTGAATTGCAGGAATCTGCGATGATGTATGCACGTTTGATTGAAGCAGTCTCTCGATTTGATGCAAACTATATTCCTGATTATCCACTTGGTATACGCGAAGCTACTCTATCACAAATTAAAGAAGCTCACCTGAATTATGATGCTTTTGGTAAAAGCCGTGAATTTGTAGCCGCGATTCTTGATGGAGATACAATCCGATTTATAATTAGCCATAAACAGATTAGACTTGAAAAGCCCATGGCCATCTCAATCAATTCACAGCTCGCAAAACCCATGCACCTGGCATTACAAGGATTATCAGGAACGATAATCAGTAACGATTATGATGGAAACAAAGTGCTAGCCGCGTATGAACCAGTAGAATTCCTGGATATTGGAATTGTTATACAAGTTGACCAAGCTGAATTCCGCCGACCGTTTATCCGCTCAGGTATTTTAATCAGTACCATCTCTCTCATCATTATATTGGTAGCTGCATATTTTTTCAGAAAAGTTTCATCGCCGATTATACACCGTCTAAAGACTTATTCTGAAAACCTTGAACAACTGGTGGAACGGCGTACGACGGAATTGACTGCCAGTGAACAAAAATTCCGAGGCATATTTGAAAATGCACCGATCCCAAGTTTCACTATAAATTTAGAAGGCAAGATTCTTGATATCAATACGGCGGGTGCCTATCTGATGCAAATTGAGCAAGAAGAAATACGATCAGGCCAGACAAATATCACTTCATTATTGTCTTCGAGCCAATGGGAAGTGATTAAAACGCAGATAAAAAATACTGGTATTTTGAATAATTATCAACTGGACATTAAACAATTGGATTCCATATCTATCCCCTGTGATGTCTCTGCTACGTCTCTCGAGCAAACAGATAGTGGTCTTCAAACGTACCTGCTTATTATACGTGATCTGACCGATGAGATCGATTACTCTGAGCTGAAATGGAAAAATGAGGTTCTTGATAAATTAAAAATGGCCTTCTATGAATTGACCATGGAATGCGGAAAGAAAAACCCTGATGATCTGGATATTACGGGGTGTGTTAAAAATTTATCCAAATTATGCTATGGGATTGTACCCATGCGAGCTATCGCCTTTTTTATATTCGACGAAAAAACCGACCAATTTTTGAATACCGGACTTTTTACCAACGAAATCGATTTGCAGACCTTGAAATCAGCCTTCCCGGGATTTTCGGGTAGTATGCATTTTTCTGTTAGCCACAACCCCATTATGGAAAAAGCGATTCACGGCAAAGATATTCAGTATGTCGAAAGCTTTGATTTCATGGGGCATAATCCAAATATTCAAAAACACCGTGATGTTTACCCGAACTGCCAAGTTGCATTGATCCCTATACAACCTCATGGTGAGACCTGGGGGTTGATGTGTGTGGTATCTGAAAAGTATATGCCCGTGGAAAGTTTATTCGATGATATCCGTTATCAAGTAGAAATGACTGTCCAGTATCTTCACGGCATCTTGACGCGAAATACGGATCAACGAAAAATTGAGGAGCTGGCAAGTTTTCCGTTGAACAATCCCACACCTATTATTGCGTGTGACTTGCAAGGAAATATCACATATGCCAATAACGCATGTTCAAAAACGCTGGAAGCCTGTCAATTAAATTCGGATAACTATTATGAACTGCTTCCCAAAAATTATATAACGGATGCAATGGAAAAATTCAAAACAGGTTCCACCCGATGTCACTTCGAAATCTCCGTCGGAGATAGTCATTTTCTCTGGTCGGCAAATATTGTTCCGTCTATTTTTCAAATCCATTTTTATGCAACTGATGTCACCGAATTAAAACGGACGCAGGTTTCCTTAATTTCCGCAAAAAATAAAGCTGAGACCGCAAATCGATTAAAGTCCCATTTTCTTCAGAATATTTCCCACGAAATCAGGACACCACTTAACGCCATTATAGGGTATTCTGATCTCATCGCAACCGTAGGTGCTGAAAAGTTGAATGAAGATGAGTTGTTTTTTGTTCATGCAATACAGAGCGGGGGTGATCGTCTATTGCGAACGATGCACGAAATCCTGGATATTTCTACAATCACCGCCGGTGCATATGAACCACACTTTCAGATATTTGATATTCGAGATTTATTAACGAAAATCGAAACGGAGTTTACAAAACTGGCGGATGAAAAATTCCTTGCATTCTCCTTAACATGCAACGCGACTCACACGATGGTAAATTACGATTTCAACAGCCTGTTTTTTGCTACTAGCAATCTAGTAGATAATGCCATCAAATATACGGAAAAGGGTTCTGTGAATCTGAATATCATTGAAGCTAATGATAAGTTGATCTTATCTGTGATTGACACAGGATTGGGTATAGATGAGGAGTATATGAGTATTATGTATGATCCATTTACTCAGGAAAGCGAAGGGTTTAGTAAGAAATTTCAAGGCGTAGGGCTTGGACTTTCAATCGCGAAGCAGTATCTGGATGTCAATACAATCCCCGTTTCCGCTGAAAGCAAAATTGGCAAGGGGACTACCTTTCAACTCACATTAAAGTGGGTTGATAATCTGGGAATCAGCTAATTTCTTTTACAGTGCAAAACGCAATTTTTGTTTTTCATATTAAAATGAAATCACCGGGGAATTAAAGATAGATAATATGGATTGCGGTACCAGAACAACCTTTTGTATCGCTTGCCCACTCATATTATTCGATCTAACCATTCCGGGAATTGATCGGCGACAGAGTAAATTCGTTATATGTCTGTCTAATAAAATAGAGGAAAAGGAATGTCGTTACAAATTCAACTCATAGGCTGGATTTTATTACTGTCAACAGTAATCAACATCAGCCTGGCAATATATCTCTGGAAAAAGCGAAATATTTTAATCGCCAGGTATCTGTTTTATCTCCTATTAGCCATTGCAATTTGGACATTTTCAGCCATTTTCGAAACAATTGTCACCACAGCCGAATTAAAGTTGCTATGGACGCAAATTTCGTCCATAGGTATGATCAGTTTACCGGTTATCTATTTTTTATTCGCCATGGCATATGGTCAACGATTTAGGTTTTTAAATAAAAAATCCATCATTTCTATTTCCTTCCTACCGGCATTATCGTTTATTGCCATTTGGACAAATTCCTTTCATCATTTGTACTACACACGTATTGTCGTGGATTCTCTGACCAATATTGCCACATACCATCATGGTCCCGGGTTCCTGATTAATACTATCTATGCATATGGACTTTTACTTTTAGGTATTAGTGTTTTTGCGAGAAGTCTATTACAGCACAAATCACTTTTTAGACCCCAGATTATTTTAATGCTTTCCGGTGCGATTCTACCGTTTGCAGGAAACGTTTTTTATATATTCGGTAAATCGCCTATCCCCGGTCTCGAGTGGACACCTATTTTCTTTACCTTTTCGGGATTGTTTATCACATGGGGAATTTTTAAATACAATCTATTGGATCTTATTCCCACAGCCCGCCACCGGTTGATTGATTCCATGCCCAGCGGAATCATGGTGGTGGATAAGCATCATTATGTGGTTGATGTCAATCCGGGGATGGAAAGAATTATCGGTTTGTCAGCTGGACAGATGTTGGGCAGGTCATTGGCTTCACTTCAGGGCCAACTGGCAGGATTATGTACCTATCTAATCCAAGAACAACCGCTTCGTCGTGAAATTCAGTTAACAAAAAATGGTAATAGCGTTTACTATCATTTGGAAATTACGCCGTTGACCGATGTGAAAAACGAATTTCAAGGCACCCTCGCTCTGTTGACAGACATCACAGAAAAGAAACTTCTAGCTGGCAAGCTCAAAGATACTGAAAAACTGTATCAAATCATCACCGAGACGGCTCAGGATGGTATTGTGACGATTAATAACGATAGCATCGTCATTTCAGTAAACAAAGCCGCATGCAATATTTTTGGCTATACATCTTCAGAGCTACTCGGACAATCGCTCACGCTTCTCATGCCAAAAGAGAGTATCGATAAACATAATCAGTCCATAAATCGATTCGTAGAAACGGGTATTCGCAATATTGATTGGAGGACACAGGAAGTTATTGGTAAACATAAAAACGGGCAAAATGTTTATTTGGGCGTGTCGTTCAGCCATTTTAATATGGATGGTGATCATTTCTTTACAGGGATCCTTAAGGACATCACGTTAAAGAAAGAAGCTGAACGCGATGCACTAAAATTACATGAACTGAATGAAAGTATCGTTAATTCTTCCCCCTTGGGTATTCTGACCATCGGAAGGGATGGACAAGTGACCAGTGCAAATCCTGCGTTTTTAGGCATGGTTGGTAGCCCTGGAATTGACAAAACAACAGGACTGAAAATCGATATGGAATCCATCCAAAACGTTGGGATTTATGACATATTAAGAAAAGGGGTTGAACAGGGAGAAGCGTTTTATATTAAACGATTAAAATATACTTCAAAGTGGGGAAAGGATTTGTTCCTCAATGTTCGTGGGGTTCCTTTGATGCTAGATGGTTCGAGAAACCTGGGAATGGTGGCAATCGTTGAAAATATTACAGAATCCGTAAAACTTCAGGAAGATTATAACTTGCTGTCAGAGGTCGTGACTACCAGCCCTGTACGCATAGTGATCACGAATAAAAATGGTGTCATTGAATATGTGAACCAGGCATTTGAAAACGTTACAGGATATTTGAAACATGAAGTCATTGGAAAATCCCCCAAAATCCTCAAATCAGGGGTGCACTCCAAGGAGTTCTATAAGGACATGTGGGACACGATAATATTAGGAAAAGCGTGGACTAATCGAATTCTCAACCGAAAAAAGAATGGAGATCTTTTTTGGGAAGAATCCACCATTTCATCCATAAGAAATGAACAACAGGAAATTGTTCATTTTGTGCAGGTGGCCACAGATATCACAGCGCAAAAACATATAGAAGATGATCTAAATGTGTCAAGAGATATGTTGAAAGCGCTATCCGATGCTACATTTGAATCCATATTTTTATCTGAACAAGGGAAGTGCCTGGGGCAGAATAATACTGCTGAACGGATGTTTGGATACACTTCGAATGAAGCAATCGGTAAGATGGGTGTTGAGTGGATTGTTGAAAAGGATCGTGATATTGTGATACATAATATGATGAGTGGATATGAAAAACCCTATGAAGTAAGTGCTCTTCGAAAAGATGGCTCAACCTTCCCTTGCGAAATTCAGGGTAGAATGGTGGATTTTCATGGCCGAAAAGTCCGAGTAACCGCCTTGAGGAATATCACGCGAAGAAATGAAGCCTTTGAAAAAATTATTGAACAGAGTGAATCCCTTCGAATACTATCCAACGAGCTGGTCAATGCTCATGACACTGAACGAAGAACGTTGGCACGGGAACTTCACGATGAGTTTGGCCAAACCCTCACTGCAACCCTGTTGAACATTGAACAGATTATGGACAGTCTGGATACTCAAAATATACCGGATGTTCAAAGGGCCTTAACCGAATCTCATGACATGATCAATCATATGAATGATCAAATGCATGAACTTACGTTGAGACTTCATCCCATGATGCTTGATGAACTGGGATTGATACCCACAATGAGCTGGTATTTGAAGCAATATTCTGAACGCACAAGCATTAAAATAAAGCAGGACATCCAAAAACTGGATAAGCGTTACCCGGAAAAAATAGAAAACGTTCTTTTTCGAATTCTTCAAGAGGCGCTGAACAATGCTGCTAAATATTCAAATGCAACTGAAATTAATGTAGAGCTAAAAAAAGAAGAAAATACAGTTATCCTGACCATACAGGACAATGGTATCGGATTCAATCCAGATGAAATATATAATCGGCCTAAATCCCACCAGCAAATGGGACTCAGGGGAATGAAAGAACGCGTCACTTATTTAGAGGGGAGCTTCACCCTGAGCTCAAAACCAAACAAAGGTACAAAAATCATCACCATATTACCGTTGAGTGAAAAATCATGAGTAAGATTAGCATCCTTTTAGTAGATGACCATGATATTCTCCGAAAAGGCATAAAAGCTATTTTGGAAAAAGAATCGGACATAACAGTTGTGGGTGAAGCATCTGATGGTATTGATGCCGTGAAACAAGCAGAAGCGAAAAAACCTGATCTGGTACTCATGGATATATCCATGCCACTTCTCAACGGACTGCAGGCAACGATACGAATAAAACAAGCATTACCAGATACGAAGATAATCATTATCAGCCGTCATCGTACAAGAGAGTATGTTTATAAAGCATTAAAAGCAGGCGCCAGCGGATATCTCATCAAAAAATCCGCGTTCACCGATCTCATTTCCGCGATACAGGCAGTGTGTCAGAATAAACGATATTTAAGTCCGGATGTATCTGAACTCCTGATTGATGGGTTTTTGGGTAGTCATAAAGCTGTCGGTGATCTGAGTGCTGGAGATGAGTTAACCGATCGGGAACAAGAAATCCTTCAACTCATCGCAGAAGGGATGAGCACGAATGATATTGCAAATCATCTGCACATCAGTTTGAATACGGTTGCCACTCACCGGACCCATATCATGAATAAACTTGACATCCACACAACCGTAAAATTGATTCGATATGCCATCGAAAACGGCATTATCGAATAAATCCAGACCATTATCACCCATCCCCAAAAATAAAATCACCTAATTTCATTATAAATATCACCTGCGCAGATGTGTACGTGGAAAAGATTCTTCATGTAATATATCCAATGCACAGGGAACTAGATTATGATAATTAAAACACTCATTGCAGATGATAGTCAAATTTTCAGAAAAAAAGTCATTGATGTCCTAAAAAAATATACTGATATTCAGATTCTGGGTGAGGCAGAAACAGGTGAGGAAGCTGTCAACAAAGCTTTAACACTGAAACCCGATCTGATCATTATGGACGTTCGCATGCCTGATATGGATGGGATTATTGCCACAAATACCATCAAGAATAAATATCCCGAAATAAAAATAATCATGGCAAGTATTCATGATTTAGCTGAATATCGAGCAGCGGCAAAAAAAAGTGGTGCAGATGCATATGTACTTAAACGATCCATTTTTCACCATCTGTACACTGAAATCAAAAACGTTTTTAATCTTGCATGAACGTCGATTAGAATTTCATCACACCAGAATAATCGGTGTCAATTTAACATCATAACAATATTTGAAGAAACAAATACAGAAAGTAAGTCCGATTGTGGACTTTAGATCGAAAGGGTGATATAATGATTATAAGAACAGTAATTGCAGACGACAGTGAAAATTTCAGACTGTTAATAGAAAAAGTGCTGGAGAGAATAAAAGAGGTAGAATTGATTGGCCTCGCCAGTGATGGAGAAGAGGCTGTTGCGATGGTGGATTCATTAAAACCAGATCTACTTCTCCTGGACATCCGCATGCCGAAAATGGACGGAATAAAAACCCTTGAAGCAATCAGAAAGGACCATCCTCAAATGAAAGTGATCATGGTCACGAATTATGAAATGACTGAGTACCATCTTGCTACTGAAGAGAAAGGCGCAGATGGTTTTGTTCTTAAAAAAAATCTGTTTCGTGAATTGGTACCAATGATTAAATCGATGTGTAATGCGGCGGAATAACTTTATGTCAATGAATTATAAAGCAATCGTAGTTCGCACATAATTAGGTTTTCAATTGAATAGAAAATATCAAATTATTTATCTGTTATCGCTAATCACGATCGTTGGGATTGCAAGTGCAATCTTTTTATTACCAATCCTTGCTGAATCAATCTGGATATCCCTATCTATCCACTCTACAGTGGAGTCAATGGGGGTATTCATTATGATTTTTCTCTCCTTTATCCTGGTGAGCCAGTTTAATAAGGATAAAAATCTGTGGAGGATCACCATTGCTATCGGACTGTCAGGCATGGGAGTGCTGGAAGGATTCCACTCAATTAGCATTTTTGGGAATCAATTTGTGTTGTTGCACCTTCTGGCCGTTTTTGGGGGGAGTTGCTGGTTTGCAGCTACATCGTCAGATAAACAAGCACGCAACGTAATAAAATTTAATCAAATCTATTGGATTAATTTTATAGGCCTTACGGTGCTGGGTATAATGATAATAGTATTCAGAGAATTCATCCCGATAATGCAAATCGACGGAAAATTTACAAATATTGCCAATCTGATCAGCATTTTATCCAGCTTTTTTTATCTTATTGCTGCCTACAATTTTTATACAATGTTCATCGCAAATAAAAATTTAGAATTATACATTCTTTCACTTTCTTCCCTTTTGTTTACCATTGCATCTATTGCATTTATGAGTTCTCATATGTGGAGCGCAGGATGGTGGTTTTGGCATTTTATACGTCTGGGGTCATTCATTGCGTTGGGCTCTATTATCTTATTGAAATACAAGCAATCAAACGACGATCTATTAAAATCAGAATCCCGTATCAAATCAAACCAACATTATTTCCATTTGCTAATTAACTCTACTGCCGAAGGGATTTATGGATTGGATTTAAATGGAAACTTCACATTTTGTAATCAGGCGGGAATCAAAATGTTCGGATACAAAAATGAAAAGGAGATACTGGACAAGAATATGCACGATCTCGTTCATAGCAATTTATTAGATGGTTCTCATCTCCAAGTATTAGACTGCAAAATATGCAGAGCAATTCGCGAAGGACAGGAAATCCATTTGACCGAGAAGTTCTGTAGAAAAGATAATACTAGTTTTGATGCCGAATACTGGGCACACACCATACTTATCGACAATGAAAGAACCGGATCAGTCGTGACATTTTTTGATATCACAGAGAGAAAATTGACAGAAAACCTGTTGAAAAAAAATCAGGAAAAATTTCAAGATCTGATTGAAAGATCCTCTGATGGTATTTACGTTCTACAGAACAATAAATTTGTTTTTATTAATCCTATGTTTACCAAAATTATGGGGTATCAACTGGAAGATATCAGTGGTGAAGATTTTGAACTTGAGCAGATCCTACCGGATGAAGGCATGCAAGTAATTAAAGAGCGGGAAGAAAAAATGAGGATGGGAGAAAAACTCTCCAATCGGTATGGATTTAAAAGTTATAGACAAAACCATGAAATTGTTGATATCAACGTAAGCATTAGCAATATTGATTGGGAAGGACAGCCGGCAATATTGGGAATGATTCAAGATGAATCAGAACGGATAAAATATCAGAACGAACTCGTCGAAGCGTTGAATAAAGCAGAGGAAAGTCAACGATTGAAATCATTTTTCCTGTCTAATATCTCTCATGAGTTAAGAACTCCACTGAATGCAATTGTTGGGTTCTCCGACCTTATCAGGCAGGAAACACACCATATGCTGGATGAGTCCATGAGGGAATTCTTTGATATCATTGAACAGAGTAGCAATCGACTGATGAATACGGTTCACAATATTCTCAATATTTCATTGTTGGAAACCGGCGAAATTGACTTCGTTCCAAAACAAGTTAATTTAGTGAGCATTATTGAGAGAACAATCAAAATGGTTAAATTGGATGCGGAGCGAAAGCAAATAGGAATCATATATGAAAATCGATTGAATAGCATTCCGATCATCGCTGATGAAAATTTGCTCTTTAATGCTTTGACAAATCTAGTGGACAATGCAATAAAATACACTAAAAAAGGATGTGTATCTGTTGTGCTGGAAAAAAACAGTGATTTTCTCCATCTGACCATTGCCGATACGGGCATTGGAATGTCCGAGGAATATATGGCAAAACTTTACGGCGTTTTTTCTCAGGAAAGTCAAGGGTTCAATAAAAAGTACCAGGGGATTGGCCTGGGATTAGCGATCGCAAAACGAGCTCTCGATCTTCATAATGTGGACGTATCTGTTGAAAGCGAAAAAGGCGTGGGTACGACCTTTACTTTATCGTTTCTCCTTACTGGTAGTGAAAAAGGGGCACAGGCATGAGTTGTATTTCCTTTTCTCAAACTTGTGCCCCCATTTTTATTCAATCAGCATTGTTGATAAAATCAGGCGCTAATTGATTAAAAGTTTCTATCGCTTCTACTCAGATTTCCTTTCACATGGATAAAGGCTGGCGATAAGAAGTGCACCACCTGCCAAAGCGATATCCTTCAATAAACTTGCCATCGCCATTTCCATCATATCACCTCCAATAACTGCAGGAAGATGAATCGTCAATACAAAGATCAACATCAAAGCAGCTAATAGTTTAGATGCTAAATGCGTATACTTCTGGATGATGATACTGACTCCGGCTAATATAAGGGCAAGACCGGTAAGATAGACCCAAAATACCCCACCCGGGATGAATGATGGAACCATCCCACTCATATCTCCGGCACCCATGAAATGCATAATACCGAATATGATAAATGGAACGGCAAATACAATTCTCGCGACATTTTGACATTTTGTCATTGATTACTCTCCTTTTTTTTTGTTTCACAATGTTTTCCAAGATTTTCACAATAATCTGAAAAGACCCTCTGTTCATTTTCAGAAAGAATACTGAAAGCGGACACAATATTTTTCACGTGTTTTTCCAACAATCCTTTAATAAGCATATGTCCCTGTTTTGTAAGATGTATCAGATGGTATCGTCGGTCGCCTGGATTACTTTTACGCTGAACAAATCCTGCTTTTTCAAGATTATCAACGACCAGAGTAATATTTCCGGGAGAACACAACATTTTTTGGCTGATGGTTTTTTGAGGTAAAGGTCCCAGATGGAGGAGCATTTCCATAGTCCCGAATTGCGTTATGGTGATCCCTGAGTTTTCCAGAGATTGATTTATATAATTCTGAATTGAATTGGACGCTCTCTTCATTTTAATCCAGGCATTGAGAGCCAGGATTTCAGATTCAGATCCTTGATATTTTGTACCCATTTGCACCCATCGATAATAATAATTTAATATTGAACTATTGCAATTTAAACAGTGAAACATATCCTTCACAATAAGAATCTATGCCGTGAAAAGGCGAATAAACCATGTGGGAAATTGCAATTTCCCGCGAACTTGAGCTATGCTATATCATCCATTAATGGTGGTTGTCTGATCAACTCCGGTATTTTTGTGAATAGCTGGCTCTGCCTAAATTTTAGATGGATGAATTATCGATTTACACACAGATAAGCATTGGAATAAACATATGTCCGGTCTAGAGAAAAAATTAGTGGTCGTTGGGGATTTTGCCTGGGACGTTTTGATCCGAACCAATCAGAAGCTCCACGCAGGGGGCGATACATTTGGTGAAGTGATGCTGGCGCCGGGTGGCAGTGCAGCCAATGTGGCGGTTTGGGCATCAAGATGTGGAATGCCAACCGCGTTCATCGGAAAGATCGGCCGGGACCGGTTTGGTGAACTGGCCATCAACGATCTACTTCGGGAAAATGTGCAATTTGATCCCATTCAAACGGATGAACACCGAACCGCCAGTGTTGCTGTATGGATTGATCATACAGGTCAGCGATCAATGGTATCCGGTCAGGGAGCAGACTTCTATTTATTGCCATCAGAACTTCCGATAGACATAGTCAAAGATGCCAGGCATCTCCACTTGACAGCATGGTCATTCTTTACGGATCCACCTCGATCTGCAGCCAGGTTAGCGGCTAATATTGCCAAGAAAAATGGTGTCACGCTTTCCCTGGATCCTGGCTCATTCCAAATGATAGAAGAAATGGGAGTGGATAAATTTATTCAATGCACTAACGACCTTGGCATTGATATATTTTTCCCCAATTTCGAGGAAGGAAAGGTTTTGACAGGAAAATCGAACGAGGAAGAAATCGCTCAAACGTTGGCAGAGATTTATCCTGGTGCGATAATCGCATTGAAACTGGACAAAGACGGGGCAATGATTAATATAAATGGTAAATCCACCCATATTCCGCCAGGAACAGAAACCATTATTGACGCCACGGGTGCGGGCGATGCCTTTGCAGGGGCGTACCTGTCCCAATATCTGATCAACAAAAATCACTTGAAAGCGGCACGTTTTTCAGTTAAAATCTCGTCGTGGGTAGTGAATAAAATCGGTGCTCGCCCTTCTATGGATCGACAACTATTACAATTAGTTCAATGATCTATTAAAATTAGATTTCGGCAGAACCGCCAGAATTTTATAATTAGAAGCACATAGTCTGAATTTGAACTTAGAAAAATTTTCTTCGTGTGAAGTCTATCCCTGTAAATTTGATTCTCTGAAATGGTTCGTATCTCAAAGATTAGTTACGGATTCCATAAATTTCTTTTTCAACTAATATCTTTTTGGGAGTGTTATTAAAATAATGAAATATGTTTATAATTTCGGCAATGGAAAGGCTGATGGTTCCGCGGCAGATAAAAATCTGTTGGGTGGCAAAGGCGCAAATTTGGCTGAAATGACCAATCTGAATATCCCCGTTCCTCCGGGATTCACAATTACCACCGAAGTGTGTACATATTATATGGAACATGCAGCTTATCCATCTGAACTTTCTGACCAAATTAACCAGTCGTTGGAACTATTAGAAAAGATAATGTCGCAGGGATTTGGAAAGCCTACCAACCCACTGCTGGTTTCGGTCCGATCAGGCGCCAGAACTTCCATGCCCGGTATGATGGAAACAGTCCTTAATGTGGGCCTGACATCCGAAACGATACCCGGAATGATCGCTATGACTGGCAATGAACGGTTTGTTTATGACGCCTACCGACGGCTAATTACCATGTATTCCGATGTGGTGATGGAAAAATCTGCAGGGATTGAGCCCGCCGAGGGGAAAGGAATCCGTGAGCAACTCGATCATATTATGGATAAAATGAAAGAAGAGAACGGATACGCATCTGATACGGATTTGTCTGCTTCAGATTTAAAAACACTCTCTGAATTGTTCAAGGAAAAGATCATCGAAGTTTTGGGTAAACCTTTTCCCGATGATGCCATGGAACAGCTTTTGGGTGGAATTACAGCCGTTTTCAGATCGTGGAATGGTAAGCGAGCCATCAGTTATCGGAGAATCGAAAGCATCCCTGATCATTGGGGTACCGCGGTAAATGTTCAAACCATGGTTTTTGGAAATATGGGTGATGATTCCGCTACTGGTGTGGCGTTCACCCGAAATCCGGCTACTGGTGAAAAAGAATTTTATGGTGAATGGTTAGCCAACGCACAGGGAGAAGATGTTGTAGCCGGAATTCGGACTCCAAATCCTCTCAACAGCTCTACAAAAACGGATGATTCATTTGTTCAAGTAGGTCTTGACGAGTACATGCCTGAAAATTATCAACTGCTGCATGATATTCAGCAAAGACTTGAAAATCATTATTCCGACATGCAGGATATCGAGTTCACTATCCAAAAAGGTAAGCTATGGATGCTTCAGACCCGCGTCGGAAAGCGTACCGGTAATGCTGCTATCCGAATGGCCGTGGAAATGGTAGCAGAAGGAATGATTGATGAAAAAACAGCCGTACTTCGAGTAAAGCCAGAACAATTGGATGAAGTCATGCACCCAATGGTGGATTTTAAAGCAGAGAAAATCGCCAAAGTACTGGCAAAAGGATTACCCGCAGGACCAGGTGGTGGTGTGGGTCAAATCGTGTTTTCTGCTGATGATGCTGAGAGTTGGTATAAACAAGGCAAAAAGGTGATTTTGGTCCGGAATGAAACGTCACCCGAGGATGTCCATGGTATGCATGTGGCAGAGGCAATTCTTACTGCAAAAGGCGGAATGACCTCTCATGCTGCATTGGTTGCCCGAGGATGGGGAAAGTGTTGTATTGTCGGGTGTTCTGCATTGAACATCAGTGCGTCTGAAAAGAAAATGACAATTGATGGTGTTGTGTTAAAAGAAGGCGACTGGCTGACGATGAATGGTACGTCGGGAAAAGTGTACGAAGGAAAACTACCCCTTATTAAACCGGACCTGGAAGCAAATACTGAATTCACTGCATTATTGAAAATGGCAGATAAATTCAAGTCACTTAAAATCCGTACAAATGCAGATAGCCCTGAAGATGCCAGCCTCGCCCGTGTATTCGGTGCAGAAGGTATTGGACTATGCAGGACCGAACACATGTTTTTTGAACCTGACAGAATTATCTCCATGCGGAAGATGATCTTGTCCAATACCCTACAAGAACGTCGTGCTGCTGTAATGAAGTTGTTACCATTCCAGCGTGAAGATTTTTATGGGATACTAAAGGCAATGTCACCTCATGCAGTCACAATCCGACTGTTGGATCCTCCATTGCATGAGTTTCTCCCTCAAACTGAAGAACAAATTGAAGAATTAGCTGGCGAATTGGACGTATCTCCTGAAAATATCAAAAAGAGGATAGGATATCTTCATGAACTGAATCCCATGTTGGGACACCGTGGGTGCAGGCTTGGTGTTGCTTATCCTGAAATTACGGAAATGCAGGCAAGAGCGATTTTTGAAGCTACTATCCAGCTGATAGAAGAAGGCGTTAATCCCATGCCTGAAGTGATGGTTCCGCTTGTGGGTACTGTGACGGAACTCATAAGCCAGAAAAAACTTATCATAGCAACTGCAGATGCGGTGATGGAAGAACATGGAATTCGTTTTGATTATCTGGTAGGGACTATGATTGAATTGCCGCGGGCATGTATCACCGCTGATGAAATTGCCTTGGAGGCTGAATTTTTCTCATTTGGAACCAATGATCTGACACAAACCACATACGGATTTTCACGGGATGATATTGGAAACTTCCTTCCCAAATATCTTGAGGATAAAATCCTCACCCATGATCCTTTCCAATCCATTGACCAAAAAGGTGTGGGTGAATTGGTGAAAATGGCGGTTCAAAAAGGCCGGAGCCAAAAACAAGACTTAAAAATCGGTATTTGTGGTGAACATGGCGGGGATCCAAAATCCATTGAATTTTTTAATTCTGCAGGATTGGATTACGTAAGTTGCTCTCCTTTCAGAGTTCCAATTGCGAGATTAGCTGCGGCACATGCGACTCTGAATAGTTAAGCGAATTGATAGCACAAAAAAGGGCAGTTAATACTGCCCTTTTTTTATACTTTCCGGTTTTACTTGTACCGGGATTTAAATTCATCGGCAGCCTTCTTTCGGCGTTCTTTTTCCTCAGGATCCAGCTTACCTTCGATCCATTTGTGATTATCGCTGTCCATTGTTTCTTCTAAAACCTTTTGAAGATTTTTTGCAGCCTTTACATCGTCTTTATTATCGGAGTTTAATCCGTGTTCGATAATCTCTTCAATCTCAGGAATTAATTCAGAATAAAAGTTTTTTGCCAAATCATATGTACCATGCCAGTGGGTGTAATCGGGGGCCATCATTGAAGCAGCGTGCCGGGCACGACGGCCTTCGTGGTGCCAAATTTCAAACCAGGTAAAATCAATTTTATCACTAAACGCAATATGGTTTCCTTCGTCATCTTTTTTCAATAATGGAACTGCTGCTTTATAAAGCGCTTCACCAGGTGTAGCATATTTATCATCGTAAAGATCGATCAATCCTTCGTATTGAATAAAGAAATTATCTGTAAAATTGCTGTTGTGGCAAGCCACGCAAACGTCCTGCATATTATTTCGTCTAGTATCGGCATGGATATTTGAAGATTCCAGCCCCCATTTTGCGTCAGTTTCGTGTGATAGTTTTGAGTGAACAGGACGATTATTCCATTTGATCCGCAATCCGATATTGTGAGTAATACTTTGATTGGCCGTAGCGGACATATGACAGGTAGCGCAGGTTGGTGCGATGTCGTAATCTTCACCCACGACCCATTTTGATGAAGACAGATTCATCCGATCAACATTTGCAAAAAAATTGATTCCATGTTTGGACTCTTCATAAATCTCTTTCTGTGGATGGTCTGGACCGAGGTGGCATTTACCACAGTTTTCAGGTCTTCTGGCCTGTGCAACGGAGAACTCATGTCTCTGGTGACATGCTGAACATGCGCCTTCAGAACCGTCGGGGTTGATTCTGCCCATCCCGGTATTTGGCCAGGTAGCGGGATCTAATCTGCCATCTTCCAGCACCTTTACTTGGCTCCCATGACACTGCCAACATCCATTCACGGCAGCAGCAGAATTCCCGTGGGGGAATCCTTCGGTGATGAATTTGCTGTTTCCTTCAACGACTTCAGCAAGAACGTTGTCTAATGAGCCCATGATCCGACCTGCTTTTGAATGATGGGAATTCAGAAATTCGTCCACTTCCGTTTCATGGCATCTGGCGCAATCCAACGGAGAAACGATGGTAGAGATGTAATAATCTTCATGTTCAAATGCGTCTACATCACTTTTTTCGGCGCGGTGGCATTCGTAGCAACCCACATTGGCGCCATAATGTTTACTGCTCCCCCACTGCTGATAAAGACTTACATTTACTTCTTTATGGCATTGCATGCATTCCTTGGATTCCTCTGATAATTGTGCCGGGATTTGCGGCGTTGAGATGCCTATGGCAAGTATTACACAGAGGATTATAATTGATTGGAATTTAGTTTTCATGGCTCTCTCCTTGATTTAGAGTGTAAAAAGATTATAATAATTAATGATTCTTGAGTCATAAATTAATGATATCATAATTTATCGACAAAGAAAAACCCAATAATTCGGAATAATCATACTTCTTAAAATTATTGAGATTGTTTTTAGGATGTTTATTGATTTTCATCTATCTGGATCATCATACCCGGTAGTATGGAAATTTGATTGGTCAACACAACAGGAGAAAAATAATGAAAAAAATTACTCTACTCATCGTTTTGATTTCTATAACCGGTATGCTCTACTCCGAGTCTGCATTCGATGTGTCAGGTCAGATTCGTCATCGGTATGAATTCTCGGATAAAGATTTCAACAATGATACCGGTGCAGATACCTTCTCGCTGATGAGAACCCGCCTGAACCTTGGTTTTGAACCAGCAGAAGATCTAAAAGTATTTGTTCAATTTCAGGATTCCAGAAAGATGGGTGAAGAAATGGGCACCATGGATGGAACCGCAAATTACTTTGATCTGCATCAAGGGTTTGTAACCATAAACAATTTCTTCAACCTACCACTATCCCTGAAGTTGGGTCGGTATGAGGTGATATACGGACCACAGCGGTTAATGGGTGCGGTCGGCTGGAGCAATGTAGGTCGAAGCTTCGATGGCGCAACAGCGTCTTTTCATCATCCCATCGCCGATATTGACCTCTTCAATCTAAAAGTAAGTGAAACCGGATTGATAGATGATGTGGATGATGTATGGGTACGTGGTGCCTATGGAAAATTGAATCTTGAAAATTACACCACTCAGGCATTTTTCATTCAGGACGACGAAAGGAACACCTACGGAATGTATGCAAGCGGAGAGATCATGACAAACCTATCTCATGAGACCGAATTTGCAATGCAGGGTGG
>ERZ889078.788-NODE-788-length-27341-cov-14.149014_pt1 | contig 27341 bp, 23 predicted proteins | sample MGYA00521266_ERZ889078 | MGnify/ENA primary metagenome ERZ889078 (study PRJEB32303, sample SAMEA104408618) | aquatic metagenome | biome: Brackish water; feature: Pelagic; material: water | place: Baltic Sea | collected 2014-06-16T06:34:00 | depth 76,534 m ...
TCATCATAGCCAACGTTATAATTCCTTGGCTTTGATTATGGATTTCTGCTGGATATAGCTTTGGCAATCGCCAGTAGCTTCTTCCACTTTCGTGGAACTGTTGGTCGCAGTAAAAATCAATTCCACTTTTTATGGATGATTCCCACTTCGGATCTGAATAATTCAGTGCTTTTTTAATTTCAAAAAGGCTCTCTAAAATATAGCCTTGGTGAAAATCTACCTGTTTCTGCTCCTTACCCGTTTTTGGGTCCCAATTGTAGTTCCAGCGTCCATCTTTTTGCTGATGTGCTATCACAAAATTGCCGCATTTTATCGCCATATCGCGGTAGCGCTCTTCCTTTGTAATACTGTAAGTCTTAGCAAGCGTTTCGGCTGCTAGCAAACTTGCATTGTAGCAGATATCTGCTTTTGCTGGGGTATAACTAATGCTTAATCCTGTTTCATCCTCATACTTCTCAAGCTCTGTATCCATAAATACAGATGCGCCCTTCAGCAACTCAATTACTTCATCTTTTTTAGTGACTAGGTAATACTCGTAAAGCCCTTTTGCAACAGTGCCAGTAACTACAGATGATGGAAAAAATGGGGGAATTTGTTTTTGCGGACTCGCCCAAGAAAAATTATACCCCCAACAAGTTCCTTGGTAACCTTTGGATGCGTTTTCCTTGAGCCAGGTGTAGAAATAATCTGCTTTTTCTAAATCTTCTTTCTTCCCGAACTCCTTGTAAAGGATAGAATATGCATGCAAAAACAGACCAAATGCCTTTGGATTTATCTCTTTTTTAATCCCTAAAAGGGGGCGAATATTAATTGGATTTCGTTTCTGAACCTGAGTGGCCAAAACAGGGCCCCATTTACCCAACCAATGAAACGGAACCCAAGAATTTAGCGTGTCATACGGATCGTATCCTTGATATTTCTCTTCAGAAATGTAGGCTTCTAGTTTCTCGAAAGAGGCTAGCATGAATTACAGGGTGATTTTTCTATTCTGAGAAATGCTCTCCAGTGCTTTAAGCGTTGCAAGGGTAGATAGGTAACTGTCTTCAAACGAAATCGGCAATGGTTTGCCAGTTTTAATTGCTTCTAGCATCAATTCCACCTCTTTTGCGTGGCCTTTATCTTGCCCTCCAAATTTTATTTTTTTGGTGGTTTTGCCGTAAATAGTCATCTGCTTAAAATCATCAATTATGGCTACATCTCCTCCGCAGAAAACTTCCATGTATTCCTTGCCCAACGTCTTATTTCCATTCGAAAAATAGTTCACCGTGGCAATGCTTCCATTGGCAAATTCCATGTTAATGACTACAGAATTGTTGAGTCCATTGGCGTCTTTCAACGTGTTGGCACTCACAGTTGTAATGTCTGCTCCTGCCAAATACATGGCTAAATCAACAAAATGGCAGCCTTCACCAATAATTCTACCTCCTCCGACTTTAGGGTCATTTACCCAATGGTCTGGTGGAACCAAACCCGCATTTACACGAATATTGATTGACTTTGGAAGCTCATCAGCAAAACGCTTTTTCAGTTCTTGAACTGCTGGCGCAAACCTTCGGTTGTAACCAACCATAACTTGTGTTGCGCTTCCAGCCGCTTTGGCTTCATCATATTTTGCTTTAATCTGCTCCAGTTCTTCAACCGTAAGTGCCATTGGTTTCTCAACAAACACATTTTTTCCACTTTCAATTCCGCTTAGCACATAACCAGCATGCGAATCGTGACGAGTTGTAATGATTATTGTGTTGATTTTATCATCTGCAAACAACTCTGCAGGAGACTCTGCGCAGTAATTAAAGGCATATTTTTCTCCAACATAGCGTGCTGAATTACCTGTGTTTGTGGCAATTCCAATCAGATTACAATTCCCTTTCATTTTTGGAAGCAACATTCCTTGAGCAAACGATCCGGCACCAACACAACCAATATTAGGTTCGCTTGCTTTAACAGGGGTTGAGTTGAGCGCAACACGCTTGCTAAGCTCTTTTTCGGTGTTGTATCTCACCACCACACCGTTAAATGGTTCTTGCCTAGAAAGAATCATATCATAGGCCGAGGGTGCATTCTCTAAATCGTATGTATGCGAAATGAGCGATTCAATGGCAAGTGTTTCGTTGGCCAAAAGCTTCACAAAACTTTGCATGTTCCGATTCTCTGTCCATCGAACATAGCCGTACGGATAATCGATTCCCTTGTCTTCATAATTAGGATCCTGACGGCCAGGGCCGTAAGACATAGACATTCTCAGGTCCAATTCTTTCTTGTAATAATTAGCGCGGTTAAAACCCGTTGGAACGGCTCCAACAATTACAACTTTGCCTTTTTTTCGGGCCATTTCTCCCGAAAATTCGATTGGATCTAATGATGGTGTTCCAGCTGTAATCAGCACCGCATCAACTCCGTAACCATCAGTAAAATTCATGATGATTTCGTTGATTCCTGCCTGATTCCGATTGTAAACGTTGTCAATTCCGCAAGCCTTGCAAAGTTCAATTTGCTTATCAGAAACATCTACAGCAATAGCATTTACACCTGAAGCTTTCAAGATTTTAGCGCTTAGTTGACCAATGATTCCCATTCCAATAATGAGACAGTTTTCGCCAAGCGTAAGTTCTGCTTGTCTAATGCCTTGAATGGCAATGGAGCCAATGGTGGTAAAAGCCGCCTCGTTTAATTTCACGTTCTCAGGCACTTTCACACAGAGATTCATAGGCACAGAAACAACATCGGCATGGCAGGCAGATGCGCCACCACAGGCAACAAAATCACCAACCTTAAAGCCTTTTACGTCTTCGCCTACGGCAATTACTTCTCCGGCAGAGCTGTAGCCCAAAGACGCTTTTGCCTCCAACTTGTTCATCACAAAATTGTAGGTGGTTAAAGGTCCTTCCAACTTCACTTTTTCAATAACCTGCTTTACCTCTTTCTGTCGGCTTCTGGCTTTCGCGATGTAGCCCTTTCTAGCATCGGTAACTGTTTTTCCCTCGGTGCCTGCGCTTATAACAGAAAAATGATTTCTAACCAGCAATTGGCCTTTCCCGAGTGCTGGAAAAGGCACTTCAAGAATTTCCATTTTTCCCGATTTAAGCTCTTGTGTCAGTTGCTCCATAACCTACTTCTTGATATATTTTTTCAAGTCGCTGTAGGACTTGAGAAGAGTAAAAATTCTGTTTGGCAAAGTTGCCATTGATAAATGACATTTCCTTCCTTAAAGCAGGATTATCCACCAATTGCTGTAAAAATTCGGCAAAAACAGCTGGTTCTAAGGAATCAGAAAGAAATCCATTCTCTGTTTTTACAATTTCAGGTATTGAACCAACCGGCCGAGATATGATTGGTAGTCCGAAGGCCATGGCCTCCAAAATGGAATTGGGCATTCCTTCTCTGTACGTAGGAAATAGGTAGCAGTCGGCTGCCAAATATGCGTCTCGCTTTGTTGCTCCTTGCACATGACCCAATATGGAAACGTTTTTCACTTCCATTTCGGCAACCAATTGAGTAATCTCTTCTTCGGCACGGCCAGAACCAGCTAGTGTGAATGAAATATTTTGTTCTGGATTTTTTTCTTGCAATGTTTTAATGGCCCTTATAGCTTCAAATATTCCTTTCTCTTTCTCTACTCGGGCCAGAAATAAAATGTTGAACCCATTCTTTTTACTGTTGAATTTACTGCTCAGATGCTGATCTATATCTATTCCATCAAGCAAGGATTCGTCAAACAAAGTCGTTTCCACATGAATCGGTTTCTTATAGCCCCAATCCAGAAGTTTTTGTTTCACTTCGTTTGAAAGTGTTAGAGTTGCATCGGTTTTAAAAAAAGCGATTTTAAAAAGGCCAAGACCTCTTTTTTCAAGCTTAACGCGCACCTTATCGTTCCATCCTCGATAGAAAACAACGGTTTTAACGCCCAAGCTTTTGGCAATCAAAATGAAAATACCATCCCTAAAAAGTGCTGCCCAGCCGAAAGATGTACTGGTTTGAATCATGCAGTATTCTCCCGTTTTCAGCTTCCGATAAAACGACAAATAATCTGTAAAAATGCGCTTTGTCTCGGCAAACTTGCCCTCATGATACGGCCAATTTCTAGCCCCTCTATGAACGTATTCTACCGGAAGAGTAAACTTAGATTTGAGCACCTGGTAGTAGTGCTTAATTCCGCCACTAGCAGACTCTGCAGGCACAAGAAGCAGAATTTTCTTTTTACTCATTTCTTTAGCACTCCATCTAATACTGACAAGCTCCAGATGAGATTGCCGTTATCGCTTTTTCCGGTTGCATTTTCGTTCACAATATGCTTCAACACGCTTTGGTTGAATAGTCCAGTTCCCGTTCCCAAATTGTTCAATTTGTCTTGCAATGCGGGGTCTTTAAACCATTCTCTTACAGGTACTCTAAAGCCTTTTTTTGATGCCCCCAAAAGCTCTTTTGGAAGTTTTTTTCCAATGGTTTTTCTCAGGACGCTCTTCCGCTCCCAACCCTGCATTTTTACTTTTTTATCCACCGTGGCCATAAATTCAATTAGCCGGTGGTCGAGGAAGGGCAATCTGGTTTCTAACGATGCAGCCATGCTCATCCGATCAACCTTTACCAAATAATCATTGGGTAAATCAAACTTGAAATTCAAGTACATCTGCTTATAAAAATCATCCTTGTACGGGGATTTTGCCATAAACTCTTGAATGTAATCTTCTATACCCCAAGTTTTGATTTCGGGATTAATCAAGGATTTGACGACCTCTATTTCTGGCTTTGCTCTTTTATGTAATAAACGTGTATTGTAGTCTTGAGACGATGAGGTAAGCAGGTTGCCGTACCTGTTTAGTTTGTACCGCAGTCCTCCTTTAAAAACGCCTGCCGTGGCGTTAAGAATTTTGGGAAGTCCTTGCTGAACACCCTTAGGCATTCCTTGGTATTTCTGGGCAAATTTAACCCCTTGATATGTTGAATAACCAGACAATACTTCATCACCACCGTCTCCTGTTAAAACCATTTTCACCTTCTCCGCTGCAAACCTTGAAACTTGCCCCGTTGGAATGGCAGACGAATCTCCAAATGGTTCATCATAATGATGAACTATCCTATTCAAATTCACCTCAAAATCTTCTTGGGTCACTGTTCCAAGATGATGTTCTGTATTGTACTTTTTGGCCACCAACTCAGCCAATTTACTTTCGTCAAACTCACTCTCACTATACCCAATTGTGAAGGTTTGAACTGGATATTGGGTTTGACCAGACATAATTGCAACAATGGAAGCTGAGTCTAGTCCACCGCTCAAAAAAGCTCCAAACGGCACATCACACCGCATTCTAATTCGAATCGAATCTGTAAAAAGCTCTTCAAACTTTTCATAAATCTGTTTCGTATTGGTGTTCATATTTCCTTCGTCAATTGAAGGAAGGTCCCAGTACTTCTTTTCTTTTATTCCATCTACCGTTGCAAGGATAAAATGACCTGGCATCAACTTCTTTATGTGCTTGAAAAATGTATTTGGAGCTGGAATGCTTTTAAAAACAGCATACACCTCTAATAATTCGAATTGAGGTTCGCGCGGTACTCCATACGCTAAAATGGATTTGATTTCGGAACCGAATATTAACGTGTTATCCCATATAGCGTAATGAACGGGCTTTTCTCCAATTCTATCTCGTGAGACGAACAATTGCTGTTTCCGCTCATCCCATAGGGCAATTGCCCACATACCATTAAACTTAGATTGGCATTCTACACCCCATTGCTCGTATGCCTTTATCACAACTTCCGTATCTGAAGTTGTTTTGAAAGTGTGGCCTAACTGAACCAACTCTTCCTTTAGTTCTATGTAATTGTAGATCTCTCCATTAAGCACAACCACAATTGACCTGTCGTCACTGTACATCGGCTGGTCGCCAGAAGACAGGTCAATAATGGATAACCTCCGGTGGCCTAGACCCACGTTTTGCTTCACATAAAAACCTTCTCCATCGGGTCCTCGATAATCTATTAGGTCAGTCATCCTTTTAAGACGCTGACCTTCTACCTCTCGGTCCTTTTCAAAATGAAATATTCCAGTTATTCCGCACATTCTTACTTATCCCTTGAGGCTTTAAATTGTTGGAGCACTAGCTGCGGGGTTAAGTTTGATTCTATTGCTGGTAGGTGGATTTCTAACTCCTTTTCTGTGAACCTTAATTTTAGCGGTTTTGCGGGGTTGCCTACGCAAACCGAATAAGGCGGAATAGATCTTACTACCACCGAACCAGCTCCAACCACAGCACCTTCCCCAATTTTCACTCCTTTTAGGATGGTGACATTGCTCCCAATCCAAGCGTTTTTTTCGATTACAATTGGCTCATTTTTACCTCCAGTTTTTACAAATCTCATTGGGGTTCCTACCTCGCTTATGTTGTGGTCTCCACCCATTATAGTTACCCTTTTTCCAAACATCACATTATCATGTATTTGAACCGCAACGGTAGTATTAATCGTGGTGTCCAAACCCATAAAAACGTTATCACCAACTTCGATGAGGCGATGGTCAACAAATTCAGAATTATAACCAAACCTGAAATTTTTGCCTACTTTTTTCAATGATGACTTGAGAATAAACCACCTGACGGGCCACAAAAAGTTAGGCAGCGCTCGTAAAATAAAACGTAGATACTTAGGGGACATGTTGGTCATTCCAGTACCAAAGGTATTACTCCATTTTGGAGTCTGATTCTATTGTGTCTTTAAGCTCCTGCTTCTTCCAAGATACAAACTCGGCTATGCCTTCTTCTTTAGTGTAAGCGGGGTTGTACCCCAGCATTTTCTTTGCCTTAGAAATATCAGCAAAGGTTATATCAACATCTCCAGTTTGCTTACCCTGTCTATCAATAATTGCCTCGGTTCCAATGTGGCGTTCTAGCGAGGAAATCAATTCTGACAATGTGATGGTTTTGGACTCTCCTAGATTGATAATATCGAAGCCATTTAGATTATTCAATGCTGCAGTTACCCCGTCTACAATATCAGACACAAATGTGTAATCGCGGGCAGAATCACCTGCCCCGAACACTGGAATAGGCATTTTTTTAATGATTAAATCTGTGAACTTATGAATTGCCAAATCTGGTCGTTGTCTAGGGCCATACACAGTAAAAAAACGTAAACATGTAATATTGAATCCGTAGAGAGAATGCATTGTTCGACAGGCTAGTTCTCCGGCAACCTTTGAGGCCGCGTATGGCGAAATTGGCGAATCAACTCTATCGGCCTCCGCAAATGGCGTTTTTTTATTATTTCCGTAAACGGAAGAGGAAGAAGCAAACACCATGTTGAACAAACCTAGCTCTTTCATTATTTCGAGTAAATTCAGTGTTCCCATCACGTTCACATCGAAATACTCCTTGGGATTTTTTATAGAAGGCCTTACCCCGGCTTTTGCAGCTAAATGCACAACCACATCGGGCATATGTGTGCCGAATATTTTGCGCATTTCATTCTCGCTTCTTATATCTGCTTCAATAAGGGTATAGTTCGGGTTTTTAAGTGCTTCTTCAATGTTTCGCTCTTTGATAGCCCTATCGTAAAAGGGGTCAAAATTATCAATGGCTATTACCGAGTTTCCCTGTTTCAAAAGGCTGTCGGCCAAATTTGAACCTATAAAGCCCGCGCCTCCGGTTATCAATATCGTTTTCATTCAATAATTATTTAAAGAGCTCTTTATACGTTTTATAAAAGCTGTCTATCATTTGTTGAATACTGAACTTGTTCTGTACTAATAGTTGCCCTGCCTTTCCGAATTGCTCTCTCTTGTTTTCATCTCCCAACAAATCTGTCAACCTTTCGGTTAAGTCAACGGAATCGTGTGTTTTCAAGAGATATCCCGTTTGATCGTGTTCAATAATCTCAGGGGTACCTCCATTATCCGTTGCAAGTACGGGAATTCCTAGGGCACAGAATTCGAGCAGCGCATTAGATATTCCTTCTCCGTGTAGGTGTGTGTTTGTACAAAGTACTCCTATATCACATACGTTCATAATGGACTCAACCCCACTCTGACTGCCGAGGAATAATATGTTGGACTTCCACTTTGGATTGACCGTTGCTTTAAGTGGCTCAGCGTTTCCACCACCGATACATAAGAAGGTTACATCAGTTCTGGTTTCAAGTACTTTTTGGGCCGCCTCTAAATACGTAGCGTAGTCCTTCTTTGGATAAAACGTTGCCACCATGCCCACTACCATGGGTGTGGTAATATTGAATTTTGATCGAATTTCCTGCTTATCAGTAAGGTTTGCCAATCGTTGAAAATCAAACCCGTTGTAAATGACTGAGCTTTTTTTTGTTGGGGCATTGTATGTTTTCAATCCAGCATAGCTGTTTGCAAGGATTTTATCGGATACAGGGAATGTCAATTTTGGCCCAAGAAGACCAAAAGACACATTTATAGGAGAATCTGTTATCTGGCTATTGATAAGAACCCCACCAAGCAAGAGTCTTGCAGGCAAGGAATAAATAGCCACCATGTTGCCCCAAACGTGAATCAGGTCTGGTTTTACCTTTCGAACTATGTTAAAGAATTTGAAGAGAATGCGAGGATCCTTCTTCCATTTATTACGAATTGCGTAATGAATTCGCACATCTAAATCAAGAATATCAGTGTAATGAATTTCCTTGCTCATTAACACAATCTCTATATCAATATCAGGATATTGACTCAGTTTCTTAATTAGTTCTACTAGTCTTCGCTCCTTTCCGCCAGGGCCTAAATTTTCTATGAAGTAGAGTACCTTCATTCAGCTAGCATTGATGTTAATCTCTCTGAATAGACCTTATAGTCAAAAAGCTTTCTGCCCAACTTTTGTCCTTCTTTGCCAATATTCGCTGCCATTTCTTCATTTGAATTGACCTCTGTCAATTTTTGTGCGAAACTAGAAGGACTTGCGGCACTTGAGACAAAAGCGGTCTTTCCATCCTCAAAATATATTTTCACTTCTCCAATGGCGGTTGTAACTATTGGGTTTCCCGTTGCTAGGTACTCAGATATCTTGTGAGGGAATCTGGCCTTGTCTGTGACGGTGTCTCGCAAAGGAATAAGTAAGGCAGTGGCGCATTTGTAGCAGTTGATTAACTCGTCAAACGGAAGATCTGATTTAAGCGTTATAAGGTGAGCCTTTTTGCTTTCGCGTATTTTTTCGTTCACACGTTTCATTTGATCTGCCCTACCATGAATGACAAGCAACAGAGCGGTATCAGCAACTTCAGATTGATCAAATGCCTCTATAACCAGCTCTAAGGCCTCTGAGTAACTAGCACCAGCGCAATAGAGAAAGTACTTTTCGGGTAATAGACCTCTTTCACCGGCACCTTCAAAGAGCTGAAAATCGGTTAGAGGTAATACTTTCAGTTTTGGATTATCCCAAGATTGTTTGAGCACGTTTCCGTTAAGCACATCACTTATGTAGGTAATCCGGCTACAATATTTCGCAAAATTCTCGTCAAACTTCTTGTCAGTTCCCTTAGAAGACTTCATTGAGTCTATTTGTTCTACATAGTCGAATACGAGATCAATGCCTAAAATTCTGGATAGTGTTGAATAATACTTAAGCTCTACGAAGGAGTTGGTGTTCACAAATAGATGATTTAACCTACCCGTAATCCTCCGCCAAAAAATGAAAAGAAACTCTCCAATTAATCCAATGAATTTTAGCGTATTTCGGATAACAAAATTCGGATTATAGTAAGCCGTACCAGAACAGTACAAATAGTCTATTCCTCTAAAACAACCATTTGATGGAATGCGTTCTGAACTAAGATTAGTGTTTCTATGATTGCCTCTTCTGTTACAAACAGTTACATGATGCCCTGCAGCAACCAAGGCCAAACTAATGTACAACTGCCGCTGTACTTGAGCCATTCCATGCGGAAAACCATTTGAACCTACGTATACTATACTTCTCAAACCTCGATTTCTTTAATCACTTTGGCAGGGTTACCTCCTGCAATAACATTTGCAGGAATATTAGTTACAACAACGCTATTGGCAGTTATAACACTATTCTCTCCAATCGTGACGCCCTTCAGAACAACAGCTCCGTATCCGAGCCAAACATTTCGTTTTATGTGTACAGGCTTCGATTTAGATCGACCAGACAGATGCCTTTCTTTCGGATTGACAACATGCCAATCGAAATCGGTGACCAAAGAATTCGCACCAAACAATACGTCATCATCAATGGTGATCAACTCAGAGCATCCAATAACAGCTCCGCTTAATCCACACCTATTTCCAATCTTTATTTGTGCGCCCTGCTTGTGTGTAGCAATGGTACATTTCCTGTTAAGCCCAATTAAGTTCGAACTTGGACTAGATCTAAATCTGCAATTATTCCCTATCTCAATGCTACTATTATAAACCCGTTGGGTGATTGGTATTCCGTAAAAATCACAACCTGAACCAAACCTAATTCCTGAAGCCTTCCATACGGTTTTAGTGATTAAACCAGATGCCATTCTGTTAATCTTGAATGACCAAGCCGTTAATCGCGCAAAGACTAATGCAGGGAAATCGTTTCTCAGTTTCTGCAGCCGACTACCCATTTGCGTTAATGTTAGTTTGTGGCATTGTAAACCTTCTTGGCCTACTCATTGCATTTACAAAACCAATTAAAAGCAGACACCAAAACACAATATTAGACTGCAGTGGATTCGAAAAAACGGGCAGCAAAATCACTACCGAAATAAGAAGTCTTTCTATCACAGAAGCGTTGTATTCATATGGGATAAAGCCCGATAAACAGAACCCTAAAAAAAGCATTCCAACTAGACCAAATTTACCCATAAGAACCGCCAAGCCATTAGGATTGGACCACATATTTCCCAGACCCAACATTTCGTAATCTTCATCCCAACCATAACCTAACATTGGCCTAAACTTCAACCTGTCCAGTTCGATTAATATTCCCGCAAACCTACCAATTGACTTCTTTTCGCCCACCTCTAATCTCCGCTCGTACAGAGATTTGTAATCTACATTCTTCTCTAAATACTCATCAATCTTTCCCTTCATAAACGGTAGATTATAAACAGGAATGGCTATTACTAATCCAATCCCTAAGGCCGAAATAAGTTTAACGCTTTGCTTTTTATATTTTTTGTAATAAATAAGTGCCAAAAGCGTAAAAAGGCCAAAAAGTGTAGTGGTGGAAATTGTTGTTACTGAATAAACCATGAGAATCTTCATTTCACGGCTAAACTTCATTGCGTTTGTAACCACATACATGTACACCAGCTGAAGCACTATCATTGCTCCAAAAGCGCCAGGTTCCCACATAAATCCGCTGTTTCTTACAACGCCATTTGAATACAGTTCTGCCAACCACGGATTCATGTTGTAAAAGAACACGTATACACCCCCTTCTATGGCCTGAACATGATAGGACATATTGAATGGAGAGAGTACCGCTTTAAGGGTTGACTCACTAATAAGATGTACTACGTAAAACGGAATCGTTATTAATGTGAGAGAATACAAATCCCTAAAAAGGGTATCTGTATAGCTGCGACCATGCTGCTTAACCATATGGTAAATTGCTATTACAACCACGTAAAACTTAATGGCCCCAACAGTGAATACGCCATTAGAAACGAGGTGCCACACCCAGACCAAGATAAAACCTCCGGCTAGCCAACCTCCTGCTTTATCTTTTATCCATTTTACGCCAGTGGTTCTTAAAAGATAACCAATGGTTACCAAAAAGAAGATTAATACTGCTTGGGGACTGTTGGCAAAATCGTTAGTAGCTGCCGCCATAAAAATGACGTACATGTTGTACAAAAACAGAAACAATCGCCTTGACGAAATTTTCATTTATGTAGCTTTTGCGAGTATTTCATTGTGGCTTTTCCTTCAATCGGAAAAAACGAGCATAGCGACACTCTCATTTCAATTCAGAGCTATTTAGAAACTCTTCCACGCTTAAGAATTTATCCTTGTTTAATTTTATTTTTTCAACCGACCAATTCCACCATTCCAACCCTTTTATTCGTTCAATCTCGTTTTGGGTAAACCGGTACTTTAAAACCTTAGCAGGAATTCCTCCCACAACAGCGTATGGCTCTACGTTCTTGGTAACAACCGCTCCGGCAGCAATCACGGCTCCATCTCCAATTGTAAGGCCTCCCATAATTATACTGTTGTTCCCGATCCAAACATCGTTGCCAATCTTGGTTTTTTCATACTCTTGAAAATGGTCTTTTTCCGCAAAATAATGGTCCTTCTTGTTGGTATAAAAAGCAGGATGTATTGATACTAAATCTGTTGGATGAATACCTAGACCGATTGACACGTTTGATCCTATACAACTGAATTTTCCTATGTCTGTATTACTAATTGACGAGTTTCTATTTACATAAGAGAAGTCTCCGATGCTGCAATTGGACATTGTAATATTATCCGTGAGAAGATTGTTTAAACCAAACTTCACTGTGCCAACCGAATTATCCTTTCCAAGCATCAGGTTTTTACCTGCGTTGCGCTTGAGCACAATTTGTTTATGTCTGAAAAAAATCAGCCATTTAACAAAAGGAATGTTTTTGATGTCTGAGAGCAACGGCATTACTTATTCCAAATTCCAGATGCTGTCTTATTTAAATTGACGTACGCTTGATATGGCATTATTAAAGCAAAAACCCCAAGCGATATAATACTTGCTAATATAACCCCAGAGTTTCCCATGGACAAGTTCTTGGCAAAGTAAATGGAAAGTGGAATATTTAAACCAGCCGCAACCACTAGTACTATAAGCTGCACCAGCACTTTTCCAATTCCATTGATGTAATGCAGAAAAATTGAGGAAAAAGTGGCAATGCAAACAAAAATGCCGACCAACGCTGATAGTTGAAAAGATACTGTACCCGCAAGCTTATCTCCTACCCAAAATTCAAGTAGATATGGTGATATGGCTAGAAGAAACAGTGCTGCCAGACAAAACCCGCCCCAGACACCAATCAACTTTTTAAGGGCTCCTTTTATCCAATCCACATCTCCTGTGGCATGGGCCTGAGTGAATGAAGACCACATTGGCACCATAACTATACTAAATCCGAGGGTGATTAAACTAAATACCTTCTGAGGTAAGTAATAAGTCGTAACGTGTTCTGGGCCAAGCACTTGAGTTATTATCATATTGTCGGTGGCAAAAATGATAATGGACCCTGCCTGAAGAAAGAAAAATTTTATCCCCAGGGTTAGTAGGCTTCTAACTTTGGTTTTATCGTAAAATTTAAATGAAGGCCTTATTGCCTGATAATCTTTAGAAAAAAACCAAATTGAAGCAAGAATATAAATCAATACAATTGGAAGAGTGATAAGCATTCCAACCAACAAAATCGAACCCTCATCATGCCACGAAATGACTGCAAAAAGTCCTAGAATGGTAAGAATATTACCTGCCGCCAAAAAGACGTTGTTCATTGATGGCCGCAAATCTGCAGTTAGTATAACACCTACCAACTTGAGTACAAAACGAACACAAAACGAAGCGAACACAAGCCATACCAACCAGTTTATTTGCGAAGTAATTTCGGCTGGAGCTTTTAAAATCGCGCTCCAATCAAGAAAAAGTGTGAGGGCAGAGAATACTACTAGCATAAGAGTAGCAATAGCTGCAATGGAAAAATAGGCCGAACTCACATAGGCCCTAGCAGATGAGTCGTCTTTCTCGGTAAATGCCTTGGCGAGATGATTTCTTAATCCGTTTCCTAAGCCGATATCTAAGAAAGAAAACCAGCCAATGACAGAGCCTAAGGTTAGCCATACACCATAGCTCGCCTCTCCAATGAAACCTAAAATCAGAGGAACCTGAATGAAGCCAATTCCAATGTTTATGCTTTTCAGCAAAAATGAAAACAAGATTTCCTTTTTTGCCTTTACGCTACGCTCATGGCCTTTAGAAAAAAACTTTTTTATCCAAGATTGCATCCCTAACTACTCAAAATAATCGAGCGTTTTATAGCCGTTGTTTTTCAGCAATTGGTCTTTTTTGAAAATGGCGATATCGCCTTTCATCATGTCTTCCACCAAAGCTTGAAGATCATATTTTGGAATCCAGCCAAGCTGTGTGTTAGCCTTAGTTGGGTCGCCAATAAGAAGATCTACTTCTGTCGGCCTAAAATACTCTGGGTCTACAGCCACAATTTCTTTCCCTAATTCAATTTGGTATTCTGGATTAGTACAAGCAGAAACATAGCCTTTTTCGTTTATCCCTTCGCCCTTAAATTCAAGTTCAACACCAACCTGTTTAAAGGCCATTTTCACAAAGTCGCGAACACTAGTTGTTTTACCTGTTGCTATTACGAAATCTTCTGGCGTTTCTTGCTGAAGGATAAGCCACATAGCTTCTACATAGTCCTTTGCATGACCCCAATCTCGCTTGGCATCAAGATTTCCTAAGTAGATTTTCTGCTGCATACCAAGCGCAATTCTAGCTGCAGCTCTTGTAATCTTTCTGGTAACAAAAGTCTCTCCTCTAACGGGAGATTCGTGGTTGAAAAGGATGCCATTGCACGCATACATACCGTAAGCTTCGCGATAGTTTACAGTAATCCAATAGGCGTACATTTTAGCCACTGCGTAAGGAGAGCGTGGGTAAAATGGCGTTTTCTCACTTTGTGGAACTTCTTGAACTAGACCATACAATTCTGATGTTGACGCTTGATAAATCTTGGTCTTTTTTGTCATTCCAAGAAGACGAACAGCCTCAAGAATTCTAAGTGTTCCTGTACCATCGGCATTTGCAGTGTACTCTGGAATGTCGAAACTCACTTTAACGTGGCTCATTGCCGCTAAGTTGTAAATTTCATCCGGTTGCACTTCCTGAATGATTCTGGTAAGATTCATTGAATCTGTAAGGTCACCATAATGCAATTTGAACTGCACATTATCCTCATGTCTATCGTGATAGAGGTGGTCAATTCTGTCAGTATTAAAAAGGGAACTTCTTCGCTTTATTCCGTGTACCTCATACCCTTTCTTCAATAGAAATTCGGAGAGATAGGCTCCATCCTGACCGGTAACTCCGGTTATCAATGCTACTTTTTTCATACTGAGTAATATTCTTGCTGATTAAGAAAATCAGCATAGGTCATTTCAATTCCTTCTCGTAAGGCAATCTTTCTTTTCCAACCTAAGTTGGTCAATTTGGTCACATCCATCCACTTGCGCGGAGTTCCATCTGGCATATCGGTATTCCAGTCAATTGTGCCTTCAAAACCAGTTACATCTCTAATCAATTCCACCAATTCTTTAATAGAAACATCTTCTCCCGCTCCGATATTTACCAATTCTCTATCGTTGTAATTCTGCATAAGAAAAATGCAAGCATCGGCCAATTCATCAGCATAGAGAAATTCTCTTTTTGGGGTGCCCGTTCCCCAAACTTCTACCGATGGACTACCGTTCTCCTTCGCCTCATGAAACTTTCTGATAAGCGCTGGGAGCACATGAGAATTCTTCAAGTCGTAATTATCGCCAATGCCGTAAAGATTGGTTGGCATAACGCTTATGAAGTTACATCCGTATTGATCACGGTAATTTTCGCAAAGCTTAATACCGGCTATTTTGGCAATCGCGTATGGCTCGTTTGTTGGCTCCAACTCTCCGGTAAGCAGGTAGTTTTCTTTCAATGGCTGAGGCGCCATTTTCGGGTAAATACACGATGACCCTAGGAACATAAGCTTCTCAACTTTGTGCTCATATGCAGCATGGATTACGTTTGACGCAATCATCAAATTATCGTACAAAAAGTCTGCACGGTACGTATTATTTGCATGAATGCCACCCACCTTTGCCGCAGCCAAAAACACATATTCTGGTTTTTCCTCTTCGAAAAAGGCGTTAACCGCAGCTTGGTTTTTCAGATTAAGTTGCGATGAAGTACGGAATATTAGGTTGTTGTATCCTGCTTGTTTGAGCAAACGACAAATAGCAGAACCGACCATTCCTCTATGGCCTGCGATATAGATTTTTGAATCGTGTTTCATTGTCCTTTTGGTTCCGCTGGCAAAGCTAGTTATTATAGAATCTTATACCCTGATGCGGTTCTAGCCGTTCAGCCCATCAACTCAGTTGTAGAAATTCCTTTTAACAACGGCAAAATCACTACGTTTTTAACCAAATCATTCCCAACAACTTGTTGTTTGGAGTAATCTCCACCTTTAACAAGCGTATTGGGTTGTAATGCTTTTATGAGCTCGAATGGTGTGTCTTCTTCAAATACGATAATGCCATCCACAAAAGGAAGAGCAGAAAGCGCCTCTACTCGCTGATTGAGCTTGTTTATTGGTCGTTGCGACCCCTTTAATCGCCTGATAGAATCATCAGAATTAAGACCTACAATAAGCTTATCGCCCAACGCCTGAGCCTCCTTTAATAATTGACGATGACCTTGATGCAATACATCAAAACACCCGTTGGTGAACACAACTTTTTGGTTCGAAACAGTTTGTTTGAAGGCCGAAATCGCTCCTTTTTCAATCAGTTTGGAGCCTTGGCTTACAAATGATGAAAGCTCGCTCTGTTTCACCACCGCAGTACCTAGTTTGCTTACCACAATACCCGCAGCAGCATTCGCCAAAAAGGCACTTTCAGAAACGGTTTTTCCTTGAGCTAGGCTTACACCAAGCGTGGCCAAAACAGTATCTCCGGCACCGCTTACGTCATACACTTCTAGCGCTCTGGTTGGAATATTAAGCACAGAATTTTTCGAAACCACGGACATTCCGTAGCTAGAACGAGTGGCTACAATATTTTCAATCCTGAACTGGTTTCTGAGTTTATTACAGGCATCAACAATTTGATTGTCATCATTCTTCACCCCATTACCCGCAGCAGTCATTCCTAGCTCCAAAAGATTTGGCGTTACTAGAAACGCACCAGAGTAGCTAGACCAATCGGCCCGTTTTGGGTCAACTAAAACTCGTTTGTTTTCTTTTTTGGCGAGTGTAAACACCTCTTCTAAAACAGCATTTGATAAGGTTCCTTTGGCGTAATCCGACAATAGAACAATATCACACGCCTTGATTTGAGTTGAGAGAATGCTTTTTATTGAATTGAATTCAGCATCGGTCCATTCAATAAATTCTTCTTTATCAAATCGAACAATTTGCTGCCCCGAAACAACGCGTGTCTTTACAATTGTTGGTTGATTTCCTTTTACAAATGCGGTTTTGATACCAAGGTTTTCGCAACTGTTTTGAACCTCATTCGCTTGATTATCATTCCCAAGTTTGCCAACAAGAACCGTTTCGGCTCCTAAAGAAGCAGCGTTACTAGCTACGTTTCCAGCCCCACCAAGCGTACTCCATTCTCGCTCCACTTTTACCACTGGCACAGGGGCTTCCGGACTAATTCTATCAACCTTTCCTGAGACGTAATGATCCATCATTACATCACCAATAACCAATATGCGTGGTGTGTTTTTCAATTCCTGACTTAAACAATCATGCAAGCACCAACAGTATTGTTGGTTGCTTCATCAATTAACACCATTGAACCTGTATTTCGGTTTTTTCTGTAGCTATCTAAAAAGATTGGAACCGTAGTTCTAATGGTAATTCGAGCAATGTCGTTAAGGCCAATGTTATTATCGTCCTCAATCTTGGTCATGGTGTTGATGTTCATTTTGTACTTCACATCTTTGATAATGCATCTCGCATCCCTAGAAGTGTGCTTGAGCGCGTACTTCCCGCCAAGCTGCATTGACTTATCATCCAACCAACAGACCATTACATCAAATTCTTGCTTGGCCTCTGGCTGATTATTGACTTTAACAATCATATCGCCACGACTAATATCAATATCGTCTTCGAGCGTAATTGTAACGCTCATTGGTGGAAACGCTTTCTCAATCGGTCCGTTCATCGTATCGATTGATTTGATTCTGGAAGTAAACCCCGATGGAAGCACAGAAACTTCTTCTCCTTTTCTAAAAATACCTCCGGCAACTCGACCAGCGTATCCGCGATAATCGTGGTACTCGGTAGTCATAGGACGGACAACATATTGAACTGGAAAACGAGAATCTATATGATTCTGGTCGCTACCGATATGCACGGTTTCTAGGTTGTGCATTAAGGTTGGGCCTTGATACCAGTCCATGTTCTTTGAGCGATCTACAACATTATCGCCAAGTAGCGCGCTTATCGGCACAAACCGTACGTCCTTGATGGCAAGTTTTGCAGAAAAGTCCTCGAAATCGTGACGGACCTTTTCGTACTCTTTTTCGCTGAAATCCACCAAATCCATCTTATTCACACACACAACTACGTGAGGTATTTGAAGCAATGATGCGATGTAAGCATGGCGTTTAGTCTGCTCAATTACACCGTTTCTGGCGTCCACTAAAATGATGGCAAGGTTGGCGGTAGACGCTCCTGTAACCATATTTCTGGTGTACTGAATATGACCTGGAGTATCTGCAATAATGAACTTACGTTTTGGCGTAGCGAAATATCTGTAAGCTACATCAATGGTAATTCCTTGCTCCCTTTCAGCCCTCAATCCATCCGTAAGCAAAGCAAGGTTGACGTGTTCGTCTCCCTTTCTATCGCTTACTGCCTGAATGGCCTCCATTTGATCTTCGAAAATGGATTTGCTATCGTAGAGCAAACGCCCAATTAAGGTGCTTTTTCCATCATCAACACTTCCTGCAGTAGTAAACCGCAAAAGCTCCATATCCAGGTAGCCTTTGCTGTCGTATTTTTCTATTGTTTGTTCGTTTGTCATGGATGGTTAAATCAAAAATATCCTTGCTTTTTACGGTCTTCCATAGCCGCTTCGGAGCGCTTATCGTCCGATCTTCCGCCTCTTTCGGTTACTCTAGTTGCGGCTACTTCATCTATAATATCTTCAAGAGTTGAAGCGGATGAGAGGGTTGCTCCAGTGCATGTTAAATCACCAATGGTTCTAAAACGAACCTGCATTTCCTTTACCTCTTCACTGTCTTTGAGTTGCATGAAATCTGCGTGTGCTAAAAGGGTACCGTCTCTTTCAAAACACTTACGCATGTGAGTGAAGTACAGGTTTGGAATATCAATGTCTTCGAGCAAAATGTATTGCCAAACGTCCATTTCAGTCCAGTTAGAAATTGGGAACACACGAAAATGCTCTCCCATTTTTTTCTTTCCGTTGAAAATATTCCATAGCTCAGGACGCTGATTTTTCGGGTCCCACTGGCCAAAATCATCTCGGTGAGAGAAGAATCTTTCTTTGGCGCGAGCCTTCTCTTCGTCTCTTCTTGCTCCTCCCATTGCGCAATCGAACTTGTGTTCTTCTATTGCGTCTAAAAGTGGCGTAATCTGCAGTGCGTTTCTACTTGCATTTACCCCTTTTTCTTCCACCACTCGGCCTTTGTCTATGCTTTCTTGAACGGATGCAACAATCAATCTGGCTCCTATCTTCTCAACTAGTTTGTCTCTAAACTCAATCGTCTCATCAAAGTTGTGACCAGTATCAATGTGCATCAACGGAAAAGGGATTTTAGCAGGCCAAAACGCCTTCCTAGCCAAGTGGGTTACTAAAATAGAGTCTTTACCTCCCGAGAAAAGCAAAACCGGGTTTTCGAACTGCGCTGCAACTTCTCGCAAGACGTACATCGACTCGGCTTCCAATTCTCTTAAATGTGTCAGTTTGTATGATTCCATAAACTACTTTCTGATAAGCGGTAACACCGCATCGAATATTTGTTTGGCGCATTCTTCAACAGAACGACCAACTGTTTCTATGTTTAAAAACGGGTTTTCGGGTGCTTCAAAAGGCGCATCCAACCCCGTAAAATTCTTGATTTCTCCAGCTCTTGCTTTGGCATAAAGCCCTTTCACGTCTCGTTTCTCACACTCCTCAAACGATGTGTTAATGAAAACCTCAACCATGTCATCACCTAAAATGTTTTTGGCTTGCTGGCGAATTGCTTTTGTCGGACTCACAAAACAGTTCAAAGTGACGACTCCACAATTCACGAAAAGTTTAGAAACTTCTGCTATTCTGCGGATATTCTCGGTTCTATCCTCATCAGAAAACCCAAGATTGCTGTTGATTCCAGAACGAATGTTGTCTCCATCCAGTACTTGAGTTAGCACGCCTTTGCGAGCCAATAACTTCTCTAATTCTACCGCGATGGTTGTTTTTCCTGATCCTGATAAACCCGTCATCCAAACCACCATTCCTTTCTGGTTTAGCATAGCCTCCTTATCCTCTCTTTGAAGGAGACGATTGAAAGTAGTATGAATATTCTGCGGTTGCGGGCTCATTTTGGGCGCGCGAAGGTACGGAATTGCTTGTTTTTGAACGAATTGGGTCTTGATGCATAAAAAGAAAGGCCGCGACAAATTGCCGCGACCCTTCCACACATGGAAACACTAAGTGAATTATTTCATTATTTGAATTTTCTGGGTAACAAGTTCGCCTGCTTCCGTTCTCATCGAGACGAAATAAAACCCGTTCTCAAACTTTGAAAGATCGACATGAATATGCTCCATTTCATCCATGAATAACTCCATGTTTGAAGCCAAATTCACTATCAATCGGCCATCAATTCCGTAAAGATCGATAGAAGCTACATCGTCCAAATCAACCATTACTTCTAACTCCAATTCTCCGTTTGTAGGATTTGGATAGGCAGTAATTCCGTACTCACCATCAACTTCTTGAAACGCTAAACGTGAATTACAACCACCTAGTTGATCGCCATGATCTAGGTGCTGTTGAACACGATTTGTTCGTACGCATCGAGTTCTTCCACGATGACAGAGATAAACCTTGTCGTTTCCGCAAGTGATGTCGTTTACCTCAACCACTACATCGTCAGTGGCTGTATATCCGTTAAAATCGGTAATCGTAACTGTGTAAGTTGTGGTCGATGTAGGACAAACAGAATTTGAAGCCGATGTTGAACCATTGTTCCACAAGTAAGTGTAAGGCGCAACCCCATCTGTAGCAGCTGCGCTTAAAGTGGTGCAATTTGAACCAAAACCGTAAATCACTTCTACATCTTCACCTGCATCCACGCTCGGAGAAACAAGGTCAATGGTCAAATCGGGATCTCCATTACAACCGTAAGGAGCAACGCCAACACCTCCACCTTCAGCACCCATCAACTCAATCGAATTAGGCAATCCTGTGGTTGTAAAAGTGAAAGTGATGCAGTGCTGAGCTTGTGCCCCACACTCAAATTCAATGCAGGCCCAAGCATCTAACCAATCATACAAGTCATTATCATAAACCAAAAGACCAGGACCGTAAAGGTTATCATATCCCGTAAATACCGAGCCTGTTGCCGGGCTAGTTAACGTTGCTGGAAAACTGGAAAAACTTGAGCCATTATCCAATAATACAGCCCAAGTTCCCGTATAACTGGCAGCACCATATCCAGCGGCATCACGACCGCTTCCAACGCAGAATTCTACTGTAAACTCATATTGGTTTCCTCCAAGGTCCACCATTGAAACAAGGTTGAAATTAGAGTAGTGACATGCCTGAGCATCGTTCCATCCGAAGGCTAAAAAAGCCAACATTACTAATGTGTAAATCTTCTTCATGATTTTTATTTTAAGGGGTTTCTGATTCAAATCTACCTGGGCTAACGCGGTTGTTCCAACACAATTGAACCCGCTAGATGTCTTGAGAAACAACCGTAGACAATTGACGCATAACTGTCGTTTAAGTTGAGTACTGGCAGCCCCAAGCACAAATCCGATTACTTACTTTAGCATCTTCATTTTAGAGGATGACAAATAATCAACTGAAAGCATTAAGGCGGCCCATCGACCAAGTTGGTGTGGAAGAACGCGTAGCGCGATTTCAAACACGTAGTATCAAGTCGGAGGCGAAAATTCAAGGCTTGAAAATGGTTTTGAATATGATTGACCTTACCACTTTGGAAGGGAAAGACACGGAAGGAAAGGTGCGACAAATGTGCTACAAGGCCATGCATCCGCATGATGCGTTGCCCGATTTACCAAGTGTTGCTGCAGTTTGTGTTTACCCTACCTACGTTGCAATTGCGAAGGATGCGTTAAAAGGAAGCGATGTGAAAGTTGCCTCAGTAGCAACTGCATTTCCTTCTGGAAATTCGTCTCGAAAAATCAAGTTGGCAGACACGAAAATTGCGGTTGATGCGGGTGCAGATGAAGTAGATATGGTGATTTCAAGGGGAGAATACCTCTCGGGGAATTACAGTTTTGTGTTTGATGAAATAGCGGCTATCAAAGAAGCTTGCGGCAAAGCACGATTGAAAGTAATTTTGGAAACAGGCGAACTTTCCACCTTAGACAATGTGAGACATGCAAGTGACATTGCCATGTTGGCCGGTGCCGATTTCATCAAGACTTCTACGGGAAAAATCAGCCCAGCGGCAACAATGCCCGTAACCTTGGTTATGCTGGAAGCCATTCGCGATTTCTATTACGAAACAGGAAAAATGGTGGGCATGAAACCCGCTGGCGGTATCAGCAAAAGCAAGTTGGCATTACACAATTTGGTGATGGTAAAAGAGACTTTAGGCGATGCTTGGTTGAGCAATGAATGGTTCCGATTTGGGGCCAGCAGCTTAGCGAATGACGTGTTGATGCAGTTGGCGAAACAAGCAGAAGGACGATATCAAGGATTAGATTATTTCAGTAAAGACTGATGGCAAAAAAGACAGAAACTAAGCTCGATTTCGGTTCTAAATGGGACTATTCTTCGGCACCTGAAAGCGCAGGTCATGCCGAGATAAAGAAGGAATACGGGTTATACATTAATGGCAAATTCGTAAAGGCTGAAGACGGAAAGAAGTTCGCTTCTATCAGCCCAAGCACGGACGAACACATTGCTTATTTCGCGGAAGCATCTGACAAGGATGTAGACAAAGCGGTAAAAGCTGCACGAAAAGCCTACAACGAAGTTTGGGGGCCCATGGCTCCAAAAGAACGGGCGAAGTACATTTTCAGAATTGCACGATTGATACAAGAACGAGCACGCGAATTTGCCGTGCTGGAAAGCATTGATGGCGGCAAACCAATCAGAGAAAGCCGCGATGTGGATGTTCCGATTGCGGCAAACCACTTCTTCTATTATGCTGGTTGGGCGGATAAATTAGAATATGCTTTTCCTGGAAAAACGGCTAAGCCAGTTGGTGTAGCGGGGCAGATTATTCCTTGGAATTTCCCATTGCTAATGGCCGCTTGGAAACTTGCACCAGCATTGGCTTGCGGCAATACGGTCGTACTAAAACCAGCCGAGACTACTCCACTGACGGCTATGAAATTAGCAGAACTCATTCACGATAGCGGATTGCCTGCTGGGGTTGTGAATATCGTGACTGGTGCGGGAGCAACAGGTGCGGCCATTGTCAATCACCCGGACGTAGACAAAGTAGCATTCACAGGTTCGACTGGAGTTGGGAAAATCATTCAGAAAGCTATTGCTGGAACGAATAAAACGGCCACTCTAGAACTTGGAGGAAAGGCCGCCAACATCATTTTCGATGATGCCCCAATTGATCAGGCGGTCGAAGGAATTATCAACGGTATATTCTTCAATCAAGGGCATGTTTGCTGTGCGGGCTCTCGGCTTTTTGTTCAGGAAAATGTGAAGGACATCGTCATCAAGAAATTGAAAGACCGATTGAGCACATTGATTGTTGGTGACCCGATGGACAAGAACACGGATGTGGGAGCCATCAACTCAAAAGAGCAGCTTGACACCATCAATAAATACCTGAAAATTGGCGTGGAAGAAGGTGCTGAGATTTATCAGCCGAATTGCACACTTCCAAAAAAAGGAAATTGGTGCAAACCAACTTTGTTTTTAGAAGCTTCGCAAAGCCATCGAATTGTGCAGGAAGAGATTTTCGGACCCGTACTTACGGTTCAGACTTTCAGAACTATTGATGAGGTAATAGACAAGGCGAACAACACTCCATTCGGTCTATCGGCAGGTGTTTGGACTGATAAAGGATCGAAGATTTTTAACCTGACAACCAAGTTGAGGGCTGGGGTTATTTGGGCAAATACGTTTAACAAGTTTGACCCTACTTCACCATTCGGAGGATATAAGGAAAGCGGCTACGGTCGTGAAGGTGGATTGCAAGGATTATCACCCTACGTGAAATTGAGCTAACCGCAAAGACGCAGAGATTTCGCAAAGGGCGCAAGAAATAATGATTGAGAATCCGGCAATATTGACAGAAAATGAACTCTCAAAGGAGGTTATAGGCTGTGCTATAACGGTACATCGATCTTTAGGACCCGGTCTTTTGGAAAATGCATATCAGCAATGTTTGGCATACGAACTGAGAAATCTGGGTTTAAAGGTTGAAGTGGAAAAATCGATGCCCTTGATTTATGATGACGTAGAAATGGATTGCGGATATCGGATAGATATTTTGGTTGAAAACAAGCTGATTATAGAGTTAAAGGCGGTTGAAGAAATAAATGATGTTCATCTGGCGCAAACACTTACTTATTTGAAATTGAGTGGTTGTAAACTCGGCCTATTGATGAATTTCAATGTTGCTATTCTTAAGAATGGCATCAAACGAGTAGTAAATGGATTATAACTCCGCGTTCTTTGTGCAAACTTTGCGACTCCGCGGTTAAACGATTAAGATGAGCAGATTGGAAGTTCAAAAAACATACAAAATCTACATTGGAGGAGCATTTCCCCGAACAGAAAGTGGTAGATTTTATCCTGTAACGCTGAAAGACGGAACGGTAACTAACATCTGTTTAAGCAGCAGAAAAGATGCAAGAAATGCTGTGGTTGCAGCTCGAAATGCTTTTGAAGGTTGGAGCAGTCGGGCAGCGTTTAATCGTAGCCAAATTCTCTACCGAATTGCCGAAATGTTGGAAGGCAGAAAGGCACAATTCGTTGAGGAATTAATGGCGGTTGGCGCTTCAAAACCAAACGCGATTAAAGAAGTAGAAGCATCCATTGACCGTTGCGTTTATTTCGCTGGTTGGTGCGATAAGTACACGCAACTTTTCGGTTCGATAAACCCGGTTGCATCTTCACACTTCAATTTTAGTGTTCAAGAACCAACTGGTGTTGTTACGATAGTTGCTCCAGAAAGCCCATCACTTTTGGGCCTTGTAAGCGCCATCATGCCAGTAATTGCTGGAGGTAACACATGTGTTGTGTTGGCTTCTGAAAACTCTCCGCACGTAGCTGTAACGTTTGCAGAAGTGTTGAATTCGTCAGATGTTCCAGGAGGGGTTATCAATATCCTCACAGGAAAAGAAGATGAATTGGTAGAGCATTTCAGCAGCCACATGGATGTAAACGCCACCATTTACTGCCGAGAAAAGCACCTCACAAAAATCAAAGAGAACGCATCTTTGAACGTGAAACGTGTTTCTGATTGGAGTAATAAAGACTGGTATACGGAAGGTGACGATCCGTATTTACTACTCGAAACCCAAGAGGTAAAAACCACTTGGCACCCTATTGAAAATATTGCTGGAGCCAAATCTGGCTACTGATTCTACCATTCACATAAGAGAAAATCATGAGCGCTGTAAGTCACAAAAGGCACGTAGCAAAAACGATAACCTGGCGAATAATTGCCTCCATCACTACGTTCATTTTAGCTTGGTTCTTCTTTCGAGACGACCCATTGGTGGCAGAAAAAGCCACGGGCGTAGCCATCGCAGAAACCTTCATAAAAATGGCTCTATATTACTTCCATGAACGGGCTTGGTATAGCTTTGATTTTGGCGTAACCCGAGATGATGATGACGATAAGAAATAATTAGTTGGTCATGTTAGGAATATTTCCCTTATCGAATGAACCGTAAAGGTCTTTTACTTCATCCTCTTTGAATTTCATTACCTGCTCTAGGGCAGCCGGCACAACATCTGAGCTCACCACAATCAAAGATCCAGGGGTAGCATTCTTAATGGCATAGGCAATTGCCTCCTCCTCCAATCGAATAACCTTTCTAGGTTTTTTCGGGTCTACAGAATTGATTCCATCCTCCAACAATCCGATTAATTCTTTCTCGCTCTTTCCGCGTAGGTTTCTATCCTGACGGATGATTATTTCGTCAAACATTTCGGCTGCGATTGCCCCAAGTTCTTTGGTGTCCTCGTCTCGTCTATCACCAACACCTGCTATAATACCCACCTTTGGCGAACCATCCATCTTTGCTATTAGTTTAGAGAGTGCTCGGAAACCAGCAGCATTGTGTGCGTAATCCAACAATATGTTGAAGTTTTTGAACTGGAAAAGGTTTAATCTCCCTGGTGTTTGAGATGGAGATGGAATGAATGATTCGAGTGCAACTTTGATATCCTCCACAGAAAATTCTCTCAAATAAGCAGTTAAAGTTGCGGGAAGTACGTTCTGAATCATGAAATCGGCCCTGCCGCCCATTGTCAAAGGCACATTCACAGCTTTAGTAATTCGAATCTTCCACTCACCTTTCATTACAGTGATGTAGCCGTTCTCATAAATGGCGGAAATTCCTCCATTGGCTGCATGCTTTTTAATTCGGGGACTGTTCTCATCCATCGAGAAAAGTGCCACATTACATTTCACATTTAAGCGCATTTCATACACGCGATCATCATCTGCGTTCAAAATCGCATGACCAGAAGGAAGCACAACCTCTGGAATAACTCCTTTTACTTTAGACAGTTGGTCAAGTGTGTGTATTCCCTTCAACCCAAGGTGATCAGCAGCCACATTAGTCACAATACCTATATCGCAACGCTTAAAACCAAGACCTGCCCGTAACAGCCCACCTCTCGCACATTCCAAAACTGCAAAGTTTACTGTCGGATCTTTGAGCACAAATTCGGCACTGGCCGGCCCTGTGCAATCTCCCTTCATGAGTAACCTATTCTGAATATAAACACCGTCTGTGGTGGTGTAGCCAACTTTAAGGCCTTTCAATCGCATCATGTGGGCAATCAACCTAGTAGTCGTGGTTTTTCCATTTGTGCCTGTTACAGCAACAATTGGAATACGAGATGTTGCTCCTTGCGGATAAAGCATGTCCATAACATGCGATGCGACATTTCTGCCCAATCCACTGCTAGGTGCCAAGTGCATTCTGAAACCAGGAGCTGCATTTACTTCGAGCACCGCTCCGCCAGTTTCATTCAACGGAATATCAATGGCCGAAGTCATTACATCTATACCACAAATGTCTAATCCTATAATGCGGCTAATGCGCTCAGCCATAAAAACGTTGTACGGATGCACTATATCCGTTACGTCTTCGGCAGTGCCGCCCGTGCTCAAATTCCCAGTGTCTTTGAGCTTGAGGTATTCATCTTTTGGAACTATTGTTTTGAGCGTATAATCTTTCGCCTTCAGAATAGCCAAAGTCATGTC